>ERZ773014.2301-NODE-2301-length-11255-cov-20.294821_pt1 | contig 11255 bp, 8 predicted proteins | sample MGYA00580841_ERZ773014 | MGnify/ENA primary metagenome ERZ773014 (study PRJEB29015, sample SAMEA2737989) | human oral metagenome | biome: human oral; feature: human-associated habitat; material: dental | place: China | collected 2067 ...
CTTCTATTTGAGGAGTTTTAAAACCATAAGATTTTAAAGATAGAAAATCAAAATTTGTTATATCATCCATATATTCTAAATATAACTCTGAAAATATAGTCATTAATTTTTTAGATTTAGAATAAATTTTTGATAATTTCTCTCCTTTATTAGCAAAAGTTACAATATCCCAATTAAATTTCCCATTTTTATAATCTAAAAATCTTTGTTTTGCATCATCAAAATTTTTAGTTTCTTTTGGAATATCACTAAAATCTTCTTCTTTAAGATTATTAACAAACAAGATATTTTTTTCACTAAGAATATTAAATACTTCTTGAAATTTCTTTTCAGAGTAAAAATATTTTAATTCTACTTTATATTTATATTGATTTTTTTCAGGATTTATTCTATATGAAACTAAAAGTTCTCTGTATTTTTTAGAACTTTCCATGTTCTGCTTTAGATTTCTTTCAAAAATTTCTAATTGCTTTCCACTTATTCGGCTATCTCTTTCTTGAGTAACAACTTCTATATTATATTTTAATTGTATAATCTCTTCTTCTTGTTTTTTTAATTTATTTTGTAAATCCTCAATTTGTTTTAAATATTTTTCTTCTTTTTCTTTAAAAAGGAAATCGCCTAAGCCCATTATACTCCCTCCCTGAAATTTATAATTTTCAATTGATTATAACATAAAATCAAAAATAAAACTATTTACTTTTTATAAAAAACTCTTTCTCTATACTTGTAAATTGGATATGCCCATTGTAATAAAAACACAGCAGAAAAAATTACTAATTTTAAAATTACATTATTTATATAGTATGCTGCACCAGTTGCTATTATAGATGAAATAGTTATTTTTATAGTTGTAAAAATAAGGTTTTTTAAATCTAATTTTACATAATTTTTTACATATATAATTAATAATAAAAAGAAATTTGCTCCTGATGAAATTGATGTAGCTAATGCTAATCCTTTATGTTGAAAATTCTTTATAAATAAATAGTTTAAAACTATATTCATAACAATAGCTGTAATTGAAAACTTAGCTGGTCTTTTATTATCACCCATAGCATAGTATGCTTTACTTACTAATTGTACTCCTACATAGAAAAGAAGTCCCAACGAATAGTATAGCAAACATTCTGCTGTTATTTTTACTGCATCTTCATTAAATTTTCCATAAGAAAATATAAGTCTTATAACATCTTTTGAAAAAAATGTCAATACAAATAAACTTGGTATTGTTAAAAAATTTAAAAAATTAAGTGCTGATATAAGACTTCTATTTGTACCTTCTTTATCATTGTTTGCTGCTGCTTTTGATATACTTGGAAAAAGTACATTTGATATAGTTACTCCAAATACTCCAACAGGAAGTAAATAAACTCTACTTGCATTTTCAAGTGCTGTTATTGAACCTGCTACTAAAAATGAAGCAAAAAATTGGTCTACTATTGTGTTAATTTGTCTTGCAAAAACACCTATAAGCATGGGAATTAACTTTATTCCTAAAAGTTTTAAGTAAACATCTTTAAAATCAATTTTTAAAGAATAAGTTTTTAATAGCTTTAAAAAAGGAAAAAATACTACTAAAAATTGTAATATTCCTCCTATTAAAACTCCATAAGCTAAAGCATCTATATCAAAGTATTTTGTTAACCACATAGCAGAAAATATTATTGATAGATTAAAAAATATTGAAGTTGAAGCTGGTATTGCAAAGTATCCAAAATTATTTAAAATAGAACCCATCATACCAGATAAAGAAATAAATAAAAAATAGAAAGACATTATTTTTAAAAGTCTTGAAGCTACTATTTTTAATTCTTCACTAAATCCAACTACTATAAAATCAATAATATAACTAGAAAAAATTATCATCAGTACACTAATTACAAAACTAAATAAAAAAGTGATATTCAAGACTGAAAATATATATTCCCTACTTCTTTCTTCACCTTCTTCTTTTTTCTTCTTATGATAAAGTGGTATAAAAGTATTACCTAATGCTCCTTCTCCTAAAAGTTGTCTAAAAAAGTTACTTATTTTAAATGCACTATAATAAGCATCAGTTAATACAGAAGCACCAAAAAAATAGGCTACCAGAGTTCCTCTAAAAAGTCCTAATACCCTACTTATCATTGTAATTATCATTGTATGTATAGATTTCTTTAACATTTTGTTATCTCTCCATTATCAATATTTACCTTAGCATCTTTATACAATTCTAAAATAGCTAAGAAAATATATATTAAATGCAATTTATTTTCAGCTTCCAAAAATAAATCATCTATAAGCCATTTTTTAAAATAAACTTTCATCAATATATTATCCATAACTTCTTTTATATCATACTGCTTCATTAGATTTAATTCCATCATTTCTGACATATCAACTGTATCAAAATATTTCTTGTACACTTCAAAAATGTCATCTGTTGTAAGTGAAGTTAAATCATAATCTTTAGCAATCTTTTTTATTACTCTCTTACTTTCTCCTCTTGAATAAGAGATATTAAATTCCTTTTCCAATTTAGCAACTTTTGGAATAACTTCCTTAAATATTTTATGTTCTTCAAGTCTTCTTCTAAGGTTAGTTTCCTTTTCTTTATCTTTATCTAAATTAAGAAGATTTAAAGTTTTAATTTCAATTAATTCTGAGGCTATTATAATAAAATCAGATTTTATCTCTATATTTTCCCTTTTTGATACCTTTAGAACTTCTAAATACTCATCTATTAATTGAGAAATATTTATATCAGAAATTTTCATTTTATTTTTTTCTATTAAGTTTAAAAGTAAGTCAAAAGGTCCCTCAAAATTATTGAGCTTCAGTACAACTTCTTCCATATTTCATCTCTCTTTTAAATAATTTCCATCTATCTACATCAGCTTGAATAGTTGCTTTTAATTCATCTATTGAAGAAAACTTCTTTTCTTTCCTCATAAATTTAACTATCTGTATGTATACTTTTTCTCCATATACTTCTCTATTAAAATCTAATATATGGGCCTCTAAGCTAATTTCTTGCTTTAAAGTTGGATTATATCCAACATTTACAACTCCATATAACACTTTTGAATTTTTATCTCCTACTTGTAAAAAAGCTCCATATATTCCAAAAGGTGGGTATAATCTATTATCCATTTTTATGTTAGTAGTTGGAAAGCCAAGTTCTCTTGCTATTTTTTTACCATGTATAACTTCTCCAATAACTAGCATTGGATGGTCTAAAAACTTTATTGCTCCATCAAAATCTGAATTAGCTATTTTTTTTCTTATTGAAGACGAACTAACAAGTTCTCCATCTAGTGTAACAGGTGGTAGTTCAGTAACTTTTATATTATGAACTTCTGCTAAATATTCTAAATCCTCTACTTTTCCTACTCCACCTTTACCAAAAGAAAAATTAAAACCTATAAAAATTTCTTTTACTTTCAATTTATTTTTTAAAATTCTAACAAATTCTAAAGGAGTATATTCTAAAAAGTCTTTGTCAATCTTTTGCATTATAACAACATCTACTCCTAAAGATTCAAGAAGATATAATTTTTCTTCATTTGTATTTATATACTCAAACTTTCTCTCAGGAAATAGTACTTCCATAGGATGTTTTTCAAAAGTAAATACAACAGCTTGTTTTCCATTCTCTCTAGCTGCTTTTATAGCTTCTTTTATAAGTTTTTTATGTCCATAGTGCACTCCATCAAAATTTCCTATAGCTACATAAGTATCATTAAAATCAATATCTGTTGTCAATATATCATTTACCACTATCATTATTTTTATTGCTCCTAACTATTCTTTTCTTCCTCTAAGAGAGAATTATATATTTCCTCTATTCTTCTAAAACGATTTCTTATTCCAGACTTAGATATGTTTATCATATCTGCTAAACTTTGTAAAGAGTCTTCTGGATTATTTAATCTTAAAAAAGCAGCTTCCTCTAAGACAGGACTCAAACTATTAAGTCCAATTTTTTCACCTATATACTTTATCATTTTTATTTGATAATTTCCAGTATTTAAAGTTTTTGTTTCATTAGCTACTTCCCAATTCATTTCTCTGATTGTTTTATTTTTTAAATTTTTTATAATAGTTGTTTCTTCATACTCAAAAAAATGTTGAAGTGCATCCATTAAAACTAATATATCCATTATGTCTTCTGAATTTCTTAAATATACTAAAATTTTATTTTTCTTGTTTGTTTTAAATATTTTTTTCTTTTTAGAAAATAAAATATTATAAATTTTATCTGCTAATTCTTCATTATCTACAAAAAAATCTAAGGAATATTCTTTCTTAGGGTCTTTTATATAACCACAACTCAAAAAGAAACCTCTTATATATCCTCTAAATATTTCATCATTTTGAATTATATCAAGATATGAGAATTTAAAACTATCCAAAAATTCTTTTAAACCCTTTTGTTGATATAAAATTATAGTATATACCTTATGTTCTGTAAATTTTTTTGTAATTGAATATTTTATACCAAACTTTAGAGAGCTTGTTGCTTTAATTAAAGAATATACTCTTTTAGCTAAAATAGAATTTTCCATTTTTATTTCTATACCATCTTTTACTAATGATGATTTATTCTCAAAAATAGATGATATTTCTGCTAAACATTCTAAATTTGTAGCAGGAATTTTTTTTGTAATTTCTTGCTTTACATTTGAACTATAAGACACAGAGTGACCCCCTTTATACTATTTTGCCTCTGCCCAATTTTTACCAATATTTATATTTATATTTAATTTTACATCTTCCAGTTGAACTGTATTCTTCATTATATCTGCTAAAATTTTTGAATATTTTTCAACAGAAGATTTTTCAACTTCAAATATTAATTCATCATGAACTTGTAAAAGTAAAGCTATGTCTTCCTTATCTTTTAAAACATTATAAACTTTTACCATAACTTTTTTCAACACTTCTGCTGCTGTACCTTGAATAACTGTATTTACAGCCATTCTTTCAGCTTGTGATTTTATAGTTTTATTTTTAGAATCAATACCACTTATATATCTTTTTCTTCCAAATAATGTTTTAACATAACCATGTTCTTCTCCAAATTCAATAACTTCTCTTTCAAAAGTTGTAACTCTTGGATATTGCTCAAAATATTTTTTTATATATTCAGAAGCATCTTTTACAGGTATTTTTAATTCTTTTGCTAGCCCAAAAGGTGTTTTTCCATAAATTATACTAAAATTAATTATCTTAGCTATTGTTCTTTGCTCTCTTGATACAGTTTCTGAATCGGGCAAATTAAATATTCTTCTAGCTGTCAAATCATGCAAATCCTTTTCTTCCCTGTATGCTTCTATAAGATTTTCATCTTTTGACATTGAAGTTAATACTCTCAATTCAACCTGTGAATAGTCAATACTCATCAAAACTTTTCCTTCACCTGCAATAAAACCTTCTCTTATTTTGATACCATCATCAGTTTTTACTGGTATATTTTGTAAATTAGGATCAGATGAAGAAAGTCTACCTGTTGCTGTTCCTATTTGATTAAAAGTTGTGTGTATTCTTGAATTTTCATCAACCAAAAGTGGTAAAGTATCCACATAAGTAGTTTTTAATTTATTTAATTTTCTATAATCAAGAAGCAATCTGGCTATATTATAGCCACAGCTTTCTAAGTCCTCCAAAACCATAACATCTGTTGAATAACCTGTTTTAGTTTTCTTTCCACTAGGTAAATTCATTTTAACAAATAATATATCCCCTAATTGTTTAGGTGAATTTATATTAAATTCTTCCCCTGCTTCTTCATAAATAGCCTTTTCAATTCTTAAAAGTTCTTTATCCAATTCCACAGAATAATTTTTAAAATATTGAACATCTATCTCTATCCCTTTTCTTTCCATAAGTGACAATACTGGAATTAAAGGCATCTCATTTTCCATTAAAACTTTATATAAATCTTCTTTTTTTAGTAAATAATTTAACTCATCATAAATAGCTAAAATACCTATACTAATATCTGAAAGATATTTTGAAAAATCTTGTATTGTAATAAGCTCTACATTAACTTTTCCAAAAGTTGCCTTAAAATCTTTTGGCTCTAATTTTGAATATTCTGTAATAGCTATTATTGGGTCAATTTTAGTTTGAGAACTAATTAAATGATAAGCTATCATCATATCCATATACATAGATTTAAAATTAATGCCTAAATTCAATAAAGCTTTAAAATTATATGAAATAAATTTTATATCAAGTTGTGAAATAAAGTTGACTACTAAATTTTTATCTATATTTTTAGCAAGTAAACCTCCATGATTTAATGGAAAATAGAAATCTTTATCTTCTGTTGATATAATAATTCCTAATTCTTCATAATAAATAGAAGCTATTTTTTTATAGTTAGTTAAGTATTCTTTTTCTTCATTTAAACTACTCTCACTATCTATAATTAAAAGTTGTCTATTAGAAAGATTTAAATTGATTTCTTTTATAAATTCAACTTCTTTCTTTTCTTCAATTACTCTTGAGCTTTCTTTTTTTTCTTCTATATCTTCAAGTGAAAATAAAGTAGGATTTTGAGGTTTTTCTTCTAAAAATTTCTTAAGTATATTATCTATATTAATATTTGGATCTATTGAAATCTTAAGAATTTCTCTATTCTTAAATAACTTATCTTTTTCATTTTTTAATTTTTCTATTGTAGTCTTCCCTATTCCATCTATATTTTTTAATTTATCTATATTATTATAAATTTCCTCTAAGCTACTATAGTGTGAAAATATTTTTTTGACTTTTTTTTCAGATATTCCCTTTATTTTTTCTGTTTTTTTCGTCCCAATAATTGCAAAAAAATCTGGAATTCTTTCTGGTATAATATCTAAACCTATATAATTTAAAATATTTTGAGGTGCTTTTAATACATTATATTTTCCTTTATTTTTTTTATCTGGAATAGCTACTGATATATTTTTTTCTATTACTTGAAATAATAAATCATTTTCTGTTATAATTATAATTTCATCTTGTTTAGCCAATTTTTTTGCCAGACTTCCCACTCCTATAATATTCATATTTTCTTTCTTATTATAATCAGTTAAGTCAAAATATTCAAATATCCCTTCGATTTTAATATTCTTTTTCATAGTCATTATAAAATAATCTGTTTTAAACTCATTTTTTATATTTTGTATTTCTTTTAGTTTATGGAAAGAAGCTTTTTGGTCCAAAATTATAATTCTTCTTTTCTTAATTTCCTCCAAACCTAATTTTTTTATAAACATTTTAAATTCTAAAGCCTTACATAGAGAATATAATCTTTCTCTATCCATTCCATATTGTAGTCCACTTTCTTCAACATTTATATCTAAATTAGTAAAAATTTTAGCAAGTTCCCTACTCATAAATGCAATATCTTTTTCATTTATAAGATTTTTTATAAGTGAAGGACCTATTCCATCTATACTTTTTAAATTATCAATATTTTCATAAATTTTTTCTAAACTATCATATTGTGAAAATATAGCTAATGCTTTCTTTTCTCCTATTTTAGTTACACCAGGTATCCCATCACTTTTATCTCCAATAAGTCCAAATAAGTCTGGAATTTTTTCAGGTACAACACCTAAATAATTTACAACATCATCTGAATTTTTTAATGTTCCAAATTTTTCACCTTCTGTTCCTTTGCCTAAAAGTGCAACTGTAATATTTTTTTCAACCAATTGAGATAAATCTTTATCCCCTGTTACAATTATAACTTCTATATCTTGTTTTGCTAATTTTTTTGCTAAACTTCCTAAAACATCATCTGCTTCATAACCTTCTATTTTATATCTATTAATATTAAAAGCATCTAGCACTTCTTCTATTCTTGGAATTTGTGTAATTAAATCTTCTGGTGCTGATTGTCTATTAGATTTATAGTCACTATATATTTCTGTTCTTTTTAATGATGACCTTTTCACATCAAAAGCAGCAGCCATATAGTCTGGTTTAAACTCATTAATTATACTTAATAATGTGTTTATAAAACCATATACTGCTCCTGTTGGTTCATTTTTTGTTCTAAAATTCATATTTGCAAAATATGCTCTATACATTATTGCACTCACATCTAAAAGTACAGCTTTTTTCATAAAATTTCCCCTTATATTTTATTTTATTATTTGTTAATTATACCATATTTTTATTATAATATATTTTTATTTTTATCAAATAATCTCATAAAAATTTTATAGTAATATATTAATAATATATTATATTAATTATAAAATTTATATATTATATTAGCATTTTTTTTACAAATAATATATAATAGCAAAAATATTTTTATTTTTAAAGGAGGTAACGATATGTCAGCAATTTTAGCATTAGTAATTGTTTTAGTGGCTATGTCTTTAGGTGATATTGTATCAATTAAAACAAAAGCATGGATTCCATCTGTTTTTATAACAGCAATAATATTTCTTTTTGGATTTTGGTGGATATTTCCAAAAGATATTATATCAACAGCTACTTTTGGACTTCCAGTAGCAGGATTGACTATGTATTTACTTATTACTCATATGGGAACATTAATGAATGTTAAAGAATTAATAGCTCAATGGAAAACTGTTGTTATATCAATTGCTGGTATTTTAGGCATAATAATATCATTATTAACAGTAGGTCTTATTTTTCTTGATAAGCAAACGGCAATAGCTGGAGGGCCACCTCTTTCTGGTGGAATAGTTGCAGCAATAATTATAAAAGAAGCTGCTACAGCTTTAGGTAATGATAAATTAGCTATACTTGCAATATTAATCTATGTTGTTCAAGGTTTTGTTGGTTATCCTTTAACCTCTGTTTTATTAAAAAAAGAAGGAAACAGATTATTAAAAAATTTTAAAAATAACCAAGAAAATAAAGCTGAAAAAATAGTTAACAACGAATCTGAAAGAAAAACTCTTATACCTAAGTTACCAGAAAAATATAATACAACTTATGTTATTTTATTAAAATTAGCTTTTGTAGCTTATTTAGCAGATTGTTTTACAAAATTTCTAAATAACATTATTTTTCAAAACACAATTTTATCACCATTTGTAACTTGTTTAATATTTGGTGTTATTGCTGCTGAAATAGGTTTTGTTGATAGACAAGCTTTAAACAAAGCAAATTCTTTTGGTTGGATGATAACTGTTCTTATGGCATTTATATATGAGGGTTTAAATAAAGCAACTCCTGAAATGTTATTAGAAGTTCTTCTTCCTCTTGCCAAAATTATAGTAATTGGTGTTGCTGGACTTTTAATTTTTGCCTTTATCATTGGTAAAATCTTAAAAGAATCTCCATACATGTCATTGTGTATTGCATTAAATGCATTATATGGATTCCCACCTAATTTTATTTTAACAAATGAAGTTATAAAATCATTAACAAGTAATCATGATGAAAGTGAATACTTAACAAATAAAATGTTGCCAAAAATGTTAATAGGCGGTTTTACATCTGTGACTATTGCTTCTGTTTTGATAGCAGGAATATTTTCAAAATTTTTATAAAATATATTTTTTAATGAGGAGGAAATTTTTATGAATGTAAGAGATATAACAAAAAAGTATAAAGATTATATAATTGAAAAAAGAAGATATTTTCACATGAATCCTGAGCCAAGTTTTAATGAATACGATACATCTAAAGTTGTTCAGGAAGAATTAACAAAAATAGGAATTCCTTTTGAAATTTTTGCTAAAACTGGAATTATAGCAACTATAAAAGGTCAAAATCCTGGAAAAACTGTTTTATTGAGAGCTGACATGGATGCACTTGAGGTATGTGAAAAAAATAATGTTAGCTATAGATCACAAAAAGAAGGTTTAATGCATGCTTGTGGACATGATGGACATATTGCTATGCTTCTAGGAGCTGCTCATGTCTTAAATGAAAATAATGAGATTATTGAATTAAACAAAGAAGATATGCAGTTTGGCTATCGTTATTCTATTTTGCAGGATCATCCGAAATGGATTCTAATAGACGCTTTATTTACAATGACATCTAAAGATCCTGCTTCTATTAAAGCAGTCTTAGATAAGCGTAAAGAAAGACGCATGGCAACTCAGCCCTGGAATATGCCTAGTGCAGGGAGTGTGTTTAGAAATCCTGAAAAAAAGTCGGCATGGCAATATATTGATGAGGCGGGATTAAGAGGATATGAAATAGGAGGAGCACAGGTTTCTCCAAAACATTCTAATTTTATTGTGAACAACGGTTATGCCAGCGGTAAAGATATATTGGAGCTGATTACTCATGTAGAGAGTACAGTTTATAATAAATCAGGTATTCATTTAGAAAAAGAAGTTATATTAGTAAACTGGGAGTAATGGATATGAGATTCAACAAAAGAAAGGAAAAAGAGGAAACTGCTGATTATTATCATATTTATGATAGTGATCCTAGAAAGACTTATCTTCTTAAAAAGAGACAGAGGAGAAGAAAAAAAAGAATAATATTATTATCTCTGTTTCTGGTATTATGTTTAATCACAAGTTTCTTTATAAGTGATTTATCAAAAGTAAAGACAATTAAAATAAAAGGAAACTCAGTTATTTCTGATTATCTGATTATTCAAAGAAGTCAGATTAAAACTTTAAAAACAAACTATCTTTTTCTTAATACAAAGAGTGTTAAAAAAGAATTAGAAACAATGGGATTGGTTAAAAAGGCATCTGTTAAAAAAGATTTAATAGGAAATGTTCTTATTACTGTTGAAGAAGCTGAAATCATTGCTGTATGTCAGTTGAAGAAACAGACATATATTATTGATGAACTGGGTAATGTAGTAAAAATAGGAACAAATTATAAAGTAAAGAATACAAATGGCTTACCAAAGCTTTTTAACTTTGATAAATTATCGGTTGTAAAAGCATTTGCAAAAGCTTATATTAAAGTTCCCACTATAATTAAAAATGCGGTTAGTGATGTTATTTTTAATCCATTACGTGCTTATCCTAATAGAGTTAGACTGATTATGGATAATAATAAAGAAATACATATTAATATTGAAGATATGGAAAAAAGACTAAAACATTTTGACTATGCCGCTTATCTGACTGAATATAAAGATGATTGTATATTTTCTTTTGAGGGAGGAAATATATATATAAAAAAAGCAAAGACAAATAAGCATAGATAATCTATGCTTTTTGATATTTTATTGAAAGGAGCAAGCTATGGATATCTTTGATTATATGACACATGAAGAAAAAGAGAAGAATCTTCCTTTAGCAGCCAGGATGCGTCCT
>ERZ773014.2304-NODE-2304-length-11253-cov-4.807198_pt1 | contig 11253 bp, 10 predicted proteins | sample MGYA00580841_ERZ773014 | MGnify/ENA primary metagenome ERZ773014 (study PRJEB29015, sample SAMEA2737989) | human oral metagenome | biome: human oral; feature: human-associated habitat; material: dental | place: China | collected 2067 ...
TTGTAGCAAGAGGAGCTGCAATAGATATAATAAAAGATAATCCTAATGTTGATAAGATTTATGAATATCATAAAGATAGAAAAAAAATAAAAAATTTAGCTCTAAAGGTAAAGGAAGAAAAATATGACTTATTAATTGATTTTTCAGAAATGCTAAGAGTTAATCAAATGATGTTAATAAATTTATGTGGAGCTAGAATTAATATTGGTATAGAAAAAGATAGTTGGAATTTGTTTGATATTTCCTTGAATGTTAGAGATTTTGATAAACATATTTCTGAAATGTATATAAAAATATTAAAATTTTTAGGAATAAATAATATAAACTCGTCTTATGATGTCTTTTCAAGTGATTATTTATTAAAAAAATTAGACTTAGAAAATAAAAAATATTGTGTATTTAATCCCTATGCAGCAAGTAAACACAGAAGTTTTTCAACTGAAAATATTGAGAAAATTTCAAAAATAATATTGGAAAAAAATTATGAAAAATTAATTTTAATAGGAAATGAAGATAAAATAAGAGAATTAAAAAAACTAAGTATAAGTAAGGAAAATAAAGTCAAAATAATTGAAACAAGAGGAATGGCAGAAGTGGCAGAACTTATAAAAGGAGCAAATTTAGTTGTAAGTCCTGATACTTCAATAGTTCATTTAGCAAGAGCCTTTGATAAAAAAATGATCTGTATTTATAGAAAAGAATTAGGAAAAGAGGATAAAAATTCAATACTTTGGGGACCTAATTCAGAAAAGGCAAAAGTTATTTTTGTGGAAGAAAAAGTAAAAGATGGAGAAGAAATAGATATAAATCATATAAATTTAGATGAATTTAAGAAAGAAATGGAGAGAGTATGAAAGTATCTGTAATAGTTCCTGTATATAATAGATTGGAACATTTTAGAGCCTTATTTTTATGTTTATTAAGACAAAAAAAACAACCTGATGAGCTTATAATAACAGATGATGGTTCATCACAAAAAGTTTTAGATTTCATAGGTGATTTAATTCCTAAAGCACAGTTTAAAGTAAAACATGTTTACCAAGAGGACAAGGGCTTTAGAAAAACAAGAGCCTTAAATAATGGTGTTAGGAATTCCTCTGGAGATTTATTGATATTTTGTGACCAAGATTTAATATTTGGTGAAGAATATGTAGAAACAATAGTAAATAATATAAAAGATAATATATTTTTAATGGGAAGAGCACATCATATAACAGAAGAGGAGAAAAATATTGTTCTATCTGATATTGAAAATATAAGTTCGTATGATGAAATAATAAAAAAACTTCCAGCTAAGTATATAGAAACTATTGATAAAATGCTGAAAGAAGATAGAAAAAGAAGAATTATAAAGACTTTTAAACTGGCTAAAAGAGGTATAAGACTTGTAGGAATGTCATATGCACTGATGAAAAATAGTTATATAAAGGTAAATGGTTATGATGAAAATTATGTTGGTTGGGGACAGGAAGATGATGATTTTGGAAATAGACTAACTGTTGCAGGAATAAATGGTAAGGAGCTAGTAACCAAAAATATTCAATTACATCTTTGGCATTATTCTGATCCTACAAAAGTGCATTCTTCTAATGAAGAATATTATTATAAGAGAAAAGAAGAAATTTTTTCAGAAAAAGATTTCTATTGTGAAAAAGGATATAAAGATAGTAAAAATAGAGATGATATTACAATAAAAACATTAAATTAAAGGAAAAATTATGCTAGTAGAAGAAAAATATAAAGGATATTCAATATTTGCTTATGGCAAATTATATATAGAAATTGGCAAAAATATTATAGATAAAGAATATAAAGAAATTAATATTTTAAAGAATTCAAGAAGAAATTATGTTTCTGAAATTCAGATAAATAATGTTAGTTATATATTTAAAGAACCTAGAAATGAATGTATTATTCCTCAAAGAAAGTTTTTTACCTTATTTAAAAAGGGAGAAGCATTAGCAACTTTAGTAAATGTAAATAAAGCAGTTATAGAGGATAACTTAATTGAGTATGCAAAGCCACTTTTAGCAATAGTAAAAAGAAAAAATGGAATGATTTGCTATTCTGCTCTAGTTCAAGAAAAAATTAATATTGAAACAGATAGAAATCTTGATAAAATGGTTGAGGTCACAAAAAAAATTCATAGTAAAGGTTATTATCATGGTGATTGTAATCCAAGTAATTTTATAACATCAAATGATACAATAAAAATATTAGATACTCAGGCAAAAAAAATGAGATTTGGAAATTATAGAGCTCATTATGATATGTTAACTATGCAGATAGATAATTATCCTGATATGAAATATCCTTATAAGAAAAATATATTTTATTATTTTGCATTATTTATGAAAAAATTCAAAAGACTTAAATTTATTCAAAAAATAAAAGAAAAAAAGAAAAAATTAAGAGAAAAGGGCTGGAAAATATAAATGTACGCTATTAATCTTAGATATTTAATAGGCTTAAATGTTATAAAAACAAAGTATAAAAAAATAAAAAATAAATTAGAAATATTTGGAAAATTAAGAAAAAATAAAATAAAAATTTCTGGAAATAACAATATAATATATGTTGGAAAAAATTCATTACTTAGAGATTCTAATATTTTTATAAAAGGAAATAATAACATCCTTTATATTGGAGAAGATTGTGCTGTTAACAATTTATCAATTATTTTAGATAATGAAGGTTCAGAAATCAAAGTAGGAAACAAAACTTCAATTGCAAAGGCACAAATTGTTTCCTTAGAACCATATAATATCGAGATAGGAGAAGATTGTATGTTGTCCTATGATATTGAAATAAGAAATACAGATTCTCATAAAATATATGATAAAAATACAAATAAGAGGATTAATGAAGGAAATGGTGTTAGTATTGGAAATCATGTATGGCTAGGTATGAGAGCTATTATTTTAAAAGGTGTAACTATAGAAGATAATTCTATTGTAGCAGGTGGAAGTATAGTAACTAAAGATGTCAAGGTGAATACTATTGTATCTGGAAATCCAGCAAAACAGATGAAGGAAAATGTGTATTGGACAAGAGAAGAAGTAATGAAACATTTAGAGGAGAAAAATGACTAAAACATTTTTACATATATCAGAAGAATTTGAGTATACATGGCTTGGAAAAGACAATGGAATGATTCCTATTTATATGTCTGAAAAATTAGGGTATGATAGCAAGATTTTAACTGTTAACTTAAAAAATGATTTACCTAATAGCGAAAGAGAAGTAGAATTTATAAAAGTAAAAAGAAAATTTGCTTTTCTTTCAAACTTTGCATATTGGACAAAGTTAGTAAAAAGATATAATATCTTTAAGTATCTAATTAAGAATGCCAAAAATATAGATGTATTAATGTTATTTCATGTGTCAAGATGTAGTTATTGGTATGCTTACTTTTATAAGAAATTAAATCCTAATGGTTTTATATATGTTAAAGCAGACTTTAATCTAGCAGTTTATCAAAAAGAATGGAATATAATTAACTCTAAACCTAAGTCTCTTAGAGAATTTTTTAGAAAAAGAAGGGAAAGTGCTGAATATAATAAAAGAAAAAAATTGATTCCTATGACTGATTTAATTAGCTATGAAAGCCTTGAAGCTTATGAATTTATGAGGGATAGTTATGCTGGGATTGATACAAAAGGAAAAACTGTTTATTTACCTAATGGCTATGATAATGAAATAATTGATAAAATAAAAGTAAAAACTTTGGAAGAAAAAGAAAATATTATATTAACAGTTGGAAGGCTAGGAACAGAAGCTAAAAATACAGAATTATTATTGGAAAGTTTAAAAGAAATTGATTTAAAAGATTGGAAAGTATATCTTGTTGGGTCTATTGATAAGAGATTTATAAATTATAAAGAGAACTTTTTAAAAGAAAATCCTAGTCTAATTGATAAGATAATATTTACTGGTGAGATTAAAGATAGGGAAGAATTATATAGATATTATAATAGAGCAAAAGTATTTGTATTACCTTCAAAATGGGAAAGTTTTGGGATTGTAATGGTTGAAGCAATGGCTTTTGGAAATTATGTGATTACTTCTAATACTTGTGCAGCTAAAGATATTACAAATAATAATGAGGTAGGAAAAATTGTTGAGATTGATTCCAAAAAAGAGCTAGAAGAAGAAATAGCAAAAGTAATATCTGGTAAAGTAAATTTAAAAGAAAAATATGAAAAAACATTAAATCATATTTTAAATTTTAAATATTCATACCTAATAGAAAAATTAGGTGAAAGGATCCATTAAAATGATAAAAATAGGCTTTTGTATTGATTCATTAGAAATGGGAGGAGCCGAAAAATTACTTGTTGATATTATCAATGTACTTTATGAAACGAAAAACTATGAAATTCATATTTTAACAAAATTGAAAAGTAATTCATATTTTTTTAATTTAATAAAAGATAAAATAAAGTATAGCTTTTTATTAGCAAAAAAACCTAAAGGTCTTTTTGCTAAAACAAGGGAATCTATTCTAAAAAAAATAAATTTTAAAAAGTTTTCTGATAAAGTGGATGTAATTATAGATTTTTTAGATGGAGATTTTTTTTCTTATATAAAAAGTATAAAAAATAAAAAGAAAATTGTTTGGCTACATTCAAGTTATAAAAATTTATTAATAAGGAAAAAAAATATAGATAAAAAGCTAAAATATTATGAAAAAATTTTAGTAATTGCTGATGATATGGAAAAAGAATTATTAGAAATAAGAAAGGATTTAAAAAATATTTATAAAATTGATAATTTTGTGGATTATCAAGAAATTGATAGAAAATTAGATGAAGATTTTGAATTAAACTTTGATTTAAAAGAAAAATATTTTTTAACAGTTTGCAGATTAAATGAAGAACAAAAAGATTTAAAAACTTTAATAGAGGCTTTTTCCTTATATAAAGGTAAGGAAAAACTTGTAATAGCTGGTGATGGTCCAGATAGGAAAATGTTAGAAGATTTATGCATTAAAAAGGATTTAAAAGATAAAGTTATTTTTCTAGGAATGATAAATAATCCATTTCCTCTTATGAAAAATTCCCAAGCTTTTATTTTATCATCAAAGGTTGAAGGTTTTGGTTTAGTTTTAATAGAAGCACTATATTGTGGAGCAAAGGTTATTTCTTCAAATTGCCCAACTGGACCAAGCCAAATTTTATTAAATGGAGAAATTGGAGAATTATTTAAAGTTTCTAATATTGATGAACTATTAAATAGTTTAGAAATTATTCATAATAAAGAATATGAAAAAACTAAAATAGAAGAGACATTAAAAAGATACACAAAAGAAAATTTTGTAAATAATTTTAGGAAGGTAATAGAATGATAAAGGAAAAAAATAATTTTTTAAGCCAATTAGTAGCTTTTTCAATTTTAGTTTATTTATTTTTTCTATCCCGTAGAGGAGGAAGTTCTAAGGATATAGTTTCAGTATTAATTATGATATTTACTTTAATTTATTCTTATAAAGAAGGAATAAAAAGATATTTGACTTATAAAAAAGAAATTATAGTAGGTATTATATACATTATTTTGGTCACAATATCCTATATTATTCTTGATGATAAAGGGAATGATAGGTTTTACACTTTTACACATGCTACCTTATTTAGTATTGGTTTTATGCTTGTTTTATTAAATTATAAATTGGATAACAAATATGTAAAGTATGTATTGGGACTTTTAATTATAATTTCTTTTCCTGCAATATACAAAGGAGTATTAGATTTTTATAAACATTATAATGAAATTGGTTTGTATAGAATAGATGGAACTTCATTTACAACAAAATATGCTGCTGAAATAGGAATTTATTTATTATTAGGGATATTTTCTTTTACTTATTACAAAAAAATATATATAAAGTTATTATTATTGCCTTATATTTTTATAAATTTAGGACTTATATTTCTTACTCAATCAAGAAATAGCTTTTTGGCAATTCCTTTAACTATTATTATTTTATACACAATAGTAGATTGGAAGAAGGGTTTAATAATATTGCTTATTTTATTAGGAAGTTTAGGAATATTGTTCAAATATAATAATAATATTGCTAATATTAGTAGAATAAAAAATACTATTAGTACAGTGGAGAAAGTAAAGGTTGATGCAAGATATATAATTTTTGTAGATGGAATAGAAAGAGCCAAAGAGCATCTTTTTATAGGTGAAGGTTTCTTTAAATATAAAGGTGGAAAATTAAACACTCGTGTTGAAGTTGTGGAACATTATCATAATATTTTTATAGAAACAGCAGTTACTCAAGGAGTTTTAACATTGATAGTTTATATTACCTTTCTAACAACTTTATTTATTAGAATGTTAAAAAATTATTTTAAAGAAGATGATAGATTGAAAAGGTATATAAAACTATATGCCTTAGCAGTATTTATTTTTTCTATATTATATGGATTATTTGAACCAATATTTTATTTTGAAAAGATATATCAACTTATTTTTACAATTATAGCAATATCTTTTATAGTAGATGATAATGAAAGCAAGATTTCATAAACAATAAAAAAAGAGGATTTTTAAAATATTTGAGGTTGAAAAATCCTCTTTTTAATTTTAAATATTTTCATTTTTTAATAGATTTAAAACTTTTTCAAGATTATTATTTAATCTATTTTCTTCTTTTACAAATATTAAAAAATTTTTTAAAGCTATTTTTAAGTCTAATGCTATTTTAGGATAACAAAAGTTTAAAAATTTATTAGGAATTTCATAATATGCTTCTGCTATACTGCAAGCCATACAAGCTATGGTATCAGTATCTCCACCTGCATAAATGGCATTTATTAGGACATTTTCAAAGTCTTTTCCTTCTAAGAAAGCTTGTATAGCTATTGGAATAGTAACTTGGCATGTTTCATCAAAAGTATGCCATTTTTTGATTTCAGAAATAGGTTCAAAACTATATTCAAATTTATCTTCTATATATTTTTTAATTTCTTTCTTAGTTTTATTTTGTCTTGCAAGATAGATTGCAGAAGCAATAGCACAAGCCCCTTTTATTCCTTCTGGATGATTATGAGATACTGAAGCTGTAATTTCAGCATATTTATTTATATCTTCAAGATTATTATATAACCAAGCAACAGATGAGACTCTCATACCTGAACCATTACCAAAACTATTATATGGTTTAGGATTTTCTTCTCTTAACCATTCTTTAAATTTTAAACCATAACCAGAATATGGATATTTTCTTCCAAATTTTTGCATTTGCTTAATTAACTCATTTTGAATTTTTATAATATCTTTTTCTTTATAAGTATTTACTAAGGCTTGTCCTACTGCAAGTGACATAATACTATCATCAGTAGTCATGCTATAAGGGACAAACAATTCAAAACTTTTGTCTTTAACATTATCTATAAATTCATAAGTACTACCTATAATATCCCCAATTATTGCTCCTATCATTTTTACCTCCATATAGACTGAATATATTTATATGATATGTCATATTTTATTAAATTGCAATATTTGTAAATGTTCTGTTGACAGATATTATATAATTTATGTAAGGAATAAAATGAGGTGAAAATAATGAGTTCAAATTTTAAAATTGAATATATAAATGAAAATGATTATAATAGAATTTTTGTAACATCAGATATCCATGGATATTATAATCTTTTTCAAAAATTATTAAATAAAATAGATTTAAAGAAAGATGATCTACTAATTATTTTAGGAGATAGTTGTGATAGAGGAGAGAATTCTATTGAGCTATATTTGAAATATATAGAATTACAAGAGCAAGGATATCAATTAAAACATGTATGGGGTAATCATGAAGAAATGCTTTATGAAAGTGCTTTTATTTCTTCTTACTATAAAGACTTGTGGTATAAGGTAGGAGGAGATGAAACAGTATATAATTATGTACAGTATATAAAAAAAATTATCGGAAAAGATGATAAAAACCTTTTAGATATTTCAAATGCTAAATGGTTAAAAAATTTTTTAGAGGCTATGCCTTTTATGATAGTATCTGATAAAAGTATATTTGTACATGCTGGTTTTGACTGCTCAAAGTCAGTTGAAGAACAAGAAGTAGATTATCTTGTATGGAATAGAGATAATTTTTGGGAAAATAATAATACTGGAAAAAATATATTTTTTGGACATACTCCAAGTGTGTCTGGGAAAGTTAGAGAATATCCTAATAATGTTTTCTGCCTTGATACAGGGACCTTTTTTAATTATAGACTTGGAGCTATGGAAATTAAAAGTAAGCAAGTATTCTATTTGGAATAAGGTAAAATTACCTCATTCCAAATAAGACACCATAGTTAATTTGAACTAAAAAATTAGTGTCATCAGAAGAACCAAAAGAAAAATTGACACCTATTTTTCTTAATTCAGGGTCAATCATAAACTCCCAATGTTCTGGACTTTCTTTCCATGAATCAAAAAAATAATTAGCTATAAATTTTTCAGAAATCATTTGTGCTTCATTAGATATACTAACTTTTAAAATATTTTCAAAAGAATATTTCTCCATTAAACTTTTATCTACTTTTTCAAAGACAGTCCAATATTCAGTTTTATTAGGTCTTTTATGTGATATTCTTTTAGCAGCAGCTAATTCAGTAGAACGAATTTTTGAGCTTTTATTAGAGCATTATCAATTCTAACATCAGAAGATAAACCTAACTCAGCCCTTTCTTTATTCAATCTTTCAACAAAATATTGATTTACCTTTTCTACATTAACAAGTTTTTCAATTTGTTTAAATTCTTTTTGACTATAAAAATTAGACTTATCTTTATGATAACGATATTTTTCAACTGCCATTTTATATAATTTATCTTCATTAATGGCTTTTAGTTCTTCAAAAGTATTTGGTAGCCAAGTATGTAGCTCTATCATATATTTATCAGAATACTTCTTTTTAATATCAATAGAATAGGTAGTTAAAGTATTAAATATAAATGTAAGTATTATAAAGATTTTAAAAAATTTTTTCATAAATATTATTCCTTCTCTATTTTAAATTTGTTTAAATCATAACAAGTACAGGTGCCTTTATTAAATATCTTAATAAATATTTTTTTATTTTTTGGATAAAAACGGCTTGTAAAAACTTCTTCTCCATTATTAATAAAAATTTCAATAGAACTTGTATCAACAAACATTTGTATATTTTTAAGTTCTTCTAAATACACTGCTCTTTTATCTCTACCTTCTCCACTTTCATTCATTTCCAATGAAAAAATATTATTTTTAAAAGATAGTTTTACATCTTCCATAATTAATAAAAATTTGTTTGAATCTTCAATATCAATTATTAACTCAAAGGTAGAAACTAAAAATTTAATATGGTTATCTGTACTCACTTTTTTATTACTTCTTAGACTTTCAAGTTCTGGTAAAGGTTGTTGTAAAATTTTATTTTCTTTTTTTGATAATATTCTAGGTATAGATAGAGCATGTTGCCAACCGTTTTTTATAGTTTTATTATTAGTATAATTTGCATCTGGTATACCCATCCAAGCAATTAACACAGTTCTTCCTTTATTATCAATAAAAGTTTGAGGAGCATAGATATCAAAGCCCCTATCTAACTCTATAAATTCTCCTAAGTTATATGTTTTTTCTTTAAAATTAATATTTATTGGAAAATAGCCAATTTGATAAATATTAGCAAAATTAATTCCATCTTGTTCTATTCCTTGGGGACAACAAATAAGAAACCATACATCTTCAACTTTTACTAAATCACAACATTCCCACATATAACCATAATATTTATTGGATTTTATCTCCATATAGTAATCCCATTTTTTTAAATCTGTAGATTTGTATAAAATGGCACAACCTTTATTATCTTTTAATCTTGCACCTAAAATCATAAAGTAATCATTTTCAATTTTAAATACTTTTGGATCACGAACATGAGTAGACATATTTTTAGGATAATCAGAATTTTTTAAAAGAACAATTTTATTTTTGTAATTAAAACCATCTTTTGAAATAAGCTCTATTACATTTTGTTCACGCCCATTTAAAATATAGTCATATTTTTTATCTGTATATTTAACATTCCCTGTATAAAAATAATGAACTTCATCATTTTCTATAAAAGCAGAACCACTGTATACACCATCTTTATCTTCTTTTATATCTGGAAATAGAAAAGCATCATGTTCCTTATAGTCTATCCAATTTTCAGTGGAATAATGTCCCCATAATTTCATTCCCCAAGTTGCAGAAAAAGGAGTATATTGGAAATAAATATGATTTACTCCTTTTATTACACAAAGTCCATTAGGATCATTTAACCAGCCCATAGGTGGCATTAAATGAAAATGCAAACGATAAGGATCACTATTTACCTCTAATCTTAAATTATTACTATTTTTTATAAATTCAAAATATTCTTCTCTATTCATTTTTTATCCTTTTAAGCTTTTTTTATAATAATTGGAGTTTTACTATTTGCATCAACTATAACTTTACTTCCTTGTCCAACTTCATTGACTATTATCAAAGTTTGTGTGCTATGTCCAGCTTCTTGAACTTTCTTTAAATCCATTTTTAATAATTTATCCCCTTGCTTAACTTCTTGACCTTCTTCAACATAAGTTTCAAAGCCATCTCAATTCATACTAACTGTGTTTATACCACAATGAATTAAAATTTGGCTTCCATCTTTTAAAGTTAATCCAATAGCATGTTTAGTAGGGAATACTAATTCAACTTTTGCATCAGCAGGAGCTACAACTATTTCTTCAATAGGATTTACTAAAATTCCATCTCCCATAACTTTTGAAGCAAATGTTTCATCGCTCGATTCAGAAATATCTTTTACTTCACCTCTCATAGGTGTAATTAAAGTAATTTCTTCTTTTATTTCTTGTTTTACTTCTTCAATTTTTTCTTCAATAATTTTTTTAGATTTCATACTTCCCATAAAGTAACACAATACAATACCAGCAACAATTCCTATTAAGTGAACAATAATATAGTTTAAATATCCATTATGAGCAGGATCAATTATAGATAAACCAGGAATAGCAGTTGCTCCAAAACCTAATGAAGTTAAATGGAATAAATATACAAATGCTCCTGCTATTGCTCCTGCAATGCAACCAGCTATTAAAGGAAATTTATATTTTAAGTTCATACCAAAAATTGCAGGTTCACTTATTCCAAATAAGATACTTACAAATGAAGGTAATGCAATTTCAGCAACTTTTTTATCTTTACGATGTA
>ERZ773014.2311-NODE-2311-length-11232-cov-18.930124_pt1 | contig 11232 bp, 10 predicted proteins | sample MGYA00580841_ERZ773014 | MGnify/ENA primary metagenome ERZ773014 (study PRJEB29015, sample SAMEA2737989) | human oral metagenome | biome: human oral; feature: human-associated habitat; material: dental | place: China | collected 2067 ...
TGGGCGCCGAGTTTAAAATTTCACGCGGCTTTGATGCCGAACTCGCCGCGGATTTTGCCGCCAAGCGCGCCAACCAGCCAAAGGGAGCAAGCTTTGGAAGCTGCTTTAAAAACCCGCCGAATGACGCCGCGGGCAGGCTGATCGAAGCGGCGGGGCTTAAAGGCCACGCGATCGGCGGAGCGAAATTTAGCGAGCAGCACGCCAATTTCATCATAAATTTCGGCGGCGCGAGCTTTGAGGATGTGATTGCGCTCATAAATTTAGCGCAAAGCCGCGTTTTTGAGGAATTCGGTATCGAACTGGAAACCGAGGTCGTGGTGCTATAAAAGGAAATTCGTATATTTTGCCCAGACTAAACTTGCTCGGTTGTCTATTTCGTCTTTTTGCACTGGATTTTTTATGCTTTGAAATTTTAAAATACCGACGAAATCGTCAAATTTAAAGCTCTCGAATACAGTGCGCCGAGATACTAACTGCCGTTTCATCGCTTAAAATAGTCGCTACAAAAATAGTCCGCAAAAGCAATCAATTTTATCTCGTTTATCTCGCCGTAAAAAACAGTTGTTGAATTTTGCGCGCAAACCGACGCGGCCGTCTAAATCGGCGTTCCGTAACCGTCTAAGCGGGCAAGCAAATTTAGCTCAGATAGTAACCCGCCAAAGCTGCGACGATGGCGATGAGAGTAAGCGCGGCCGTTAATTTATATAGCCGCAAAGCTCCCGCGTAGCGACTTTTCATATTGCGGATTTTAGGCGGCTTGCTAGCTAAATTTAGCTCCGTAAGCGCCGCGTAAAATTTACTGCAATCAAGCCTCCCCTCCGCAAAATCTCTAAAAATCAGCGCATCAAAATGCAGCCTAACGTGCAGATAAAATAGCCCCGCAAAGGCCGTCAAAAAGCCCGCAATCACGGCAAAATTCGTAAAAATCGTAAGGCAGACGGCTAGCTGAAGCAAATTTAACAAGAAAAACAGCCTATGCGTCGCTAAAAACCTAGCCGTAACCAGCGCCAAGGCTCTGTCGTCCGTCCTTTGGCGGCATTCCCGCTCCCCGCCTTGCGCCGCTTTTTCTCGCTCCGCATTCGTCATTTTCCCTCCTTATTTTGGGCGTTTGGTTAAATTTCCGTTTATTTTCGCCGAGAAATTTACAATGCTGCTTGTTTCTAGCCTTCAGATTTTTAAATTTAATCCCTCAAACCGGACTTGATCACATTTGGCCTGCGCCTATTTCGCGCTTAAATTTGCCGCACTTGCTTTTGGGAATTTAGCTGGTCTTTACTCCGCTTTCGAATTTACGCGGGCTTCTGCAGTCAGCCGCTCTATCCGCTCACGCAGCGAGCTAGCGACTGCGATCTTTTCTCGGCGAGATTTTAGCAAATTTAGCGCCTCATCAAAGCCTAGTCCTGCGTAAATCACCAGCCAAGCAAGCAACACCGACGCGCTCCTGCCGTAGCCCAGCGCGCAGCACACTAACACCTTTTTACCGTTTTGCTCGGCGGCTCGCTCGTTCGCGCCTGTAAGATTTTGCCCCGCCTCGGCGATTTCGCTTTCGTTAGCCGCGACGCGCGTTTGCAAATTTACCCGCGAGTCCGCTTGCTCGTGAAATTTAAAATCTAGCCCGTGTGCGCAGCCGTTTACTTCGCCGCTAAAATTTGATCCTAGCTCTGCCTCCATTTGCGGTAAATTTTCACCGCCGCAAAGAGCCCTTTTTACGAGCCGCTCGAGTTCGTCCGCGCCGCGTTTTAGCTCGGTCGCGCTCGGCGTTATCATATCTAGCATAGGCACGCTTGCGTAAATTTGCGCGTCGCCCGGCCGCTCAAACTCGGCCGCACAGTCCAGCACCGCGTCAAATTTACCCGCCTGCTTAACCGAGCCTAGATACAGCCCGGGCAAAATCTCGTCTGAAAGCCGGCGTCTGCGCAACCAAAAAATCGCATTTAGCCGCGCGACGCAAAGATACGGGAAAAGTAAAGCTTTAGCCGCGGCGGCGTGACGGCCTTGCCCGTTTTTAGCAAAAACTCCCGCGCCCAAAAACGCGTAACCGCAAGCAACCAGCGCGAAACTAAGGCTCGCCCAAGATAGCCACAGCATCCACGCGCCCCAAATTTTAGCTCCCAAAATCGCCGCAAAAAGCGTCAAAAACGCAAGCCCTAGATATAGCGCCGCCCATTTGTAGCGAGCAGCCTCCCTAGCTATAGCAAAACTAAGCGGAGTGCCATCTAGCGGACGAATCAGTAGCACCAAGCAGCCCGCGGCCAGCCCCGTCGGAATGTCGATAAAATGGTGCTGATACGTGGTCAGCACGCTAAGGCCGATGAGCGCAAACCACGCGACAAGCGCCGCTTTAAGCCAAGCCGCACGCGCCTTGCGAAGGTAAAAAGCGCCCACCACGACGCAAAGTATGATGTGCAGCGACGGAGCTTGATTAAACGGGAGGTCAAAGGCGGCCAGGCTTGAGAATAAAAAGCCGCTAAGGCCCGAAACCGCGGGCTTCTCCCACGACATTTGCAGAGGAAAAGCGATGAAAAACAGCGTCGCGATCATCTGAGCGACTAGCAGCTGCGTAACGTAGCGCGCGAGCTCCCCGGCGTCACGGCAGAGGAAAAATCCAAGCGCGTAGAGCAAATTTAGCGACCAGTACGGCACGATGCTCCACGCCCAAAACGGTAGCGCGCGCTCCCACGCGAAATAAATCTCGGGCACGTTTGCGCGAGCGCTAGCGAGGGCGTTCGTGGCGCCGTAGCTAGCGTAAAATATCGCCGCAACGACGACTAGCGCGGCCAGCTGCGATAAAAACGGTTTTGTTTTCATTTTTGCCTTTTTTGCTAATTCTATCAAATTTTAGTGCATTTGCGCTTTGGCAGCTTAATCGGTCCGAGATCACTCGCTTGACGTAAAAGGCGTAAAAGCGTAAAATTTACTCACCGAGACCTGAATCTTTAAAATGTTAAATTTGGTTTGGTTAAATTTAGTATTGCGCATTAAATTTACTCTTTCTTGTTAAGGGAGGAGGGGCTTGAATTACGAAGTCGCTCCCTTCCCCCTTAACGATCCCCCAACCCCTACGACGTGAGAGGTTGCTGCGCTATGCGCAGTTTTATCTGGCGCTAACGCGCTGCGTGTTCAAATTTACGCTTTCACGATGCGGGTCTCGGTCGGTAAAATTTGCAAATTTGACCCCAAATTTGAGCGTAAAACGATAAGGCGCAGTATTTTTTCTTTAGACGAGGCGGAAACGACGGAGGCCAGAGAGCGGACTAGTCGTCCGTGACCAAAGCCGACCGAGTTTCTAACGAAGTATAAAGGAAAAAGACAAGCCGCAAAAGGCTAAATTTTAACAGCCAAGCTCACGCTAAATATCCCATCCCCATCTATCCACTCTTTCACCTTCTTAAATCCCGCATTTGCCACGAGCTGATCCATCTCGGCTTGGCTGCGGCGGCGCATGATCCATGCCGCACCCTGCCTGTGGCTAGATAAAGCACGCGCGATCATCTCAAGCTGCGGGTGCCACGGCTGATTGGTGTAGATGAGGTAGCCGCCGCTTTTTACGCTGCTTGAAAAGCCTTGCAACGCAGTGCGCACGACCGAGTTATCCGGGAAGAGCTCAAACAGCCCAGACACGACGCCTAGCGTATATGCGTCCTGCAGGCCCTCGTAGCTAGCGGCTTCGAACGCATTTGCCTGCGTGAAGCTCGCGACGTCCTGTAGCCCGCGCTCTTTTATCATTTCGCTGCCGGCTTTCACGTTGATATCGCTGTAGTCGCGTAGCGTTATGCGCTCAAATTCATGCCCCTGCGCGGCGTCTAGTATGTATCTGCCGTGTCCCGAGGCGATGTCTAGCAGTCGTAGCGGCTCGCCTCGCTCCTGCAGCTTTGCCACGGCTTGATCGATAGCTAGCTTGATATTTCGCTTGCGCTCCCTGATACCGCGCCAGCCGATGGCGTTTAGGTAAATTTCGTCGATAAATTTGAAAAATTTATTCGCCCCTTGCGGCTCGTTTCGGTAAACGTAGTCAAGCGTACTGCCGCTATCGTAGCCCGTATTTTCGCCGATCTTTAGCCCGCCGACCCACGGCGAAACCGCCTGCATAAATATCCGCTGAAATTTAAATCGCAAATTTTTCGGGCTAAATCTCGGCAGCGGCGTAGCTAGTCTATCGGCCTCCTCGCGGCTAAAGCCGTATTCGTCCGCGTGCGTGCAGTCCACCTCGCTAAAAGGCGCGCTAAACCTCTCGCCGACGAACTCGCGCACGATCTCAAACGCCCTCTCCCGCTCGCTCTCGCCCAGCGTATCGTGGTAAAATCCCTCTAAAATCTCGCGCCTTTTTACGTGCGCGCCAAGAGCGTTGTAAAACTCGTGCTGCGGGGCGTGCTCCACGACCCAATCATCGCCCGAGATTAACAGTAGCGTAGGCGTCGTGATCGCGGCGGCGTCCGAAACCACGCGCTGTGCCGCTTCGTAAAGCCCAAGCAGTATGCGCACCGAGATCGCGCGAGTGATGAGCGAGTCGGCGTCGTAGCTGGCCTGGCGCTGTTTGTCGTGCGTGAGATAGTGAGCTTTGACGTAGCTGTTTACGAAAAAATTTCCGCGCGCATTGTAAAGCGCCTTTAGTCCAGCTCTGGCAAACGGTACGTAAAGCTTCACGCTAAACGCGGGGCTAGCCAGCACCGCGCAGCGAACGCGCACAGCGTAGTCGTGCAGCCACGCCGAGACCAGAACCGCGCCCACGCTCTGAGCTATCACGGCTAGATTTTGCGTCTCAAAGCCAAATCTCTGCTCGATGTGCGCCACAAACTCGTCCACGTCGGCGATAACGCGGCCCATACTAGGCGCGTCGCCCCGCTCGCCGTCGCTCCTACCGTGTCCGCGCTGATCCCAGGCAAAATAGCTAAAACTCTCATCCGCTAGCCCGTCTGCTACGTGCGTCGTCCTGCCCGAGTGCTCGTGTCCGCGGTGAAATATCGCTACGGCTTTGGCATTCGGCGCGGCTTTAAATTTGAAATTTTGCTCGGCGTTTTCGCTCAAATTTGACGCGCCGCATTTGCCGGCTTCGTTTAAATTTGAGTCCGAGTTTTTGCCGCTTCTTTGTAAATTTTGCTCGTCCGATTTGCCTTCGCCGTTTAAGCCTGGCTTCGTATTTTCACCCGCGCCGCGCGCCTGCTCGCTAGCCAAATTTGACGTTTCATTTACGGCCTCGGCGCTCAAATTTGACCCGTCAAATTTGCCATCCTTACTCAAATTTGCTTCGCCTGCGCCCGGGTTTTCGCACGCTACGTCGCTAGCCAAACGGTATCTGTAAAATATCCTCACCCCGTCGCTGGTTATAAAATAGCTCTCTTTAAACTCCATTTTTCGCCTTTCTCGCTTAAATTTATCGATTTTTGCGCTTATTTTATCCTAAAGTGCCCCGTTATCTCGTAAACATTTAGCGCGTCCTCTTCCTGCGCGCCAAGCCCGATGTTGTGGATCACGAGCGGGGTTTTGCTAGCGGCAAATTTATCCGAAACTATACCGATGTGCGGCCTGCCGTTATCCAGCCGCCACGTCACGATATCGCCGGCTTTAAACTCGCCCTTCGCATCGTAACCCTTGCGTTTTAGATAGGTCGCGATGTTTGGCACGCGGAGATGATCGATGTTTTTGTCGGTCTTTTTCGCGCCCCAATTTTTTGGATAAGCGCTAAAATTTGCGCTCATATCCTCGTGAATGAGCCGCTGCAGATCGATATCCTGTCCGCGCAGCGCTCTAACTACGACGTCGGTGCAAACGCCCTTTATCATATCCACGTCGCCCATCGGATAGGCTAGCCTCTCGTACGAAGGATCATAAAATAGCGTCTGCCCAACCTGCGCTCTAGCGTCTTGTACGAGCTTTCCGGCCGAAAATGCAAAGGCTAAATTTGCCGTTAGTGCTAAAAGTAAAATTTTGCTCCAAATTTTCATCAAAACCTCACGCGTAAAAATATCTAACTATGTGAAAAAATATCGGCGCCGCAAAGCACAGCGAGTCCATACGGTCAAGCATCCCGCCGTGCCCACTGATCATATATCCCCAGTCTTTGACGCCCAGATCGCGCTTGATCGCCGACATAACAAGCCCTCCTAAAAAGCCCATCATACAAACGGCAAGCCCGATAAAAAACGCTCCCGTCGCGCCAAAAGGTGTGAGATGATGCAGACACGCGGCCAGCGCGCTAGCGCTAAGAACCCCTCCCACAAAGCCGACCACCGTTTTGGACGGGCTGATGCTAGGAGCGATCTTGCGTTTACCGAAAAGCTTGCCCCAGACGTACTGCAGCACGTCGCTAGATTGCACGACTAGGATCAAAAACAGCATCAGCTCCATGCTGCTGCCACTCTCAAGGTCTAGCAAAAGAAGCGCCGGGATGTGCGAGATACAAAACACGCAGATCATCAGCGCCCACTGGATCTTCGTCGAGCGCTCTAAAAAATATGCCGCGTCGCCGCAAATAGCCGCCAAAATCGGCAAAAATAAAAATCCGTAAACCGGGATAAATATCATCGCCATCGCGTACCAATCAGCATATATAAAAATATACTGCGCGGGCAAAATCACGTAAAAGCACACCACGAGCGCGATGTGATCGCCTCTGCGGATGTAGATGAGCGACAAAAACTCGCGCAAAGCGGCAAAAGATACGAGCAAAAACAAAAATATCACGGCGTTTTTGCCAAGATAAGTAAACGCAAAAATCACCAAAATCATCGCCCACCAGGCGTTTATGCGCGAGGTCAAATTTGAGACGGTTTTGTTTTCGGCGCCGAATTTCGCCTTTAATATAAAAGCCACGACGCTAGAGACGACTAGCACCGCGATGAGTCCTAAAAATAGATTTAAGATATGATTTTGCGGGTTCATTTTAGTGCCTTTTGGTTAAATTTGAAGCTAAATTTGACGTCTGTTTCGGAGCGCTCCGAGCGAGTAAAATTTGCGCGCGTTTGGTTTGCCGTGCGGACGGTTTGATTGGTTAAATTTTTTACGCAGTTTAAATTTGCGTTTGGGTCAAATTTGACTTGCGGCGTGGCGAGCGTTTTAGCCTGTGTTTCGCGCTCAAATTTGACGTTTTTGGCCGCCGTTTTAAAAGGCTCACCGTCAAATTTACCGTAAAAATCGGTCGCAAATCTCTTGCGTGGCGGATTTACGGGGCTTAAATTTACCGCTCTCGCCAAAGCCGCCTCGCTAGGCTTTCGTTCTATCATTTTGCGTATCGCTTATCGCTAGCAGCGCGTCTTGCGCCTTTTGTAAAAACTCTCCCTTGCCCTCGCCGCCGTAGATTATCTCCTCGCCCACTATCAGCTCGCAAAGCAGCGGGATAGGTATCATAAAGCCCTTAGGCAGGACGTTGCGCGCGTTTTTGATCCAAATCGGCACCAAAGGCACGGAGGAGCACTCCTGCGCTAAACGAAACACCCCGCTTTTAAACGGCTGCAACGCAAGGTCGTCGTCCATCTTGCGCGTGCCTTCCGGAAAGATGATGAGAGAGTGCGTCTGCAGCGCGTCTCTCATTTGCGCTAGCGCTTCCAGCGGATCTTTGCGGCGACTTATTAGCACCATGTTAAACACGTTTTTAGCAAGAAACCTGCGCACCGGCCCGCTCTCCCAATACTCCGCCGCCGCGACGGGACGCACGCGCTTTCTCACGCGATATGGCAGCGAGACGAAAATCAGCAAAAAATCGCCGTGACTAGCGTGGTTGGCGTAGTAAATTTTAGTACTCTCGCCGATATTTAAAAGCTCCTGCGGCGGCCGTACGCCCGTGATAAATATCGTGATACGGCAAAGGATAAAATCAAGCACTGCAGCTAAAAACTCTTTCACCCTGTATCCTTTTTACTCTTTTACTTTTCAAATTCACTTTTTGCGGCGCCCTCAATTTTACGGTTGCGTGCGGCAAATAAGCTTCTCGCCCTCTTTGCCGAAAACGAGCGTTTAGACATAAATTTGAGGCGATTAAAGCCGATACGGTTTTAAGTAACGCCTGCAATTTGCCGCTTTTGCTACTTGCCTTTGATTTCACCGACTTTGATAAAACGCTCGAAATTAACCGAGCGCGTTTTGCGCGCCTAGCGTCTTTTAAAGCGTCTAAATTAAGCGGACAAATTCGCCGTGATATTTTATCCTCGCCTCAAAAAATCTCGTAAATTTAAACAAGATCAAATTTATAACTATTGCATGCCCGCGTCGAGGTGAGCTTAAAACTTTTGCAATTATATCAAATTTAGGCGAATTTATCTTGCGTCGATTTTGGAGATAGATATTAAATTTATCCTCGTCCGAAGCTCCTTATTCCCCGCCTTTTAGTCCCATCCTCACGCGGTTTACACAAGTAAGCGCAAGTAAAAATATCGTGGCGTAAAGCACCCAGCTAAACCACTCTGGCAGTCGCCCAAATAGCGCATATACCGTACCGATAAGCCCGAATATAAACGCGCGGTCGCTTTTACCCATAGGTCCGTCGTAGCGTCTACCTCGTCCGTGGATCTGACCTAGCACGCCTAAGAATTCGCTCATAAAAGATAGAAAAATAACGAACGTGATAACGCCCCAGCCAAAAGGTGCGATAAAAGCAAACGGCAGATACAGCGCGGCGTCCGAGATGACGTCCGTAGCTTCGTTTAGATAGCCTCCTAGCGGACTTTTTTGATTAAATTCGCGAGCTAGCATACCGTCGATGGCATTTAGCGCCATACGCAAAAACATCCAAGCGGGCAGCAGAAAAAATAGCGTCGAAACTTCGGCGAATTTTATCAGAAGTCCGCCCAGCAGAACGGAAATGAGGCAGGCTGCGATCGTGACTTGATTTGCGCTGACGCCCGCGCCGTAAAGACGTCTTACTAACGGACGAAGTAAATTTTGAAATTTGGGCTTTAACTCGTAAATCGTCATTGTAGACTCCGAAAATTTGATTTTCGTATTGTTGCTTAAAAATGCTTGGAGGCAGATTAAATGTGTAGCCGGCTTTTTGTATGAGCTTTTTAATCGTCGATTTTTAAAAGCGTTAGGATAGCGAAATAAACATGAAAATATGAGTAAGGTATCTTTTCTATCATTGCCGCGATGGCACTCAATTTTTTTGGTGCGGGTTCGCGACGGTAAAAGTAGCGTTTGCGGCACGATGATAGGCAGCGTGGTAATCTCCATTATGGAAAGCGTACGGTGCAATCATCGCCATATCAGTATCCATCTTCGCTCAATTCCTCTATGCGGGCCGCAAAAATTTATAAATCGCATGGGGTTTCATCGTGATAGATTTCAAACTTTGCTCTCCGCTGCAAATGCAATAAGCCCTGCAGCGAAACACATAAGACCTTGTCGCGAAAATTCTAAATCATAGCGGCGCCGAGCCGGGAATAGTACTTTTAAATTTCAAAATTTCGCGGCGGCGAAAAGCCTCTGTATTTACGGATTTAAGATCAAATTTAAAATTTAATCCTGCCAGATATTTTCGTTTAATTTCAGACTTTTTACGATGGACAGAAAAAATAGAAGCTCGTGCTTGATAGACGCCGCAGGATCAAAGCCAAATACGCTGTGATCCACGCTAGGCTCGAAACTATCGTATCCCGTGCGGATGAAAATATAGACTTTTCTGCCCGAAAAGCTTAAACTGATCGGTCCGCCGGCACTGCTTCTAAAGCGAAGCAAGCGCCGCATAAAGGCGGGTGTGAGGGCATACATTGCAGACACCGCATCGGCGCTATACACGCTAAATGCGGAGCTAAACTCGCTATCGTCCATCGCGATCTTCTTAAGTCCGCTAAGCGTTGGTCTCGCGCTGAGCGAAGGCAAGATCACAGCCACCGAGTTTACGCGCTTTTTAAATTCTGCATAGAAAAAGATCCCCCTGCTGCTACGTCGTTCGTCAGTATGAGTCACGCAAACATCCGCAAAGCTGAAAAATACTCCGTCATAAACGCCGGAAATTTTATCTTCGCAATCAAAATAGCTTATGCCGTCCACAAATAGGCCGCTAGCGCGCAGATACGCCGGCCGAAACGAGCCTGAAATTTCGTAGCGATAACCTAGACTTGCAATATAGGGCGCAATATATTGGTGTTTAAAGGCGCGGACGAATTTTTTGGATCTATTATATTTGATCCGCTCCAGCGCGGCATCTGCGATATTAAACAAAGAAAGGCAGACGGTTACGAGTGCGATGACGAAGCGCAAGGTATCATTCTCGCACATTTCTACGCCTTTGGCAAGCATCCACAGCAAGGTGCAAAAGATAAATACGCGCACTATATTTGCATCTTTATTCACTACTCTAAAAGAGATGCTGCCGCAGCTAAATACCACTATGATCCAGCAGAGGCCTACTGCTGCATTTTGATCTCTAAAATTGAAAAATAGCCACAACGCCGAGGCTAGCACCGCTAGTACTATTATCGAAAACGCCATGCCTTTGCGCTGCTCCGCCTCATCCAGGATGCTAAGTCTTAGTTTTTCTAGTTCGTTTGCGGTCATCTTTATCTTTCTAAATTTAGCTAGCAAATTTTAAAGCTTAGCTTCGAATTCACCCCTAAATTCAAAGGACTAAGATTTAAAATTTACAAAATCCGCGGAATTTCGATCTTTAAATTCTGAGCTAAATTTAGCTTCGGCACAAAATTTCTACGATCACCTGCGGCAATAGCTCATGTTCGATCTCGTGGATTTTGGTCTCGTAAGCTTCAAGGCTCATTCCTGCGCTCTTTTCAAACGCGCGCTGAGCTATGATCGCGCCGCCGTCAAGCTCCTCGCTGACCCAGTGCACGCTCACGCCGCCCACCTTCATATCGCTCTCGAAACTCTCTTTTATCGCGTGCGCACCCTTAAAAAGAGGCAGTAGCGACGGGTGCAAGTTTATCGCGCGAACCCTGCTTGTAAAAACGGGTGTGAGAATTCGCATAAAGCCCGCAAGCACCGTAAGCTCCGCGCCGCTTTTTTCGATCTCGCGTACGAGCGCGGCGTCGAATTCCTCGCGGCTAGCGAAGTCTTTGTGATTTAGGATCACGCTTTTAAGTCCGAATTTTGCGGCTTTTGCGATACCGCCGGCGTCAGCTTTGTTGCTTAGCGTTAGCACGACTTCGATCTTGGTGCCCCCAAAAGTTTTGCCGTGTAGCTTCTGCAAGATCGCCTCTAAATTTGAGCCACCGCCGCTAAAAAGCACGGCAAGCTTTTTCACAACCATTTTACCTCCTCGATGAGATCGAGCGGATTTAGCGCGTA
>ERZ773014.2313-NODE-2313-length-11230-cov-11.474899_pt1 | contig 11230 bp, 11 predicted proteins | sample MGYA00580841_ERZ773014 | MGnify/ENA primary metagenome ERZ773014 (study PRJEB29015, sample SAMEA2737989) | human oral metagenome | biome: human oral; feature: human-associated habitat; material: dental | place: China | collected 2067 ...
GGAAGGAACGAAATGACCAGCAATGATGCTGCTCCGGAGACCCCTCCGGATGGCGGAGCGAAAGGTTTGTCCACGCGGCGCGCAGTGTACGGCCGCGTCGGTGGGTTGATCGTGAATCGGCTCTGGAAGGAGACTCCTTCGGCTCGTGCCCTCCGTGCGCAGCTGCGGGGAGCGCTTTCTCGGGAGGCAGGCTCGGTGCCCGAGCTGTGGGACTTGACGCTCGATGACCGCCCGGGCTATCTGGGCGATGAGCCGACCAGAGGCGAGAAAGCCGTTCACGGTGCTCTCACTCTCTGGGCTCTTCATCAGGGCTCCAACACGAGACCCATGCACGACACGTCGGACCGTCCGCGCAGCTTCGCTTCGGCGATCCGAGTCGTAGCCGAGGGACAAAGCGGAGACAAGCGTGCCGAGGAAACTCCAATCTATCGGCGTTTTTCCGCGGCCGTTCAAGCACCCACGTTCGAGGGGCTTCTCGTGCATCTGCGTTCGCTGATTTCTCAGCTTGAAGCCTCCGAGATCCCCTGTGATTACGCACAGCTGGGGGCCGACCTCTTCACGTGGCAGGACCCGCGTCACCGCACGTCCGTCATGCGCAACTGGGGGCGTCAGTTCGCCCGTCAGGCCGAAATCACCCACACCGATCCCGCCTCCGACGAGTGACGTCGGGGCATCCCAATAAATCGCTTCATTTGTGAAAGGAAAGACAATGTCCGTCTTCGTTGATATCCACGTCCTGCAGACCCTCCCGCCCTCAAACCCGAATAGGGACGACACCGGAGCGCCCAAGAGCGCAACCTTCGGTGGAGTCCAGCGCATGCGCATTTCTTCGCAGGCCATCAAGCGTGCCACGCGTCAGGACTTTGAGGGAAAGATCGCCGACGGAAACTACGGTGTGCGCACGAAGAAGATCGTCGAGCTGGTTGCACGAACGATCACAGAGAAGCGTCCCGACCTAGAAGCCGAAGCGATCGGGCTCGCCGAGATGGGGATGAAGGCCATCGGCTTCAAGCTTGCTGAGCCGCGCGGGAACAAGAGCGACAAGGAACTGAAGGAGGCCGGATTTCTCGTGTTCCTGTCGGCCAAGCAGATTGAGCATGTCGCGGACGCGTTGATTTCGGTCGCTTGCGAGGACGATCCCGCGGTAGCATTCAAGGAACTGAAGCCGCGCAGCCTCGTGGATACGGATCACTCGATCGATATCGCTCTGTTCGGGCGCATGGTGGCCGAGCCGAATGCACTGAACGTCGATGCCGCATGCCAGGTTGCCCACGCGATTGGAGTCGGCGCGGTCGAGCACGAGTACGACTACTACACGGCCGTTGATGACGAGAAGAAGCGCAACGACGAGGCCGACGAGGGTGCGGGAATGATCGGCACGATCGAGTTCGCATCCGCGACGGTGTACCGCTACGCGACGATCAATGTCGACCTGCTGCGTGAAAACCTGGGTGACGATGCCGTTGCGGATCGCGCCGTCGAGCTCTTCGTGGATAGCTTCGTCCGCTCGATGCCGACCGGAAAGGTGACGACTTTCGCGAATCGCACGCTGCCGGATGCCGTTCTGGTTCAGGTTCGTGATGACCAGCCGATCAATATGAGTGGCGCTTTCGAGGAGCCGATCGTCGCGGGGCAGCGCGGCTTCGCAGAACCCGCCATTAAACGCTTCGTGGAGTTCGAGGCACGACTCCGCGAGCTGACTGGTCTGGAGGCGGTCGAGTCTCTCGTGTCGTGGACCACGCCTCGTGGCGAGAGCTTCTCGGAGCTCGGTAAGCAGGTACGCCTGGCATCCCTCGGTGAAACCGCAGCGGAAGCGGTGCGAGGCACGCGATGAGTGCGGTGCTCGTCTTGAGGCTGGCGGGTCCCATGCAATCGTGGGGCGTGGACAGCCGATTCACGCGCAGGTCGACGGAGGCTTTTCCCACGAAAAGTGCGCTGGTCGGTCTGCTCGGTGCGGCGCAGGGGCGCAGGCGCAGTGATCCCATCGAGGACCTGGCTGAGCTGAGCGTCGCCGTCCGAGTTGATCAACCGGGGCAGTTGCTCCACGACTTCCACACGGCGCACAGGGACGATACGTCGATGCCTCTCTCCCACCGTTTCTACCGGGCGGATGCTGCGTTCGGAGCCTTCATCGAGGGGCCCGACGACATGATTGATGCGCTCGCGCAGGCAATCGTTCGCCCGGTATTTCCGCTCTACCTCGGCAGGCGCTCGTGCCCTCCGACCCTGCCGTTGCGCCTTGCTGTTCGTGAGGGCAGCGCCTGGGACGCTGTGCGCGAAACTCCGTGGATGGCCTCGACGTACTGCCAGAAGAAGCAGCGTCACGATCATTTCGTTCGGACGCGAGTCGTTGCGGATCTGGGGATTATTCCGCCTCAGGCGGAGAAAGTCGCCCAGCAGACGCTTCAGGATATGCCGATCAGTTTCGACTCGGAGAATCGCAAGTACACCCTGCGTACCGTCGAGGAGACATATATCGACCTGGAGAATCCGCAGTACGTGGAGACGAAGCCACAGGTCCACCCCGGCCTCGTGCATGATCCGATGGAGGTGCTCTGATGTATCTGACACGCATCTACCTCAACCCGCACCGTCGTGGGGCGAAGCAGCTCATGCGCAGCCGGCAGATGCTGCACGCGGCTGTGATGAATTGCTTCCCTCCGGGCGTGCTGGATGTTTCCGGCGCTCCCCGGGTTCTCTGGCGGCTGGACCGTCCGCCGGCCGTTCGAGGAGCTGGCCCTCGTCAGGGGAGCCCTTCGTGCGCGCTCTACATTTCGAGCCCGGTTGCTCCGGATCCCTCGCATATCGTCGAGGAGGCCGGCTACGCGACCGAGGGTGGGGTCGTCATCCGCGACATGAGTACCTTCCTTGAGGGGCTGTCGGCTGGACAGCGGTGGGGTTTCCGCCTGTGCGTCAATCCGACGTTCCGGGAGGGCAGCCAGGTCAATGCGCGGGGATGCAAGAAGGTTCTCGCACACGTCACGCAGGATCAGCAGACGCAGTGGGTCCTCGAACGCGCTGAGAAGTGCGGATTCAGGGTGCTCACCTCCGCTGAGCTTGGTGGTGACCTTCCGGTTCTCGAGGACAGCGACGGGCAACGCGTCGACGGGGCGAATCTGCTGATTAGCGGCGTTGAACGCAGTATCGCTGAGTTTAAGCGCGGGGAGCGTCGCGTGACCCTCGGGGTCGCTACCTTCGAGGGTGTCCTTGAGGTGACGGACCCCGAGGCCCTACGTCGAGTCCTCACCCACGGAATCGGCCGAGGCAAAGCCTACGGCTGCGGCTTGATGACCTTGGCTCAGTCATGAGACCGATCCCCGGGGCGAAGCCGCCAGACCCGAAAGACCTGGTGCGTGTTCGGGACCGGTTGACGTTCCTCTACGTCGAGCGGTGCACGATAAATCGCGACTCGAACGCGATCACTGTGGCTGACGGTCACGGAATCGCCCATGTCCCAGCGGCAGCGCTGTCGGTGCTGCTGCTGGGACCCGGGGTTCGGATCACTCACTCGGCGGTGTCTGTCCTCTCGGAGAGCGGGTCGACCATCGTGTGGGTTGGAGAGAATGGGGTGCGCTACTACGCGCACGGCTCACCGCCCTCGCGTTCCTCGAGGTTGCTGGAGGCGCAGGCTCGCGCGGTGAGTGATCCGTCGATGCGGCTGACTGTCGCGCGCAACATGTACTTGATGCGTTTCGCCGGTGAGGACGTGTCGAAGCTGAGTCTTCAGCAGCTGAGGGGGCGCGAGGGCGCTCGGGTGCGTCGCTTGTATCGTGAGCACTCGCAGCGCACGGGGGTGCCATGGGACCGACGCGAGTACGACCCCGAGAACTATGAGGATGGTACGGTTGTGAACCAGGCGCTGTCGGCTGCGAATTCGGCGATCTACGGGATCGTCCACGCGGTCATCGTCGCGCTGGGATGCAGCCCCGGGCTGGGGTTTGTGCACAACGGGAACTATCGCTCGTTTGTGTACGACATCGCCGACCTGTACAAGGCTGACCTCACGATTCCGATCGCTTTTGATGTCGCAGCTTCACCGACCGACGAGGGTGTGGGGAGTGCCGCACGCAAGGCTGTTCGCGATGCCGTACGGGAATTTCATCTGCTTGAGCGGTGTGTTGCGGACATCAAGGGGCTGCTGTCGGTGTCTGGGGCCTTGGACGTTGAGGATGATGATCTGATCGTCGATGATCTGCGGCTGTGGGACGACCGTGAGGGCACGGTCGCTGCCGGCGTGGCGTACGAGGAGAGTGGGACCTGGTGATCGTCCTCGTACTGTCCGCAGTGCCCGAAGGTTTGCGAGGGCACGTAACCCGGTGGTTGATGGAAATCTCCCCAGGGGTATTCGTAGGGACACTGTCCGCACGGGTTCGTGAACGCCTGTGGGATATCGTCACCGAGAACATGAAGACCGGGCGTGCCGTCATGGTCTATCGGGCGCGCAACGAACAGGGCCTCGAGTTTCTGACGTGGGGTGATCCCTGGAAGCCCGTCGACTTCGATGGGCTCACGCTCATGATGCGCCCCTACTACTCCGAGGGACGAGGCCAATACTCCGAACCCGATCCTGCGGCGCGTCAGTTGCGTAAGCGTCCATCAATGAGTAACTTTCAGAAGAGGCGCAAAGCTCAAGGCTTTCCAAGATCTGATCGATCTGCGCGATAAAAGCGCAGGTCAGGAAGTGTTTTCCCCGCGTGAGCGGGGATGAGCCTGCGCCGACGTGGACGCTGCGCCCCTGGGCTGCGTTTTCCCCGCGTGAGCGGGGATGAGCCCGTGAGCGCCGCAAGTACGCGGACTACGATGACGTTTTCCCCGCGTGAGCGGGGATGAGCCGTATTCGGCGGTGGCCTCGCCATCGCTGGTCTTGTTTTCCCCGCGTGAGCGGGGATGAGCCGCAGATCAACACCGCACTGGGAGCTGAAAAAAAGTTTTCCCCGCGTGAGCGGGGATGAGCCGCTGTGTTCCCGCCCGCCTACGTCGAATACATGGTTTTCCCCGCGTGAGCGGGGATGAGCCCGCGTGGTCAGACGCGGGGGTCTGTTCCTTCGTCGTTTTCCCCGCGTGAGCGGGGATGAGCCATCCACCAGTGAAAGGACACACATCATGGCCCCCGTTTTCCCCGCGTGAGCGGGGATGAGCCCTCCAGGGTCATGCCCTCGGCGGGCAGCGAACCGTTTTCCCCGCGTGAGCGGGGATGAGCCCCTACACCGGCGACATGCGCGCCGGGCTCGAGGGTTTTCCCCGCGTGAGCGGGGATGAGCCACTGACTGAGGGTGCCGATGACGGCGGTGATGAGTTTTCCCCGCGTGAGCGGGGATGAGCCACCGACCCGCCGTATGGGATCGCCTTCAAGGGTGTTTTCCCCGCGTGAGCGGGGATGAGCCCACCGAAGCCCACGACCGCGACGACCACGTGACGTTTTCCCCGCGTGAGCGGGGATGAGCCCTTGACGTTGCCAGGGCATGAGCGAGCCACCGAGTTTTCCCCGCGTGAGCGGGGATGAGCCCATGGAAGACAACTAAGCCATGCCCGGCATCCGGTTTTCCCCGCGTGAGCGGGGATGAGCCCACCGGTGAGGGCGCGGGCGTTGGCGGTGCCGAGTTTTCCCCGCGTGAGCGGGGATGAGCCCAGTCGGCGGGCTGGCATTCCTTTTTGTCACGTGTTTTCCCCGCGTGAGCGGGGATGAGCCGCACGCGTCCCTCGGCATGCCGCGCCAGAATGCGTTTTCCCCGCGTGAGCGGGGATGAGCCGCCGTGCTGATCCCGCAGTGGGCGGGCACCTGGGTTTTCCCCGCGTGAGCGGGGATGAGCCCTCGAGGTCGAACTGCATCGCGTCCGACGCTGCGTTTTCCCCGCGTGAGCGGGGATGAGCCAACAAACCAGGCTCGGTGCATCTCGACGATGTCGTTTTCCCCGCGTGAGCGGGGATGAGCCCCCAGCGCCGAGCGTGTCCGACATCCAACTCATGTTTTCCCCGCGTGAGCGGGGATGAGCCATCGAGACCCGGCGAGCGCTGCTCACTCTCCACGTTTTCCCCGCGTGAGCGGGGATGAGCCCTTCGGCGGCGAGACCGGCGGCGAGACCGGCGGGTTTTCCCCGCGTGAGCGGGGATGAGCCCCCCAACTATCCGCACGCTTCGTCGAATGGCTCGTTTTCCCCGCGTGAGCGGGGATGAGCCGGCATCGGTATCGCGGTCGCCGCCTACTGGGGCGTTTTCCCCGCGTGAGCGGGGATGAGCCGCCCTCCCACAGCGGCTTGACGACGTTCTCCCAGTTTTCCCCGCGTGAGCGGGGATGAGCCCTGGGCAGCTATGCGACCACCCGGCAGGTGGCCGTTTTCCCCGCGTGAGCGGGGATGAGCCTGGGGATCCCGCACGGCCGCGAGCTGAGAGAGGGTTTTCCCCGCGTGAGCGGGGATGAGCCCTGGTCACCGTCACAAGGGACGCGTCCGAGGCTGTTTTCCCCGCGTGAGCGGGGATGAGCCCGTAGCGAGTTTTGCCACCTTTTCCGGTGACGTGTTTTCCCCGCGTGAGCGGGGATGAGCCCCTCACAAACAACCAATAGAAAGGCCACCTCATGTTTTCCCCGCGTGAGCGGGGATGAGCCGTCGAACATCGAGCCCTTTTCGTCGCCAGCCTCGTTTTCCCCGCGTGAGCGGGGATGAGCCTCAGACCGCGCCGCTCTGGCTCGCCCTCGTGACGTTTTCCCCGCGTGAGCGGGGATGAGCCCCGCGCGCGCTCTCGCCGAAGCCGAGGACGAGGGTTTTCCCCGCGTGAGCGGGGATGAGCCTGAGGAGTGGCCGTGGCGTGGTCATCGAGCGACGTTTTCCCCGCGTGAGCGGGGATGAGCCCTACACGGGCGGCGCGCTCGTGACCATTGAACGGTTTTCCCCGCGTGAGCGGGGATGAGCCGCTGAGCTTGCTGATGAGCATCTCAGCATCTTTGTTTTCCCCGCGTGAGCGGGGATGAGCCGCTGTATTCCCGCCCGCCTACGTCGAATACATGGTTTTCCCCGCGTGAGCGGGGATGAGCCGGTGGAGCCCTTTTCGTCGCCCGCCTCGGAGCTGTTTTCCCCGCGTGAGCGGGGATGAGCCCCTCGGCGGCCCGTTCCATTACTGCCCCCCTTGGTTTTCCCCGCGTGAGCGGGGATGAGCCGCGTCCGACGCCGAAGACAACGCGCGCAACGCCGGTTTTCCCCGCGTGAGCGGGGATGAGCCCGGAGCATCTTTGGAGGCAACCGCGACGATCAAGTTTTCCCCGCGTGAGCGGGGATGAGCCGAAGCCCGCGAGCGCCTGCATAGCCGGGTAGATGTTTTCCCCGCGTGAGCGGGGATGAGCCCATTATTTGCCGCGAGCTGCGACGTGATCCCCTGTTTTCCCCGCGTGAGCGGGGATGAGCCCGGGTGCGAGGGTCGGTGTTGGTGTCGGCGATGGTTTTCCCCGCGTGAGCGGGGATGAGCCCCCGGATGCGAGTGCCCGAGCTGGTGGTCTGCCGTTTTCCCCGCGTGAGCGGGGATGAGCCCGGCGCAACCAGGACATCGAGGGTCTTGCCCGCGTTTTCCCCGCGTGAGCGGGGATGAGCCCTACTGGCTCGCGAACTGCGACGGCTCTAGCTAGTTTTCCCCGCGTGAGCGGGGATGAGCCCGGCGTGTCCCTGATCGCCTGGGTAGGCGCGGTGTTTTCCCCGCGTGAGCGGGGATGAGCCCCGCCCCCGATGGGTCAACCACATCGACAAGCGGTTTTCCCCGCGTGAGCGGGGATGAGCCCCGTCGATGACGAGGCGGCCAGCCGGGGTGAGGGTTTTCCCCGCGTGAGCGGGGATGAGCCTCTGGATGGCGGACCCGCCCCATGCGTTTGCGGGTTTTCCCCGCGTGAGCGGGGATGAGCCCAGGTTCTGGCCTTGCTCAAGTCGTGGTGTGAAGTTTTCCCCGCGTGAGCGGGGATGAGCCCAGGTTGCCATCGTAGTTGCCCGAGGTGATGAGGTTTTCCCCGCGTGAGCGGGGATGAGCCCGATCCGAGACCGGTTCGCCGTGCTTGCATTCCGTTTTCCCCGCGTGAGCGGGGATGAGCCCCACATCCACAAGTGCGAGGGCCGTAAAGACCAGTTTTCCCCGCCTGAGCGGGAATGAGCCGGCCTCCCTCCTGGAGTCCAAGCTGGAGCTGCTGTTTTCCCCGCGTGAGCGGGGATGAGTCCGCGGTGATGACGATGACGCGTGACGCTGACCTGTTTTCCCTGCGTGAGCGGGAATGAGCCCGAGGCGCAGCAGGCCGCGACGCTTGCCCTCATGTTTTCCCCGCGTGAGCGGGGATGAGCCCTGCCTGATAATAGTCGGTGTCGACACGACGATGTTTTCCCTGCGTGAGTGGGGATGAGCCCCCTGGCCTGACTGGTGGGCCGCGAGACCTTCCGTTTTCCCCGCGTGGGCGGGGATGAGCCGTGTATCAAAGGGGATTGGCGATTGATTCCCAGGTTTTCCCTACGTGAGTGGGGATGAGTCAGTTTGGGCCGGAGCTAACTCATCGGGGTTGTGTATTCCCGTGTGAGCAGGGATAATCCTACATATGAGGGTGGTAGCCAGCCCACCTGGGAGCAATCCCCGGGCAGGCGGGCCACCCTCGTCGTTTTCCCCGTGTGAGCGGGGATGAGCCGGACACAGTCGACGAGGTCGTGGCGTGCACCGTGTTTTCCCCGTGTGAGCGGGGATGAGCCCTACAGGAAGCCGCATAACGGCTACCATTTAAAGCGTCTAAGTTTCGGAGCGCAGTTCAATACGAGGCCGGGACTCAGTGCGTCCGATGCGTACCCTCACGCGGAGGATGGGACGGTCAGGCTCCGTGTCGGCGAGCCGCCACCGCCAGTGCACCCAGCAGGCTCAGCATGCCGACGGGGTCGGTGTGACCGATGGTGTCGGTACAGTCGAAGGAGTCGGCGTCACTGGCGGGGTAAGCGTCGGGGGTTTTCACTACATGAAGCCTTCTGGCGGCCTGTCATCGGCGTGTCGGATCCCCGTGTCGTGCAATTCCCTCTGATTGGTAGTGGTGAGGTCGCGCCATAGGGCTGCGGGGTCTCGTGGTCGCCAGAAATTTCGCATGCAATTCCTGTGAATGAATTTCAGATGCTGCAATTTAATCGTTGGTATTCCGCGGGTTTTGAGGCTGTGTCAATTCGTGTCGTGGGGGAATTGCCTGCGAAATTTGTCTGGGGTGGGTGCTGTGACCATCCTTGGGGGTTGCGGCTTCGATCCGCGGGTCCTTGTGGTCCCTGAGGCGGGTTCTGTAGGCGTTGCGGCGACTCCCACACCGTAACTGCTGCTACCCGCGGGCATCGCGGCCTGGCCCAGTCGTCCATGGGCACTGCAATTGGGCTCGCAGGCCCGTCCGATGGGGTAAGCGTTGGGGGTTTGCGCCATGCGAAGCGCTCTGGCGGTGTGAAGTCGGCGTGTCGGAGCCTTGGATGGCGTAAATCCCCCCGTTTGGTGGCAATGGGGTCACGGTTTGAGGAGGTGTGGCGCCCAAATCGCAGACCACTTCGGCGAAAAACCTTGAAAATAGTGTGTTGGGGGCGAGGTGGTCTGCGTTTTGGGCGCAATGGTGTTCTGGCATGGGTTTTGTTCGCACGTGGGCCCGCTATTGCGAGTGCTAACCCGCTATTTGGGGCGTGGGCGGGGCTGCCCAGGCTCGCATTAGCGGGTTAACGTGCGGATTAGAGGGCCGACGTGCGGAATAGGGGGTTAACGTGCGCAGAAGAGGGTGTGTGCACATGAGAGGGAGCTGCTCTAGATGTTGCCACCCGCGCCGATGTTGGGGTTAAAGGACAAAAAGAGTTGGTGGAGGGTTAGTCCCAGTTGTTTCGGTGGGGGCTTGTGTGGTGGAGGTCGTGCCAGGCGATGGCGTCGCCCCATCTGGGGATGACACCGGCTGCGGGGTGTGTGCGCGAGGCGTGTTCCCATTGGGCTTCAATCTGGGTGTCTGTGGGCATGATTTTGAGGATCTGGGCTGGTGGGAGCGGGTTTTCGGTGTGCATGTAGCACCACCAGAAGATCGCTTTGATCCGGCGGGTCAGCCGCATTCCCCGGTGGTCCCGCAACAGTTGACGCAAGGGCGCGTTGGTCGCGCCTTCGATCTGGTTGTTCATCGCCGGCAACGCCCCCTCAAACTGGGGGTCGGTGTAGGTGAACAACACCTCGGCTCCGATGAGCCGGTTCACACTGTTGCGGGCCCGCACGAGTCGTTCGTGCGTGTATTCCCACCCGCCATCGTCCCTCTTGGTCTTCTGCGCGAGGAAGCCCTCCCAGCGCTTGCACCAGTCCAAGTAGGTGTCTATCCATGAGGCCGCTTGCTCTCGGTCTTTCACGTGCAAGAGCTGCTTGCCCAAGCCGTACAGTTCCTTGGAGGCTGCAAGCTTGGGGCGAATGGTGGTGGCTTGTTTGATGGTCCCGAACGCGTGGAAGGTGCACCGCTGGACCCGCGTGTTCGGCCAGGCTTTCTTGCGGGCTTTTTCGAAGCCACTGCCCCCATCCGTCACCACCACGTCTGGTGGGGCGATCCGGTTCATGAGCGCTTCCCAGGCGCGCGAGTTCTCACTGCGTGCCACATACCAGCCCAAGATGAAATCCCGGGACTGAGCAATCAAGACGACCGCTTTGCGGCCCAGGTGGATCCCGTCAACGAACACGACCTCATGCACCTCATCCACCACCGGAGCAAGAGGCCACACCTCCCACAAACCCTGGCACCGCCGCCGAAACGACCTGCCCCCACCTGGCATATCCGCCTGCCGATTACCGCTGAGCAGCCAGGCAAGAAACTCACCCAGGTGCTTGGCCGAGGTATCAATCCGCTGCACGCCAGTTGAGTGGCACGAGGTGCAATGCCACCTCTGCTTGCCCGATTTCGACAGTCCGTACCGGATCAGCTTCCTGCCACAGGAATCGCATTTCGAGATGTTCACTCACCGAATCTGCCAGTACCAACTTTGACGCCCGCTCTCCCGCACCACAAAGCCGAAAAGTCGACGTTTCACCAACACATTTTGTCCACCCTCAAAGTTGTCCCCCAACAACTTTGAACCAGACTTTCTCGCACCACAAAGCCGAAAGGTCAGGCTCAGACCAACTCTTTTTGTCCTTTAACCCCACAATACGGCCTCAGCGGCACTGCCTAGCTGCTCAAATTGTGGGTTAAGGGTCAAAATGTGTGTCCGGAATCGCGGATTTTCACGGATTGACCTGT
>ERZ773014.2315-NODE-2315-length-11223-cov-9.238718_pt1 | contig 11223 bp, 9 predicted proteins | sample MGYA00580841_ERZ773014 | MGnify/ENA primary metagenome ERZ773014 (study PRJEB29015, sample SAMEA2737989) | human oral metagenome | biome: human oral; feature: human-associated habitat; material: dental | place: China | collected 2067 ...
AGCCTCGCGGCTATTGTTCCTGCCTGCTCCATGCTGTTTCACCCCTTTCCTCGGTGCCTTGAACCCGTCACGCTTCCACCGCTCAAGAACGGCTTTCATGTATCCCATGCTGCGTGCGTTGTATATCACCGCCTCTTTGACAGCGGCGATCACCCATGGCGCACTGTAGTCGTCTACAAGGTCGATGAGCGCATCACTCTCTATCCCACCACCAAGAGGGTGAATATTTTCCTCGAACACACGCACCACTTCCGCAAGGGCACTGTCCCCCTCGCGCGCGAAGCCCACGACGTCGGGGTCGTCGAAGGCGTTGTGCTGGGGTCCGTAGGCCAGGAAGCGGCGCGCGAGCACCAGGGCGGGCAGCTCGGAGACGGCGGGGAGCCCCCCGGATTCGGGCGTCCCGAAAACGTCCCCCCAGAACACGCACGGCAGTCCCGCCTCGTGCAGCAGGATGAGCGCGTAGGCGGAGGGTTTGAACCACGGCGCCACGGTCGACGCCAGCGACTGCCCGGGCTGCGTGTCGTGGTTCTCCACGAAGGTCACGGCCCGCTCGGGGTCGGATCCGACCAGTGTGCGCTCGAAGATCCGCGACAGGTCCATGTTCCCGTCCGACACCGAGGCGTCGTGCAGGCGGAAGTGCAGGGGCACGTCGAAGAGGCTCATGTGCGGGACCTGCTCGAGGTAGCGCTCCAGTTCGGCGACGTCGCCCGACCAGTACTCCCCCACTGCGGGCAGCTCCCGCCCCGTGGAGCGGCGCAATTCGGCCAGCCACCGGGAGAAGAAATCGGAGCCCACGTGCTTGACGGCGTCCAGGCGGAAGCCGTCCACGCCCGTGGTCCGCACGTACCAGCGCCCCCACCGGTCGAGCTCGGCGCTCACCTCGGGATCGGTGACGTGGACGTCGCACCCCATCAGGTAGTCGTAGTTGCCGAGCTCGGCGTTGACGTTGTCGTTCCAGTGCTTGCCCTCGAAGAGCCACACGCCGCGCTGGCGCCGCCGCTCGTCCCAGTCGCAGCCGTGGAAGCGCGTCCAGTCCCACACGAAGTCCGAGTAGGTGGAGCCGCGCCCGGGGAAGGTGTAGCGCGTCCACGCCGTGATCCACTCCGCCTCCCCGAGCGCCCTGCAGCGGTCCGCCGGGTCCATGGGCGTGGCGCGCACGTCCTCCGTGGCGTCGCCGCCCATCCTGTGGTTGAGGACGATGTCGGCGATGACCCCGATGCCTGCGCGGTGCAGGGCGTCCACGGCCCGCAGGTACTCGTCCTTGGTGCCGTACTTGGTGGCGACGGAGCCCTTCTGGTCGAACTCGCCCAGGTCGTAGAGGTCGTAGACGCCGTATCCGACGTCCTCGGCCCCGCGCTTGCCCTTGTAGGCGGGCGGCAGCCACACGGAGGTCACCCCGTACTCGGCGGCCAGGGGAGCGTTCGCCTCCAGCAGCCGCCAGTGCGAGGAATCGGCTGGCAGGTCCCACGCGAAGGCCTGCAGCATCAGGGGCCCTGCCTCTTGCGTCGAGGAGAGCAGGGCTGGTGTCTTCGTGTCACTCACCCGCATATGGTGGCAGGTTGCCGGGCGTTGGGCGTCCTCGTTCGACAAACAGTGGCGAGTTAAACACACGAGGCCGTGGTCGGGCTGAGCAAGTCTGCGCGGCTCCCAGCCAGGACCTCGGGCGTGAGCGTCTACTTTCCCTTCCGCAAGCGTTGTTTCACACCACCCGCAATCCCCGTGGCCCCCTCAGCGATACCCGACACCGCGCTCTTCGCCCCGACCATCACGACTCGCGCCTTTCCTTTCACGGTTTCCTGGACCTCGTCCTCCACGAGCTGCTTGCCGCGCGCCGGGGTCGTGTCGAGCACGTGCTGTGCCCAGGCCTCGGCGTCGATCCCGGGAGGGGGAAGCTCACGCAGATGCCCCTTCAGGCGAGACGACTGGGTCTGGAGCGCCATGAAGGTCAGGCCGCTCGAGACAAATCCGCCGATGACAGGAACGATCTTCGAGGCCGCCTTGGCGAAGCCGTTCTTCGTGATGTTGATGCCGATGACGCGCAGCGAGTACTTCACGACCGGGTACCACGTGATGCTCATGAGAGCCTGCTTGGTCACGTGCTTTTGATAGGCGGTTTTGGCGGCGATGCGCGCGAAAGCCGTCAACGACTGGGCGGCTCCACCGACCCCCAGCATGACACCGAAAAACACCGCGAGCACGTCGAGCATTTCATCGTCCTCGTCCACGTCGGCGAGGAGGTCACGCCACCCGTACAGGTAGGCGAGCTTCTGCATGATCCGCAGAGCGTGCGCGTAGTACTGCATCAGGTCCGCGGGGATCGTGCCGAGCATCGCGAAGCCACCGGGCAGACCCGCCGCGAAGGAAAGTGCGGCCGATTTGTTCGTCTCGTAGGTGATCGTCTCGTCTGCGAGGGTATCAAGCGCCAGCAGCGGAACGCCCGCCAGCGCGGGGCTGGTGGCCAGCGCCCGCTCGATGACCTCCTCGCTTGCGCGCAGCTTCGTCAGTTCCTGGCGCAAGAACTCATCGCGGTTGATCCGCACGCCCGGGAATCGAACAACCTTCTTCAGAAAGTCGAGTCCGTGCTGTTCCGCCGACGAGGCCTGCTCAGCGGTGATTCCACGCAGCTCGCCGTCTACTCCATAGTCATTCGTTTTGCCGAACATTGCGCTCCTTCACGTCTCGCTGCCCGCCGACAGCTCACTGACATCTACGCACACTCTAGCGTGGGACCTGCCTCTCCTCATGCACGAGGCCGGGGCTGAGTCCTGCTGCCACGCGCCCCCGCTCCGGCCTCGTCTCCGAGATGCTACTTATTCCAACCGAAGAGCCCCTTGACGCCGCTGGTGATGGCGGAGGCAGCGCTCGTCGCGCCATCGGCAACGACCTTTGTCGTGCTCTCCAGTGCCTGCTGGGCGCTATCCAGCACGCCCAGCACCTGGTCCTCGGGGGTCGCGTCGCTGACCGACTGCTTCCAGACCGCAGCGTCGACTCCGGGAGGCGGCAGCTCGCGCAGGTGGCCCTTGAGGCGAGTGGACTGGGACTGGAGCGACACAAGGGTCATGCCACCCGACACGACGCCTCCAATGACGGGGATAACCTTGGAGACGCCCTGCGCGAAGCTCTTCTTCGTCACGTTAATACCGATGAAACGCAGGCAATGCTTCATCACCGGGTACCACGAGGTCTTCGTGAGAGCCTGCTTCGTCACCTGCTTCTGGAACGCGGGCATCGCGACCGAGCGGGCGAACGTCGTCAGCGACTGGGCCGCGCCACCGACGCCGAGCATGACGCCGAAGAACATCGCGAGGACACCGATCGTCTCGTCATCCACCTCATCCATGTCACTGAGGAGCTCACGCCAGCCGTAGAGGTACGCGAGCTTCTGCATGATCCTGAACGCGTGCACGTAGTACTGCATCAGGTCCGCTGGGACAGTACCGAGCATCGCGAAGCCGCCGGGGATGCCCGCAGCGAAGGACATCGCCGCGGACTTGTTCGTCTCGAAGGAGATGATGCCGTCGGCGAGCTTGTCGAGATCGGTCAAGGACACGCCTGCGAGCACTGGGTTCGAGTCGACCGCGCTCGTGATCGCGTCGTCACTCATGTGGAGCTTGCGCAGTTCCTGACGCAGGAACTCATCGCGGGTAATGCGCACGCCGCGGATACGCACGACCTTCTTGAGGAACTCGATCGCGTACTGTTCGGCCTCCGAGTCCTGTTGTGCGATCGTTTCGCGCAGCTCAGCGATGCCATCGGAGGCTTCTTCTGTCAGCTCCGCTTCGCCGCTTGTGTCGAGCACGATCTCTCGGCCGTTTTCTTCGAATTCGCCGTTGACGCCGAGCTCGTCAAGGTTGTCGCTCATCTCGTTCCTTTACACTGCGTTGTGACCCCAATACGAGGCCTGGATACGCGACAACTATAACCTACTTTTTCCACAGTCTGGTGCACATGACACACCGTCATTTTTCTCAGATGCGGAGACCTCAGCCTCGGGCCTAGGCTGGTCTCATGTGGATCGTCGCGGCCTGCTTGTCTGCCCTGTTTGCAGGATTGACATCCGTCCTCGCTAAGGCGGGCGTCGCGTCGACGAACTCGACTGTCGCGACGGCGCTGCGCACAGTTGTCGTGGCCGTTGGCGCGTGGGGCATGGTACTTGTGACGGGCTCCGCTTCTGGCGTTGCGTCTATCGGTGGGACTTCTGCGCTGTTCCTGGTTCTGTCCGGACTGGCGACGGGGGCCTCGTGGCTGTGTTACTTCGCGGCACTGTCTCGAGGGGACGTCTCCCGCGTCGCCCCCATCGATAAGCTATCGACGGTCCTGGCGATCATCCTTGCGCTCATCCTGCTGGGTGAACCCGTGAGCGTGTGGGGCAGCTTTGGAATCATCGTCATCACGGTGGGAACTCTTCTCATGGTGGAGCCTTCCGACCTCTCAGGCCTGCCGCGTGCGCTGCGCGGGGGTGGCAGCTGGCTGACGTTCGCGCTCGCATCCGCGCTGTTCGCGGCACTGACGTCGATCCTCGGGAAGGTCGGCATTTCGGGGGTTGATCCGACGCTGGGGACGGCGGTGCGCACGCTGGTGGTGCTGGCGATGGCGTGGGTGATCGTGGGCGCGCAGGGCCGGATGGGCGAAGTTCGGTCGGTCCCCGGCCGGGAGCTCGCGTTTATCATCGCGTCGGGCACTGCGACGTGCGCGTCGTGGCTGGCCTACTATCACGCCTTGAAAGATGGGCCTGCGTCGGTTGTGGTACCCATCGACAAGCTGTCGATTCTCGTGACCGTCGCGGTGTCAGCCGCCGCGTTTCACGAGCGTTTCACGCGGCGTTACCTCCTGGGCCTGGCTCTCATGTGCGCGGGAACTGCGGCGATGGTGGTGGCGTAGGTCCTTACCCACACGGCCATCTAGTGGCCTTGTTTTTCTTCCCAGGTGTCGGTGTTGGAGACGATGAGGTGGTTGAGGGGGAAGGGGCCTGTTGTCTCCGTCGTGGTGACCAGGCCGTTGATAGTTTGGGTTTCTCCGGTGAAGGGTTTGGTGGCCGTACCTGCCCAGGTGGTTGTCAGGGTGATGGTGCGGGTGGCGTTGGGGTAGGGCCCATCGAAGCGTGAGCGCCACCCGTTGGGCGGGGTGTAGTAGTGGCGGATGAGCGCGGGGTCGGTGTTGGGGTCCATGCCCTTGTGCCAGGGCATTCCCGGCGAGGTTGTGGTCAGGTCCGGGGTGCCGTCGCCCCAACTCCATGTGTAGGAGGTGGCGGTCAGGGTGACGGTGATGTCGTGTCCCAGCAGATTGATCGTGTGGGTTTGGGTGGGGTGGGTGGCCGCCACGAGCGTGGGGACGTACTTGTTCGTGTACGACGTCTTCGTCGGGCGCTTGTGTAAGCCAGCGCCATCGGCGTGGATGAGAGTCGATGCGGCGAGGAGGATCTCGCGGGTCGTCGGAACAGCGTCGGAGTCACGAGTAAACCCTGCCATGACGAGTTCGGGTGGGAGAGTACAGTCTTCGTCAGATACTCGTGCGTCGTTGGGTGCGGTTCCGATCGACACTGACGCACACTTTGCCCAATCCCAGTAACGCTTGGCCTCATCAGGTATCGACGATTCGGCAGTTAACCAATTCTTATCATCTGCTGGTCCTATATTGTTTGATCCATCTAGATTTTTTGCCTTCTGGGCTGCCTTGCTAGCCTCCACGTTGACATCTGGCCCACTTCCGTTGGCGCGGAAGTGCGGGGGCGCAGCAGACTCTTCCTCATCTGCGTACGCATTATTGGCGGTGACACACGTTATTGAGCCCACAACAAGTAAAGATGAGAACAGAATGGGCAACAGTTTTAGTTTACGCATCTGCATTCACCATTGTTCCTTGTATGACTATCCACTTGCCACCCTGCCATGTGAGGAGTAATGAGAGAATGGATTTATATTCTGTAGTGCTCGTATTGACTTTCATCCCTTTGCAGGTTGTACCGTCCGACGACTTCGTTAAAAATGAAACAGAAATCGTATTTGGCGGAACAGTACTTCCATTAGGATTGACAGGATGCACATCCAATACGTGTTCAATTGTCGCCTGATTGTCATATGTCCAGCCGTGTGAGTATACATTCCTAATATTGGATGTTACTTTCTGATGAAAATCGTCAGGACCATCTGACATGTCCACGAACGGTTGGGTGTCTCCTGTATTCCACGCATAAGCCATGAGTGCGAGGTAGTGTTCTGCGGCTGCTTCTGCTCCTCGTTCGGTGTTTTCCTTGGCCTCCTCAGGCAACTCGGGTTTGGTGTAGGTGTCTGCAGCGTATTGGGTGGGGCGTACGAGGATGCCGTCGGGGCCGATCTGGTAGCCGCCCGACATCGCAGCCTCGCTCGACACTGATGGCGCGGGCGTGGGCTGAGTGGCGGGGGTCGTGGCTGCGACGCTGGGTTTCTCGCCCCACGCGTGCCACCAGCCTTCTGCAACGCCGTTGATGTAGACGGCGAAGACTGCTCCGGCGGCGAGGCACACGTAGACCACGCGCATCGTCCAATAGAACGGCTCGACATGCAACCAGGCCTGGGCGCGGGCATGGATCCCCGTGGGGCGCCGCGCCTTGGCCTCGGCCCGATAATCAGCCCACCGCTGGCACAGCGTGTACCTGCGCGGGGCGCACTCGCTGCGGAAGCGCTCCTCGTCCTCCTGGGTCACGGGACGCTCAGACAGCGGTGGAACCATCATGATCTATCAACCTCCACGGTGAGGTGCCCTGCGGCGCACCCCCGTCGTTGGAGGCGCGCCCTACTGCTTCAGGGTACGTGCAGAAACGACATGAAACATCAAGAACGCGTAGCAACCGCTATGTGCATTCTTCCAAGCTGACCGCACAGGCGTGCACGTGACCGAGCGACCCAACCCCGGCCTCGTTAATGAACGAGGAGAAAGAAGAAACGAACGGGTCGGTTGCGGTGGGGAGAGTGGTCGTCTTGAGAGGTGTGTTGCGGTTGTTGTAGGGGGTGTGGTGGACGGAGCTATTCCCCCTCAGGCTATTTCGTACTACACTAGCGTGTATACGAAACTATGGAGGTGGTCGCGTGCGAGTCCGGGTTCATCCTCGCGTCCATCAACGTCATAGTGATGTTGAGGATGATGATGTTATCGCGGCCTTCGAGGGCACGTTGCGTTCGCGTGCGCGCGATACGCATCCGATCCAGTGGGTCGGAGTTGGCCTCGACCGCAAGGGCCGGCTTCTGGAATATATTGCGGTTGAAGATGAGCCTGATGGATGGCTTGTTTTCCATGCGATGCTGGTAACGCGAGCGGTGCTCGCAGAGGTTGGTTTAAGGAGGTAATGATGGCGATGTATACGTCAGCTGATGGTGCGACCTTCACTGATGAGGATCTGGAGCGTTGGGGGAACGAGGCCGAGAACGGTGTGCCTTACGACGGGAAGCATCTCGGTTCGTCTGTGGCCGGCCGCCCGATTAGCGTCGGTGTTGGTGCTAAGCCGTTCACCCTCCGTCTTGACCGTTCTCGTCGTGCCAAGCTTGCTGAGGTGGCTCAGGAGCGCGGTACGACGCCGTCGCAGCTTGTGCGCGATTTGATTGACTCGCTCGAGTAGGGCCGCCTGCCGCAGTAGCCGCGATGAGGCCGGGGATCCTTCCCGGTCGAGCGTCAGAGAGTGGCCGCGCACCGTGCTGTGCCCGGCCACTCTTGCGTGTCGGTATCGGTGTGCGGCCTCATCTGGGTGGACATGGTGTGGCCGTGGGTGATCGCCTACGACCTGTGGAACCACGCGTTCTTGTACAACTCGCTGGCCGACTACACGTGGTATTGCACGCTCGCCCTGCTGCTGGCCTGCACGATTCCGGCGTTCACGTGGGCGAAGGGCCAGTGGATCTGGTTCCGCTGCTTCACCCTGGTTTTCTGGATCTCGATGAACACGCTCCTGCCCGAGATCCTGGTGCCGCCCTCTGACATCTTCAACTTCGCGACGATGGACCCGCGCGCCAACAATGCGTGCGCGGCGCTCGCGCTCGCGGCCCACGTCGCGCTCTTCGCCTACTGGCTGTACAAGATCGTCGCCTGCAAGCGCAACCCAATCACGGGCGTCCTGTACTGCGAGCTGGCGGAGTTCCGCACCATCGTGCGCGAGCACTGCGACGACAAGGACAAGTACTTCCTCTTCGACCGCATCCCCGAAACCCCCGAGGAGCTCGGCTTCGAGCCCGACTCGCCCACGCCGCCTGAGGACGGCTACCGCGCATGGATGTCGTGGTGGAAGGGAGAAGATAGGAGGCATCCGTCGAAAAGGGATGCGGTTTCGCGTGGACGATCTCGTTTATCTGCTAAAAAATGAATCTATTCGATGCATGCGCTGGTTATTCTATGAGTTGAGAGCTGCTAATGTGAGTCGAAATGTGTTGATTACTTCTCCTCATCATTGTCATTTGAAAGGAAACGGTGCAGAGTCTTCAGACTTTCTAAGATCTCGTCGTAGGTGACGATAGTGACCGAGCGTAAATTGTTACGAAAAAGCTCTAATGATTTCTTTTTGTCGTCATCGTTGGAAGGAGTTCTACCCGCTATGACAATACAGCGAATATTGTAGGACTCTAAATCGTATTGTCGCGCGTTGTTTTTAAGAGTAGGAAGTTCGGACTGGAGGTGAAAGCATTGGTCCAATGCTTGTGTAATAGCATCGTTTAGTTCTTTGTGTGGGCCGTACACGCCTTTTCGATACTCTTTTGGATTTAATAGTGGCATTTCTGGTCGTTTTATCTCAACTAATGCAATATTGTCAGTAAGTGTATTCTTGAACATGAAGTCAACTATTTTGTCGCCACTGCCAGTAAAATCCCCGCCGCCTACTGTAACTTCATCACCGAATAATGTTGTCGGCATGCCAAAAACCTGTTGAAGTGCGAATAGATTATTCTTGAAAAATTCCTGCCAGTCCTTCTCTTGATGCTTACGTTTAAGATAGTCCTCGAAGTTTGAGATGAGCTGTTCGAGTGATACGAGCTCAACATCTTTGCGTAATGTTGGAAGGCTTTCTGGTGAGTGTGTACTGAGCTGTCGTAATTTAGATGAAAAGTCACTGTTTGAAATTAGTTGTTCAATTTCATTGGCAGAGGTCTTGTCTAGCTTGCCGTCTGCTGCGAGTGCAATGAGTTTTGAGTGGGGGTGTCGTCCCAGAGAATAGTCTGTTATCTCCAGATTTAGGGGTGCTGCAAGTGCGTTATGTGCATAGTTTGATTTTACGCGCCAGGTGGCTTTTTGTCCCCTGCTTGCAATTCGATTGATCTCACCGATAATCTCATGATATTTGTTTAGGCTGAAATGTATGGTCGATCCCTCTACCTTGATTTCGTTAGTGTCGTTAAAAACAATTGTGTCGATATCGGTTGCGTCCTCTATTTCATTTATGAGAATGTTTGCCTCTTTCTTCAGTCCGAGGCCGTATCGATAGTCTCTAGTGAAACCCTTTGGTAGACAGTCAAGGAGAAATTCTATTGGGTCGCCCCAAGGCTGCTCGTCAGCATCATAAAATGGTCCTCCTTCCAGATGGGGGAAGATGGAGCCTTCGAGTGATATTGTGTGTATTTTTCTATACTTTGGAGTCAAGAAGCCCTCGTGTTCTGCAAGTGTGTTGATCGGGTAGATGCTGATGAATTGTTTTCCTGGATTTGCTTGGGCTAATGTGACTTTCGCTGGTAGGCTGTCTCGCCTTACATGCGATGGGACCTTATCTAGGTTAGGAATGAAATGGAATATGTAGGTTCCTTCTGTGTCAATTTCGCTGATTGACAGCCTTCCTATGTCTTGTTGATCCTGTCCAAATTGTGCCATGCTGGTCCTCCTGTCTAGTAGTTGTGGTGTTTTATTTAAGTTATTTGTTTCTCAATTGGGGCTGGTAGGTGGAATTAGTGCTTCATGGGTGCCAATTTGATTGGGTGGGCGCTTCTAGGTTCTCTGGGGAATGCTGGCAACGGTGCCTCCCATCACTTGCGTGTGACTGTCGTCTCTGACGGTAGCATAAAATGTCTGACAGATCATGTCCAACTGTCAAGTGTTGCACCTAGTCGACCAATGCCTGCGTAAAAGGACTTTCCCGCACGATAGTAGACTTGAGTATCGCTATTTATTTCAATTGGTGAACAACTGTCTAGTGTATTGTTGGACTCATCTGCAGATTTGGGGACTGGGAGCTGCTATAAGCCTGCTGTCCGTCGTCAAAAATGCTCAAATCCCTACCCGCCGCCACAAATTAGGTCAAGACTTCTTAAAATGTGAAACCCCTCTAGGTGGTTTGTCAGGAACCTTGGGATGATTGACACCATGGCGCGTTGTCTGGACTGACCAGGGGCCGCGTCTCCGTTAGTACAGCAGCACAGAAACGAGGAACTCTGATGCACCAACGCTCATGGAAGGCCCTCATCGCGGGAGGAGCCGCCCTCACGGTCGGCTTAACCCTCACCGCGTTCGGAGCGCCCTCCCACGCAGAAGGCGTCGCCGGAATCACCTCCGAGGCGCGCGCCCAGGACGAGGTCATGAACTACGCGGTCAACCTGCCCGCCACCGCCTCGCGCTACGACTTCAACGCGGCCGTCTCCAAGGCCTCGGAAAATGGCGTGGTCCTGGCCCAATACCCCGAATTCAACTCCTTCTTCGTCCAGTCGGTGAAGGCAGCCTACGCGCCCGACCTCGGCAAGAGCCTCGTGGACGGCGGCATCTCCTACGACTCCATCGGCCCCACCCGCTTTAAGACCGTCACCGGCGACGAAGTCCGCACCGAACAGCCCACGAAGACCGAATCCGAAGAAGCGGCGGTCAATGAGGCCGCAGCCGTCCACGAGACCGGCCTGTCCGCCGACTCCCAGCTCAACGACTTCACCCCCGACGAGGGCGACGCCAACGCCTGGGGCTTGGCCGCCGTCGGCGCGCTCGACGCCCAGCAGGTCGACGTCCCGCTCGAGAAGGTCACCGTCGGCGTCATGGATACCGGCATCGATCCCGACCACAAGGACCTCAAGGAACACCTCGACGCCTCGCGTTCCGTGGGCTGCCAGATCAACGGCATTCCCAGCCAGAACCCCGCGGACTGGAAGGATGACCACTACCACGGCACGCACGTCGCCGGCACCATCGCCGCCGCGCACAACGCCTACGGCGTGGACGGTGTCGCCCCCAGCGCCACGATCGTCGCGATCAAGACCTCGAACGAGGCCGGCTCCTTCTACCCCGAGTACG
>ERZ773014.2316-NODE-2316-length-11220-cov-4.027049_pt1 | contig 11220 bp, 15 predicted proteins | sample MGYA00580841_ERZ773014 | MGnify/ENA primary metagenome ERZ773014 (study PRJEB29015, sample SAMEA2737989) | human oral metagenome | biome: human oral; feature: human-associated habitat; material: dental | place: China | collected 2067 ...
AGATGGCTACTTCTTTAATCTCTATGAGATTGATCACGGAAAGCTTTCCTTGCTCTCTGGTGTTGAGGCTCCCATTTCCTTTGATTAGGAACTAGATGATCTCTTCTTAGAACAGGAAAGTAGGTGCTCTATGTTTGTTGCTCGTTATAGAGGGCATCGTTAATCTTATTAAAGCTCCTTTGGATTTTCCCGGGGAGCTTTTTCTTTTTGCTGGGAAAAGGGTGGATTACTGTTTGCTCGAGGAGGAAGAGAAGAAGAAAGTCTGATTTTTTTCTGTTTTTCTCTTGCAATTGAGGAGAGAATCCTTATTTATTTACTCGCCTCTCAGTTTTGATGCCATAATTCTTTTCCTTTTCATGAGAGGTCGTGTATTTTTGGTTGTAGCTCCCCGGGTTTTTTACCTGGGGGGCTTTTCCGTTTCGGTGGAAGGAGTCAGATTTTTCTCTTTTTCTCTTGCAAATGAGGAGGAGATCCGTATCTTAGTGGCACTTCTGTTAAGTGGAATTAATGTCTTTAAGCGCGCTGGTCGTGAGACTCGCAATGCTTCTTAGAAGCTCTCCAGGGTTTTTCCCTGGGGGCTTTTTCGTATCGGGGGAAGGGATCAGATTTTTCTGTTTTTCTCTTGCAAATCGGGAGGAGATCTGTATCTTGGAGCTGTTTTCATTTGTTAAAAGTAAAGTGTTGTGGGCAAACTAGTCGTGAGACTCGCAAGCTCCTTAAAAGTTCCCTAGAGTTTTTCTCTGGGGGCTTTTTCGTTTTGAGGAGAAAGTGTGGATTTTTGGATTTTGTCTTGCTTTTTGGGGAGGAATCCCTACCTCTAGAGTAGAGAACGAAGTTTAAAGGTGAAGAGCAATCGTGGTAATGGGACTAAATTCCCGCTGCCTTCGGAATTGCCCTCCCGACTTCCACTTCGTTTCGTCAAGGACTCCCTGTGGTCGCCTCTTGGGACGGCAAAAAATAGATGAGGGGATTCGCTTTGGTTCGTTGGTTTTGGGAGGAGCGGGGTGTGAAGTTTATGGGGGACGGGAAGCTTGACCCCCAAATTAGGGTGTCGGGCAGGTCGGTGATAGAAGAATGACCCCCAAATTAGGGTGTCGGACAGGTCGATGATGCAAGAATGACCCCCAAATTTGACTTCCGAGCTGTCGGGAAGGTGAAAATGACCCCCAAATTTGATGCCCGGGGTGATCGGAAGGGTAAAACGACCCCCCAAATTCGATGCCCGGGGTACTGGATTGCCACGCTTCGCTCGCAATGACGGGAGAGGAAGGACTGGATTGCTTCGCTTCGCTCGCAATGACAGGGAGGAGAGGGACTGGATTGCTTCGCTTCGCCCGCAATGACGGGGAGAGGGGGGACTGGAGAAAGTAAAACATTGAAAAAGTTTGAAAAAAATTGCTTTATCTCTCTTTGGGAATATACTTAGTTGAGTTTTTAGCTGAGTAATGAATCTAAGAATGAAGAAAAGTAAATGGCTTCCAGCAGGTTTTTGGGCTGATTTTGATACGACGTTTTCACGTCTTTTTACGGGAGCGAACTTGGTTGCCCTCGGTTTTTCTGGACTTTACTGTGCGATCTCTTGGATCTTGGAGAGGATTTACTCTTCTCTTTTTGGTGGATTGCTAGGGGTTTATTCTATTATCGGGAATGGAAGTCTCGGAGGTGAGCTTTTGCAGCGTTGGCTACCCGCAGGAGATGCTTTTTTCCCCAATATGTGGTATCTTTCTGTGATTGGGCTTGCTGTCGTGTCTTTGAGTTTCGTCATCGCACAGCTTGTGAATAAGAGAAAGGGGAATTTGACCAGATTTTCGTTCTGGTTGATGCTGTTTTTCTTTGTGCTGTTGGCATTGCCGTATGTTACGATGTTTTGCAACGGGATCAGTTATTTTTTGCAGCAGTAGTCTGGAGCTCGACCCCTCAAGTGAAAGAAAAAAGTGCCACGAGGAAACTGTGGGCACTTTTTGATTTGGGAATGCAGGGGGAGGGAAGCTCCCCCTAGGAGCAAGCGATGCTTAGTTTTGGTCCTCGTAGAGGTTGATGAGGCAGTGGGTGCCTTTTTCGTTTGCCACTTGTGCTTGCACGTCTTCAAGAGAATCTCTCCATGTGAGCGTATCTTCTGTAGCCGGCGGGAACTGGAGGTTATTTTGATCCAGGGAGGGATTACGCCGGACTCTTTGACAAGATTCTATATAGAGTCCGATGATGACTAATGAAATCAACACGAGCATTCCGAGGTTTTTGGTTTTGGCTTTCATAATTGTTTTATATTTTTGGGGTTTATTTACGGTGAGAGGATAGTGATTTGCTCGTTTTTTTCAAGGGAAAGCGCGGGAGAGAAGATAGATTTTATAAAAAAAGTGCCACTAGAAAGCTAAGGGCACTTTGATTGTTGATGAGGGGGAGTGGTATCCTCCTCGAGAGCTTGTAAGCTACTCCACCTGCTAGCAGGGGAGCAACGCAAAGGGAGGAGGTTTTACCATCCTACGTGAAATGCGAAGACCTGTCTGTCAAAAAGAGGACGTTTTTCTCTCACTCTTTTTACGACCTCTGTCATCAAGCTGTCTTGATTAAAGAAGGCTTGATCTTCCAAGGCAAGTTTGGGGTCTTTTTTCTTGATCTGGATCTCCCATTCGGGGACTTCTCGCTCGTCTCCAAGGCTGGAGCTAGACTTTGTTTTTGATGGGGGCATGAGCATAGCAGCTATTACACAAGCTATTGCCAGCATTCCTACAAATTCACCTTTTGTCTCTTTCTTTTCGTTCATTTTTTTTAAATTTTATTGGTTTATTGACGGTGACAGGATAGTGATTTGCTCGTTTTTTTCAAGGAGAAAAGCAGAAAAAGTCTGATGAAGTCGTGCGGTTTGGTGGGGGAGGGGGACTGGATTGCCACGCTTCGCTCGCAATGGCGGTCAAATTGTCTTTCTGAGTGAAGCGGAGCGGAACGAAGAATATAGAGTATATTATTTTATCTCCTTTCTGACGGTGTTGGAATGCTTCGCTCTTCGAGCTTCGTTATTATTACGTCAGGAAGAGATTTTTTTTGAGCTTTACTAGCGGTTTTGATTCAGGAAGGTAGCTTGCGGAGGGAGAGGGGAAAGAGAGGAAAATTAAAGGAAACTTGCATTATTTACTTTTAGGATTTTTTCCTGATTGTTTTCGATGGCATTCCTTTTGTTTTAGTTAGCATTGCCGTATGTTGTGGTTTTGAGCGATTTAAAGATTTTGTAAAAAAAACTTGATATTTTTTTTTGTTTTGTTATATTTTTTCTTGTCAGTTTTAAGATCCTCTGTAAAGGCAGAGAAAATGGGGGCGTTTCCCTATCTGGAGATTTGCTTATGGCAAAATATGGGAAAAAAGGTAAAGAGGGTGGCAAGAAAGGTGCTAATCGTACTGGTAAGTCGAATCCAGATCATCGTGATAATGGAATCGATGTTACTTCTGATTCTCATCGTCGTTCAACACAGAAGAATGGCGGTAAGAAGACAGGAGTAGATCCCTCTTCAAAATCTCGTTAATTCCTTGTGAGGTAAGGTTCATGTGTCATGAATCTTACCTCTTTTCTTTCTTTTATTATGTCAGTGTTTCATGAAAATATATATAAAAACTCCCTTAATTGGAAGAAGAAAAGCGATCCCTCATATGCTTGAGCATTGTATTGCTAAAAGTCGTTTTTGATTATCTGATTTTTTTACTTTTACTTATGGTAGTGAGGCACAGAGTTATTCTAATTTTACTCTTTATGAATATGATAAATGGCTTTCTTTTGATTCTATTTTCAAGTATCTGACTGATCCTATTTCTAAAGAAGCTTTTGATTATGAATTGCCTATAATTCAAGAAGAGTGTGAAGATTCAACTTATGATCAAAGAATTTATCAGGAAAGTTTGAGCTTTTTATTAAGTCAAAAGTTTGATTTGAACTCTGCTTCTGGACTTTCTTGGGGAGAGGTACAAAAATATCATGAAAAATATTATAAACTTGAAAATTTTCTTGTTTGTGATGATTCACTTCCTGATTATAGACTTCTTTTTCAAGGAGAAAATTTAAAAAATCTAAGAAATTTGCAAGCTTCTCCTTTACAGCTCTTTCCTTTTTCGTTTGAAGAAGATGTGTATTTTATTTATTGAAAGCAATATTGTCTTCAGGAGGATTATTGGAAACTCTTTTTTCTTCAAACATTATTGGAGTGATATATTTTTTTTCAAAAAAGATGGAAATGAAGAGAATATTATCATGGGACTCCTTATTTTTTTACTTATCAAGAATCAAATTGGTTAGTTGTTCCTGATTATGATTTTAACAACTACTCTCAAGATTTTTTCTTACAGGGAAAGAAATATTTATTGTTGATGTTAAAGGCTTGATATTTTTCTACAGTGTTTTTTCTTAATAATTATTTTTATTGAATCCCTGCAACGAGAGGTGAGGTAGTTGCTTTGTGTGAAGCTTTTTCTTGGAGTGATTTTCAAAAAGAAGTTCTGATACCTCTTAATGAAATGAAGAAAGGAGAATAAGGTCAGTTTCCCCTTTTGTTTTTAAGCTTTTTTTAGCTTTTATGCTATTTATCAATGAAAAAAGTTTTGTTTGTTGTTGCGAATGTTGGGTTCCAAGGTGATGAGTTTTCGATTCCTTATGAGGCAGTTGAAAAATGCGAGTTATGAAGTGAAAACTCCTTCAGGACAAGGAGGTAAGTGTAGAGGTGTTTTTAAGAAATCAATTCAAGATTCTCAAATATTTTGATATGATTTTTTAATTTTTTTGATGTTTACCGTATAGAAATTTGTGGTGTTTTTTCAGGAGGAAGGAGACGGAGTGCTATGGTTTTATAAAAAATGCCCCTAGAAAAGCTAAGGGCATTTTAATTTTGTGTGAGGTTTTTTGTTCTTTTCCCTCACACTTCGCTAGCATTGCGAATGATTGGCGGGGTTTCCGCTTGGAAAGGTGCAATGATTTCGAATTTTACAGAGCGTAGTCGTGGGTCTCTTTCAGGGTTTGTCCATCGCTCGTTGTTTCGATGGTTATCCTGATTGTTTTCCCGTCGGGTAAGGTGTCTCTGGAGGTGGTTCTCGTCCAAACACCCCAGTCTCTGTCTTGTTTCATTTCCTTTTCGGTGCGGATGATCGCTCTTTGTGCTTCGATCTGTCTGCGCATCTCGTATTGCATTGTCAAAACTCCTATTATGACTACGCAGATGCTCCCGATAGTAAGAATGCAGGGGTTGTTGTTGAGGATTGCTTTCATGATTCTGAAGTTTTTTTACTCGTCCTTAATTTCAGATTTCCAGAGTTTACTCATCATGATTGAGAGTATCCCTCCGAAGGATATACATACTAGGAATGCAGCTAAACTGAACTGCATATCCCTATTCGCAAAGAATTCAGGAACCCATCTCTGCATTTGAGGGTTCTCCGTCAGCAGAGCAATGAAGTTTATTCCAGAGAAGATTGCCAGTATTGCTAATATTCCTGCGCATAGATCCAAGAATACTATTAGCATAAATATCCACCTTCGTCGATAAAATTCAGGCTCCCATGTTTTGTTTGATTTTCTTGTTTCCATTTTATTCCTCTTTTTTTATATTGTTAATTTTTTAATTAGCGATGTTGACAGTATAGGAATTTGTGATGTTTTTTCAAGGGGAAGGGTGGTAGACTTTAGTAAAGAACTCTATGTAGCTCTTGGAGGTCGGTTATCCCTTCAATAACTTTTAAAATTCCGTCGTGTTGCATCGGGATGAAGCCTTGAGATTTTGCTAGAGGGAGGAGGTTTTCTCATTGCATTCCTTGCATGAGTTTTTCTCTCATGATGTCGTTGATTTCGAGGAGTTCTATGAGAGCAATTCTGCCTTTGTAGCCTGAGTGATTGCAATGTTCACATCCTTTCCCTTTGAGGATTTTTCCTTGATAGTCAGGTAATGCGTCTGTTGGGAGGCGTTCCTGGAGTTCGGTCAGGTTTTTTCTGATTTCTGCGTCTTCTTCTGGTGTCGCATCCTGCCATTCGCTACAAAATGGGCAGACTTTACGAACGAGCCTCTGTCCAATGAGTAATTGCAGGGCTGGAGTGAGGAGGTAAGGTTCGATTCCCATATTCATGAGTCTTGAGAGAGAGTCGAGCACTGAATTGGTATGTAAAGTCGTAAAGACTAAGTGTCCGGTAAGAGAAGCATTGATGGCGATTTGAGCGGTTTCTTTGGTTCTGGTTTCTCCGACGAGGATGATGTCCGGGTCTTGTCTAAGGATTGCCTTTAATCCTGTTTCGTAGTCGTAGTTTTTGTCATAGTTGATTTGTGATTGTTGGAGTCCTGCGATTTTGTATTCGATAGGATCCTCAAGTGTGATGATTTTTTTGGTTCCGTCGTTGAGTTTTTTGAGGATGGCGTAGAGGGTTGTGGTCTTCCCTGATCCGGTTGGCCCGGTGATGATGATGATTCCGCTGGTTTTGTGAAGGTAGTTTTCTAGGAGGCTAAGGTTATCTCCCCTGAAGCCGATTTCTCTAAAATCATCGATACTTTCAGTAGCATCAAGGAATCTGATCACGATGCTTTCGGTAATGATTCCTGGCATAAAGCTTACTCTGGCATCGATTTTCTTTAGATTTCCGTCTCTATCTGATGCCTCAAAAGAAAATCTTCAATCCTGAGGGAGATAATCGATATTCATTTTTACCCCTGACATAAATTTGATTTTCTGCATATATTTCCAAAACTCTTGATGAGAAAATTGGAGGATGTGATGAAGGACACCATCGATTCTTAGTCTTAATACAATTCCGTTTTCTTCGGGCTGGAAGTGAAGATCTGATGCTCATGCTTGGAAGCTCAGTCTGATGATTGAATTGATGAATTGGGTAGGATCTTGGCTGTCTCTCTGTTCAAATTGTTCTTGCATCAAGGCAACTGCTGATTTTCCTTCAGCTTTTGCTTCTTGTTTGATGAGCTCTGTTCTATGAGCTTCTTGTTCTTCTAAAATTGTGTATCGCCCGAGCGCGGTTGAGAAGCCTTCGTTTGTGGTATAGAAGAGTTCATGGCGATAGCCCTTTTGTTCGATCTGATTCAGAAGCTGTTTGACTGCCTCAGGGTGGTTATTGGTCGTTAGAAGCTTGAGTGTTCTTTTTTCCCCTTTTCCGAAAATAAGGAGCTGAGCCTTTTCTGCGGTAGCTTTGGGAATTATGGTCAAAAGAGAGAAGTCTGGATTAAGCCCTTGGATTTCTTCCTGTTCAAGAATAGTTTTTATGAGTCCAGCCATTGAATTGCTTGAGAGTAAATCACTACCAAGTATAGTCGAAACTCGTTATATTTGCAAGAAATTGGATGTTTATTTCAGGGTTTTGATGGTTTGCTGTTCGATTTTGATGAGTGCTGTGGAGAAGGGGAGTTCTAAGAGTTTGGTTTCGAGGTATTTAAAGCCTCCACTGATGATCATTCCTCCAGTAATGATGAGAAGAATCCCGATGCTCTTTTTGAATCGTCAATCGGGGTTTGCGTAGCCTTTTAGTCTTTTTATAGCTTCTCTTCAAAAGAAGATAATGATAAAAAGAATACTTCAGAATCCTAAAACATAGAAGAGAATACTGAGTGTTCCCATAAGAAGATTTTGGGGGAGGATTGTCCCGATGATGAGTGCATAGGTAGGGGAGCAACTCGCGAATATTGGACCTAGAGATGCTCCAAGTGCTATTTCTGCGAGAGGACCGGTTTTATGCTGTTGAGGTGTTTTGACTGTCTTGGAGTGAGGGAAGTGAGATTTTATTCGGTCTCGGAGTCCTGGGAAGAGGAGGAAAATTCCATAGATAGTGATAATCCCTCAAGATAGGTAGTTCCAAATGTCTTCTGAGAGGTGAATAAAACCTGTTCAGACTTTAAGTAGGAATGTAAAGCTGAAAATACAAATGAGTGCTGATGAAAGGATTAGATAAGATCTTTTTGGATTCGTTTCTGTCGCTGCTCCTCAAAGTAACACCGGTAATACTGGTAAAACACAAGGAGCTAGTACAGAAAGCACTCCAGAAAAGAAGGCGAAGAATAAGATCATGATTAGTTTTGTAGTAGTTGATAAATTGTTTCATAGTTCCCAGGGTTTTCTCTATGGGTTTCTTGTAAGTTTTCATTTACTGTTATGAAGGTATCCATATTGTTTATATTGTAGGTTGCTCTTAAATCTTTTGCATTATCGAAATCAGCCAAGAATAAGGTGCTGCCAGCTGGGATTCCTTTTGTCGTTAATTCATCTTGGAGCACTTTACAACTTCCACATCGATTTGCCTTGAAGAGGAGTCAGATTTTATGTTTTTTTGATAGAGCGTTTGCCATTTCTTCGGGGCTATAGTCCAGGATTGTTCAGGTTGTTCATACGGTAGTTTCTGTGCAAGAAGCTGCTATACAGTTTCCTTGATTCCCTAAAAAGATAAAAGTTCATGCTCAAAAAATTAGGAAAAATCAGAGTCCGAATACTAGTTTTTTTGTCATAATTTTGTTCATTATAAATAAAAGCGATGTATCTATATATATTGATATATAAAAATCAAGGTTTTTTTTAGTACATTCTGTAGCCATATTTTTTGATCAGGTTTTTTATCTTTTCTGAGAGCTCTATTTCTACTACGCTTGCAATTTGTGCGAGTTTGTTGATGCTGCTATTGTGTTTGCTCTCTTTGAGGAGGTTTTCTAAGAGTTGAAAATTAAAATTCTTCTTATTCTTTTTGAGTCGTTTTTTGATGAGTTCCTCTCCGTATGCTTTTTGAGATGGAGAGGTGTTATAAAGTGTTTCAAGAATCGCGAGTTCTGGGGTTGCAATGTTGAATTTGTAGTTTTCGATACTTACTTTTTGGGTGCTTTTAAAAAAGAAAGGGAACAGATTTTTGTTTTTGTTTTTATAGGTTTTTAAAAGAGCTTTCTTTTCAAGAATAATGGTTTCACTTCCCTGTTTTTTATTGTTTACAAGTAGTATTTCATCAGGGATACTATAAGAGAGGAGTGAAATTTCTAGAGCTTTTAGTCCTCAGATATATCGCTTTCCATCAATGAAATCATTGCAGTGCTTATTGAGAATGCTTCGATAGACTTTGTTTATGAGTTTCTCTTCGTCTATTGTATCCTCAGGTTTTTTGACAAGGAAAAGATTTTTTTTGAGATTGATGAGATGTCCTCTGAGTTTGAGATAATAGATAATTTTGTACATTTTAGGTTCACTATACTCTTCGTCTAGGATATTTTGAAGCTTTGTTTTTATTACTTCATTAGTGATGATTTTTCCCTGTAATTTTGACAGGTAATTAACAACAGTGTTGAAAGGATTGTGTCTCATTTTGCCTTCATTATGCCGATAAATATAAAATAAAATATATTGATTTTTCTAAAAAAATCAAATCGATTTTTCTATAAAAATTCTTTTGTTTTTTCTCTTGTATTTCTTGTCGAGAATCATACAACCATGATCGTGATAGTTGATGTGAAATTTTATTTTATACCTTTTTGATCAATGCAAGGTTTTGAAATGCCACTTCTTACAACTTTAGACTTTAATCAAAAAACTGTTTCTGTTGAGGGAATAAAAGCGGTGGTAACTCAAAATTCATCTTCAGATTTTGAAGTTTTGCTTGAAATTAATTCAAATAAGATCCTGATTGCTTTGCAGGGGGCTTATGATGCTATAGAACAGTTTGAAATCTTGGCAGTGAAGGGGTTTGTAGAGTTGAGTGTTTCTTTTATTAATACGATAAAGAAATTGGTGGGACATCTTTTGTGTAGATTAGATTAAAAATAGAAATTTTTTTCTGCTCTTGGCTTGAAAAGGGAAAGACTTTCTTTATCATTGCTGGGAGCTTTTTTTATTTGGAAAGAATTGGTATTTATGTCAGAAACTGAGCTTTTAGTCAAGGAGTATTCTAAAAATCCTTTGTGTAATTATGAAATGCAACATCCTGATGTGACTAGACATGAAGGGAATTTTATTTGTGGTGATGATGTTACGGTTTATCTTAAGATTCAAGAGGGGAAAATAGCCGAATTTAGCTATGATGGGAATCCTAGCACGGTAAGTCTTGCAGCGGCGAGCTTTCTTTCAGAGTTTCTTATTTGAGCTTCGTTGGATGAGGTGTTGAGCTGGAACTATGAAACTTTTGTAGAGAAGGGATTTGAAGTTTCTCCTAGGAGGAGGAGAGCGGCCGTTATTGCTTTGCTCGGTGTGAGGAATGCAATCCATGCCTATCGTAATGATGGAGTAGAGGAAGATTTTGATGACCTCATAGATTAGAGAAAAGCTCGTGGTTTGCTAAAAATCTCTTGAAAATTGTTGACAATTCTGTAAATTATTTAGACACGTGTCTTTTTTAGTCTTCTCAAATCGTTGAAGCGAATGTGGAAAATCGTAAAAGATATCATCCTTTCTGTGCTTATCAATGCGGGGATCCTGTATTTTGTGAGCAGTAATAAATTTGGTCTGGTGATTGAGTCGAAAGCTGATATTTTTCAGGTTTTTTTGCTTTTGGGATTGGTATTCTGGATTGTAAACTTTGGAATTAAGAGAGTATTGCATATTATTACCTTTCCGCTAAAGTTTTTGACACTCGGGATTTCTTCAATTGTTATTAATGTTGGAGTTTTCTATTTCTTTCAATGGTTTATTAATGAGAATTGTAGTCAGTTTGCGAGGGTTCAGCTCCCTAGTGGAGATCTTGGATGGGTAAGGGTATTGATTCTCTCGGTTATTATCTCAACAGTGTATGCTTTACTTAGTAAAATACTAAAATAATGAAAAACGGAATGCGGTGGTCTTTGGGAGCGACGCTGCTCTTTTGTGTGCTTGCCTTTATTGGAGTGGTGCAGAATGCAGGGGCGTCAGCAACCTTTAGTTTTCTGGGGATGCGTTCTCTTTCCTTCTTTAAATTGGGAGGGCTCCTGATGATTTGTAGTATCTTGTGAGGAGTGTTTCTTGTGCTCTTTATTCAGAATTTATTTTCTGGTATAAAAAGGCCAGAGCTTACTAAGTTTGATTTGGATAAACCTTTATAGTTTTTATTTTTGAGGAATTAACAGATGAAAAATTATTCAATTACGAGAGAAAAAGCTGCGATTGAGCTTGGAGTTTCTACAAGAACGATTGATAGATATGTGAAAGGTGGAAAACTTTCTTATAAAAAGGTGGCGAATAAGGTTTTGCTTGCGAGAGATGAGGTAGAAGCGTTAAAAGCTGAATTTTCAACTCTTCATAGTCAGGTAA
>ERZ773014.2323-NODE-2323-length-11185-cov-2.760108_pt1 | contig 11185 bp, 10 predicted proteins | sample MGYA00580841_ERZ773014 | MGnify/ENA primary metagenome ERZ773014 (study PRJEB29015, sample SAMEA2737989) | human oral metagenome | biome: human oral; feature: human-associated habitat; material: dental | place: China | collected 2067 ...
GCTTCATCGGCGAAGCGTACGTGCAAGCTATCGGCATCGGCAGTAGAATATACAGCTACCGATTTGATACCCATTTCGCGACACGTACGTATCACGCGCAGGGCAATTTCTCCACGGTTGGCAATTAATATTTTTTTAAACATAGTTGTTTGGTTTAGGATGGATCCACTAAGTACAGAGGTTGGTCGAATTCTACAGGAGAAGAGTCGTCAACCAATATTTTAACTATCTTACCAGAAACTTCTGATTCTATTTCGTTGAAGAGTTTCATCGCCTCAATAATGCAAATCACACTACCTTTAGATATGGTAGAGCCTACTTCTACGAATAATGGTTTGTCTGGACCGGGACGGCGATAGAAAGTACCAATCATCGGCGATTTGATAGTAATGTATTTGCTATCGTCATCGGCAGGTGTTGCTGGTTTGCTGTCAGCAGGTTCAGCTGTAGGAAGTTGTTGTACAGGCACTTGCTGTTGCAAAGGCAATTGCGGTAGCTGTTGTGCTACGGGCAATTGTTGTACAAACACTTGCTCTTTGCCACTTTCATCAGGGTTCGTTTTAATGGTGATTTTTACATCTTCCATTTCCAATTTCACTTCGCTTGCCCCCGACTTGGCAACAAACTTAATTAAATTTTGAATGTCTCTTAAATCCATACGTGTATTGTATTTTTCTCAATGGTTGTTCCTTATTTGTGATAAAGGGCTCCGTCGTATGCCCATTTTAAGTAAATAGCTCCCCAAGTGAAACCTCCCCCAAAGGCTGCCAATACTATATTGTCTCCTTTTTTGAGTTGGTTTTCATAGTCGTTAAGAGCTAAGATGATGGTTGCCGAAGTTGTATTGCCGTACTTGTGAATGTTGAGCATCACTTTTTCAGCAGGTAATCCCATACGCTCGGCAGTAGCATCAATAATACGTTTATTAGCTTGGTGAGGCGTAAGCCATTGCACTTCGTTTGAGGTCAAACCGTTGCGTTTGATAAGCTCCTCTGCTATGTCAGCCATTCCTGTAACCGCATATTTAAACACCGTTTTACCGTCTTGGAATACAAAATGGTCTTTATTAGCTACCGTTTCTGCCGTAGTCGGACAGAGAGAACCCCCTGCTTTGATATACAAATAGTTACGTCCTATACCATCACTTCTTAAAAGTTCGTCCTGTACACCTAAACCTTCATAGTTAGGTTCAAAGAGTGCAGCTCCTCCCCCATCGCCGAAGATAATGCAAGTAGCTCTATCGGTATAGTCTATGATAGACGACATTTTATCTGCCCCCACCAAGAGTACTTTTTTATAACGTCCTGATTCTATGTATTTAGCAGCTACCGAAACCCCAAATAGGAAGCTCGAACACGCAGCTTGCAAATCGAATGAAAAAGCATTCACAGCGCCTATTTGCGACGCTACATAAGGACCTGTAAGGGCTACAGGCATATCAGGGGTAGCCGTAGCCAAAATAACTAAGTCTATTTCTTTGGGGTCGAGACCTGTTTTACGAATAAGGTCTTTAGCGGCTTCAATGCCTAAAAATGATGAACCTTTATTAGGGTCTTTAAGTATGCGTCTTTCTTTGATGCCTGTACGGGTGTAAATCCACTCGTCGTTAGTATCTACCATTTTTTCTAACATTTCATTGGTTAGAACATCTTCAGGTACATAGCCTCCGACAGCTGTGATGGCAGCGGTTATTTTCTCCATTGTATTAAATTTTGGGCAAAAGTACGTAATTATTTTTATTTAACAGCAAAAAGGAGTCAATTTTTATTCAGAATTCTTCATTTTGCATTGAAGACAGAGAGGCAGCTCTACTACAAAAGTTGGGCACAGATTGCACAAATTACACGGATTTTGACACGGATAAATTTCTATTATCAATTGTAATTTGGACAGATTGACAGTTGCCACTACTATATCTCACGGAATATGATGCAAAAGAGTCTGGGATTATTAATTTCTTTCTTTTAACATTGGCACGAACTGGAATGTACCATAATCGGTTTTGTGGAATTCTTTTTCGGAGATGCGTTCGTAGAGGGTCATTACTTGTGTTTTCTCGCCTATCGGTATTACCATACGGCCGCCAATGGCTAATTGTGCCAATAGCGGATTGGGTACATAGGGAGCCCCCGCCGTGACTAATATACGGTCAAAAGGGGCTTCTTGAGGTAAGCCCTTATAACCATCGCCAAAATACATCTGTACAGGACGATTTATCAGTTTGGGTAGTAGTTGTTGGGCAAGTTTGAAGAGCTTTTGTTGCCGCTCGATAGTGTAGAGATATACCCCGAGGTACATCAGCACACTTGACTGATAGCCGCTGCCGGTGCCTATCTCTAACACCTTTTGGCGCGGAGCTACCTGTAGCAGTTCCGTCTGAAAGGCTACCGTATAAGGCTGCGAGATAGTTTGGTCTTCGCCTATTGGGAAAGCCTTGTCTTGGTACGCGTGGTCTTCAAAAGAGCTATCCATAAACAGATGGCGTGGTATAGCCCGTATCGCTTCGAGCACACGCGCATCGCGTATGCCTTTTTCTTTGAGCAGGTCGGCTAACTGATTGCGCAGACCGCGGTGTTTTAAAGTGTCTTTCAAAGGGAACATTTTTCAGTATGAAATAGGTTATAAAAAAGTTAGAGTATAAAAAATCTTACAAAAAATTGGTATTAACAAAAAAATTTCTATCTTTGTACGCAGAAATAAACTAAATTAGCAAGAGATGAAACGTTTTAATCAAAAATTACCTTTCATCTTTATCCTTTTACTATTAGTATCTTGCCGCGCCACAGAGACTTCGGTGCAGGTAGTAAAAGTAGAGGATAAGTATGAAATGAAACTACCTACTTCTCTTACTTACCAAAACAATCTTTATGACCAAGCCTCGCTACAATACGCCAATCCTAAAGAAGCCTTTTTTGTGGCTGTGATTGACGATAATCGAGAGGAACTGACAGAAGCTCTGTTTGAGCTGCTGAAAGACAAGCTGGGCGTACAAACCAAAAAAGCTTTTGCTGAGCGCTTCCGCCTAAAGGATTACTTTGATGTGTGCTATCAGGGTTGGGTAGAGGCTAAGATGATGCGCCCTTCTGCGGCGAAAATCACGACCACTACTATTCATAGGCTGCCTGCTATGGTGGTTGAGACTACTGAACAAGTAAACGGCAATAAGGTGTTCTACATAGTAGCAGTGGTAGAAACTGAGAAAACTTATTACCAAATTTTTACTTGGACACTTGATAGCAAAAAGACTCAAAACGAGCAGCAAATGAAAGAAATTATCAGCTCTTTTAGAGAGTTATAACTGCTAAAAAGGCTTTGACAAAGTTTTGAACTTTGTCAAAGCATTTTTTGTTTTGTCTCTTGTATTTTGTCTTGTTTTTAGACTATCACAATTACAAAATAGTTTTTCTTTCCGCGTTGTAGCAAGACAAACTTGTCATCGATGATGTCTTTCTCACCTATGATATAGCTTTCTTCTACTTTTTCTTTATTTACAGCTATCGATTTCTCTTTTAGCGCACGGCGTGCTTCGGAGTTAGAGGCTATAAAGCCTGTTTTGGCCGATAAAGCCGCTATCATATCTAAGCCTGCTGCTATATCTGCGCGAGTTACTTCAGCTTGTGGCACTCCGTCGAACACTTCTAGGAATGTTTTAGCATCTAACTGTCTGAGGTCGTCAGAAGTTGAGTTGCCAAAGAGTATTTGCGAAGCTTTTTGGGCTTTTTGTAGTTCCTCACGTCCGTGTACGAGTGTGGTTAGCTCTTCAGCCAATTTGTTTTGCAATACGCGTAGGTGAGGGGCTGCTTGGTGCTCGCTGATAAGTTGCTCAATCTCCTCACGGCTTAGCATCGTAAAGATTTTGATGTATCGCTGTGCATCTTCGTCGGATACGTTTATCCAATATTGATAGAACTTATAAGGCGAGGTTTTCTCAGCATCGAGCCATACGTTGCCGCCTTCGCTTTTGCCAAACTTAGTACCGTCGGCCTTAGTGATAAGCGGACAAGTAAGGGCGTATGCCTTGCCTCCTGCTATACGGCGGATAAGCTCGGTACCGGTGGTGATATTGCCCCACTGGTCAGAGCCCCCCATTTGTAGCGTTAGTCCTTTTTGGCGGTATAGGTGCAAAAAGTCATACCCTTGTAGCAATTGGTATGAAAACTCAGTAAACGACATACCATCGGTATTTTCGTTGGGGTCGAAGCGTTTTTTTACTGAGTCTTTTGCCATCATATAATTGACAGTGATGTGCTTACCGATGTCGCGAATGAATGAGAGAAACGAAAATTCCTTCATCCAGTCGTAGTTATTTACTAACTCGGCACGGTTAGGGGCTTCGCTTTCGAAATCGAGGAATTTAGCCAATTGCTTTTGGATACCCTTTATATTGTGGGCAAGTACTTCTTCTGTTAATAGGTTGCGCTCAGCTGATTTGCCTGAAGGGTCGCCTATCATACCGGTAGCTCCGCCCACTAAGGCATAAGGTTTATGTCCGCAGTTCTGAAAGTGGCGTAGCATCATCACACCTACTAAGTGACCAATATGTAGCGAGTCGGCAGTAGGGTCAATACCTACATAGGCAGCACGGAGTCCTTCCATAAGGTGTTGTTCTGTTTCAGGCATAATGTCCTGAATCATACCGCGCCAGCGCAGTTCTTCTATAAAGTTCTTCATCAGTTTATCTGTTATATATTACAATATTATCATTATTTACTAAACTCACGCTCTTCTTGCTCACCCGTTAGCATATTCTTCAGTATATAAGTGCCTTTTTGTAGCTCGCTTTCGCCTATGATAGCTACGTAGGGTATGCCGCGTTTGTTAGCGTAGTCCATTTGCTTTTTAATCTTAGCTGCTTCGGGGTAAAGCTCTGCTTTTTTGCCCTCTTTTCGGAGCTGTTGTAATAGCTTCATACTCTGTAGCGCTTCGGCATTGCCAAAGTTTAAGCAAAGTATTTCGACGGTACTGCTAAGCGTTTCGGGGTAGAGGTTGAGCTCTTCCATCACCAAACCGATACGGTCTAAGCCAAAGGAGATGCCAATACCACTCATTCCTTTGAGTCCGAAAATGCTGGTTAGGTCGTCATACCTACCACCGCCCCCTATAGAGCCCATTTGCACTCCGGCAGGTGCGGCAATCTCGAAAATAGCCCCTGTGTAGTAATTCAGTCCGCGTGCTAAGGTAACATCGAGGTCTAATAAGGCAGTTTGCAGCCCTAATGCAGCGATTTGTTCTCCTACGAAAGTAAGTTCTTCTATGCCTTTGCGCCCCGCTTCGGAGGTAGCTAAAATAGCAGATAAGGCAGCTAACTTCTCGGTAAACGACCCTTTGAGCCCAAAGATAGGTTTTATCTTTTCGATAGCTGCAGGGCTGATACCTCTTTCGCTCATTTCTTTTATAACGCCCTCTTCGCCTATCTTGTCGAGTTTGTCTAAAGCTACGGTAAAGTCGATGAGTTTATCGCTTTCGCCTATCACTTCGGCAAAACCGCTGAGTATCTTGCGGTTGTTAATTTTTATAGTAACCCCTTTTAGATTAAGCGCTGTAAAAACTGCATCGTACAACTGAACAAACTCTACTTCTTGCCACAAACTATTGCTGCCTACCACATCGGCATCGCATTGGTAAAACTCTCTGAAACGCCCTTTCTGCGGACGATCGGCACGCCAAACGGGCTGTATTTGGTAACGCTTGAAAGGGAAAGTAAGTTCGGCTTGGTGCTGTACTACATAGCGAGCAAAAGGTACCGTAAGGTCATAACGCAAGGCTTTTTCGGATATTTGAGGGGTGAGTTTTTGAGGGTTTTTAGCCTCCCAATCTTCTTGTTTTACCCCTTGTGTAAAGTCGCCTGAATTGAGGATTTTGAAGATAAGGCGGTCGCCCTCTTCACCATATTTGCCCATTAGGGTATCATAATTCTCAAAACTTGGCGTTTCGATAGGTTGAAAGCCAAAAGTGCTAAATGTAGAGCGTATGGTATTGATGATAAAGTATCTTTTTGCTAATTCGGCAGGTGAAAAATCACGGGTGCCCTTAGGAATACTGGGTTTCTGTACAGCCATTGTTCTTTGTTTATTCAAGGTTAATTCTCAAAAATAATTAGATAGCTTGTCGCTTTTCTCTTTATAAAACACTGCAAAGGTACAAAACAATTAATAATTAGCATTAATAATTGACAATTAATTTTTATTTTGTACCTTTGTGTCCTAAATTAAATAATTGGAACAATGAAAACAGAAAGCAGCTTAAATCAGAAACAAGGACACTGGATTCTTGCTAAACTTGGCAAAAAAGTATTGCGACCCGGTGGTCGCTTGCTTACCGAATGGTTGGTACGCAATTTAGAGATTACCTCTAAAGACAATGTGGTAGAGTTTGCCCCAGGACTGGGCTTTACGGGTAGTATAGCCTGCTCTTACAAACCTTTTAGCTATACGGGGGTTGATATGAATAAAGAGGCGGCGGTACTTGCTAAGAAGAATATCCGCTACGATAAGGCACGAGTGATTATAGCCGATGCGGCTGATACCCAACTGCCTGATGGTTTTGCTGATAAAGTATACGGTGAGGCGATGCTAACTATGCAACCTATTGAGCACAAACGAGCTATTATAGGCGAGGCATACCGCCTGCTTAAACCAGGGGGGTATTATGCTATACACGAACTTGGCTTGCAGCCTGATGAGGTGAGCGAGGAGGTGAAAAATGGCCTTTTTAAAGACCTTAGCAGCAACATCAGGGTACACGCCCGACCTATGACGGCTAAAGAGTGGAAAACACTTTTAGAAGAACAAGGTTTTAAAGTGATAAAAGAACAACACAGCCCGATGCTATTATTAGAAGGCAGCCGTATTTTAGAAGATGAAGGCTTTTTCCGCACCCTCAAATTCTTATTCAACTTATTGCGCTATCCTGACTTGCGCAAGCGCGTTCAGAAAATGAAACAATCTTTCCGCAAGCACCAGCAAAACCTCGATGCTATCGCTCTTATTGCTCAAAAACCCCTTTAGCTTCTTGCCAATAGGTTTCCATTTCGGCTAAAGTCATATCGCGTAATGACTTACCGCTCTCGGCAGCCTTGCGCTCTAAGTACTGAAAACGAGCTATGAACTTCTTATTAGTACGCTCTAAGGCATCTTCGGGGTTTACTTTGAGAAAGCGTGCATAGTTTATCAAACTGAAAAGCACATCGCCAAATTCAGCTTCAATGGCGGTGTGCTTTTGTGCTTTTACTTCGGCGTGAAGCTCCTCGATTTCTTCTTTTACTTTGGCAAACACATCGTCTATATTATCCCAATCGAAGCCTACCCCTGCCGCTTTATCTTGTATGCGGCTGGCTTTTACAAGGGCTGGCAGGCTTTTGGGTACACCGCCCAATACACTTTTATTACCCTCTTTTAGCTTTATCTTTTCCCAATTGCGCTTTACATCTTCTTCGTTATCGACCTTGACATCGCCATAGATGTGAGGGTGACGTATGATGAGCTTGTCGCATACCCCATTGGCTACATCAGCGATATCGAAATCGCCTGTTTCGCTGCCTATTTTGGCATAGAAAACAATGTGTAGCAATAGGTCGCCAAGCTCTTTTTTTACCTCTTGTAGGTCGTTATCGAGTATAGCATCGCCTAATTCGTAAGTCTCTTCGATAGTGAGGTGACGCAGGCTCTGCATTGTCTGCTTCTTGTCCCACGGACATTGCGCCCGTAGGTCGTCCATTATGTTTAGTAGCCTTTGGAAGGCTTCGAGTCGTTTGTCCATTATATCAGTCCTATAAATTTGCTACGGGCTAAGAGGCTAGCGCCTAAAAGTCCTGCTTTTTCGCCTAACTTTGATACTTTTATCTGCGAATCTTTATTTACTAAGTTTAGCGAATACTTTTTGATAGCACTGCGCAGCGGCAGCAATAGATAGTCGCCTGCAGTGGCAAGCGTACCCCCTATAATTACCAATTCGGGGTTGAAAAGGTTGATAAGGCTAGCGGTATGCTTGCCCAAAGCATTGCCCACTTCTTCTATAAGTTCTATGGCGAGCATATCCTCTTGTAGGGCTACTTTTATGATGTCTTCTAAAGAGATGGGTGCTTTGGGGTCGTAGTTCTTTTGCTGGGTGAGTAGAGACGAGTGTCCGTGTTGGAGTTTGTCTATAAATTTGCGGTGCAATGACGAGCCAGAGGCTTCAGTCTCTAAACAGCCTTTTTTGCCACAGTGGCAAAGTATTTCGTTATCGAAAACCGCTATATGCCCAAACTCGCCAGAAAAGCCTGACTTGCCGTAATACAGCTGTCCATCGATGATAATACCTAAGCCTAAGCCCCAACTTACATTCAAGAATAGAATATCTTTTTCGCCTTTTACCCTGCCTTTAATATATTCGCCATAAGCCATTGCGCGCGAGTCGTTATCAATGGTAACGCCTATGCCTAAACGCTCTTCAAACATTTCGGTTAGAGGGCGTTCATCGAAGTAAAAACCGCTGTAACTATGTCCGGATTGGGTATTGACGCGCCCTGAAATATTGATGCCGATGCTGAGAATATGCTCTTTAGGAACCACTGTTTGCGCTATAAAGTCGTTGATGATTTGGCACAAGAGCTCAAAACGCTCTTGCGGCAACTCTTCAGCAAAAGGGATACGGATTTTTTCGTCAATCAGTTCGCCTTTGAAGTTGATAAGCCCTATATTTACGTGCGAATGGGTGATGTCTACCCCAATGAAATAGCCCGAACTCTCATTAAGTCCGTAGACATTAGGGCGGCGGCCTCCGGGGGTTTCGAGCTTCCCGAAGTCCATTACGATACCGTCGTCAATCAGTTCGCCTACCAGCTTGGTAACCGTAGGTACGCTGAGATTGAGTTCCTTACCGAGGTCGGCAAGGGTGTTATCACCGTTATTGATGTAATAACAGATAATGTCTTTCTTAAGAGAGGCACTGCGGATGCCCATTCTTACTTCTTCTAAAAATTTAAGAGCCATATTTTTTTGATTTGTCGATTTGCTGATTTGTCGATTTGCCAATTTGCCGATTTGCTGATTTGCCGATTTGTCAATTTGATGATTTGCGTTACTATTCATTGACAAATTAGCTAATTGGCAAATTGACTAATTAATAATCATCTGTACGGTATCTGATGATACTTGTTTTAGCAGTACGTTTTTGCCAGCAGCTACTTCGGCAATAGCTGCTTCGGTAGCGTGCCTAATGGTGTAGAGCGTTACCCCTTCTGTTACCGATACTTTGAAACGCTCTTCTAACTTCTCTAAAAGCTCAGGCAGCGTGTCGAACTTGTTTTCAACACATACCGAAAAGCTGATAGCTGAATTTTGTATCACACTTACTTTCATTTGAGCTTTGTGCAAACTCTTGAAAATGTAGCTGATACCCTCTTCCATAATAAACGAAAAGTCGCGAGAGGAAAGAGAGAGCAGTATTTGGTCTTTTTTGAGTATAAAACAAGGTACTTTAGGTTCTAAACTCGCCACATTGCACACCGCACTGCCTTCTTCGGTAGGATTTACAAATGAGCGCACGTATAGCGGTATCTCTTTCTGCTGGAGTGGCTGTAGCGTTTTGGGGTGAATGACTGATGCACCGTAAAACGCTAACTCTATCGCCTCTTGGTAAGGTATTTTGCGCAACAACTGGGTATGCTGGAAATAACGAGGGTCGGCATTGAGTACCCCAGGAACGTCTTTCCAAATCGTTACGCTCTTAGCGTTTAGGCAATAGGCAAAGATAGCCGCCGTATAGTCGGAGCCCTCGCGCCCAAGAGTAGTGGTGAAGAAGTTAGCATCGCTACCTAAAAAACCTTGTGTGATGTTGAGCAACGACTTGTTGATATTATTGCTGATATTAGTTTGAGTTTCTTCCCAATTGATGCCTGCATCGCGGTAGTTGCTATCAGTCTTGATGAGGTTGCGCACATCTATCCAATTGTTTTTGATGCCATTATCGTTTAGATACTGGCTGATGATAGTGGTAGAGAGCAGTTCGCCAAATCCTATGACTTGGTCGTACACAAAACTGTGCTTAGGGGACTTATTGCGCTCTAAAAACGAACTGAGTTCGGCGAAAAGTCCATCAACTTTCCAATAAACAGGGTGGTTTTCATCGCTGAAGAGTTCGCGTATAATCTGGTAATGAAAATCTTTGATAGTTTGTAGGCTTTCGGGCAGCTGAGCAGGTGCTTTGAAGTAGTTATTAACCACGACCTCTAAAGCATTAGTAGTTTTGCCCATAGCCGAAATGACGATGAGAGAATGGGCATAGCCTACTTTTTCTAGTATTTTAGCGACATTGCGCACGCCTGCAGCATCTTTCACTGAGGCACCTCCGAATTTAAATATTTGCATATTCTCTTTAATTTGCAAGAATTTAGTTTTAATGCCGCAAAGTTAAAAAAATATTTAATAATAAGAGCGATAGAAGTGTATTTTTTTTGATAAAAAAAGATGAGAGGTTTGAGAAGGCTGGGAGGTTTGGGAGGAATAGGGGGGATGGTAGGATATTTTTCTGGTTTTTAGCCGATGATTAGACGTTTATACTTTGCTCATCTTTCGCTAAACCTTCGCTCTTCCTGTATTCTTCCTATATTGTTTGTATAGGGTAGATGGCTACAGAAATTTTTTCTATCTTTGCCCCCTTAATTATTATACTATGAAAATCGTTATATCACCGGCTAAAACTATCAATGAAACCTCTCCGCTCCCCACAGAGCGTTATTCGTCGGCTATCTTTACCAAAGAAATCGCTGAGGTACACGCGGCTCTTCAGCCCTTATCGCCCCAGAAACTCTCTGCACTGATGAGCATTTCGCCCAAACTTGCTGAGCTGAATTGGCAACGCAACCAAGTCTTTACGATGCCTTTAACTCCGCAAAACGCGCGTCCAGCCCTCTTTGCCTATGACGGCGATGTGTACGAAGGGCTTGATGCTTATTCGCTTGCTGAGGCTCAAGTCGATAAGCTACAAGAGAGTTTGCGGATTCTTTCTGGGCTTTATGGAATTTTAAAACCTTTAGACCTTATTGCGCCTTATCGGTTGGAAATGGGCATTAAACTGCCCGTAGGCAAGGCGGCGAACCTTTATGCTTTTTGGAAAGAAAAAATCACTCAGGCATTGAACGACGAATTGCAAGAAGGAGAATTGTTTATCAATCTCGCCAGTGAAGAATATTTTAAGGCAATTG
>ERZ773014.2328-NODE-2328-length-11171-cov-6.000180_pt1 | contig 11171 bp, 5 predicted proteins | sample MGYA00580841_ERZ773014 | MGnify/ENA primary metagenome ERZ773014 (study PRJEB29015, sample SAMEA2737989) | human oral metagenome | biome: human oral; feature: human-associated habitat; material: dental | place: China | collected 2067 ...
AACTAAAATCTGCCAAAATATATTTTAAAACCAACTCTGAAGCTATAATAGCTGAAGGGTATAATCAATTAATTTTTTTATGAGTAAAAAACTAATGGAACAGATGTTATCATCTGAAATGAAAGAGATTAAAGGCGGAGCTACTGGTACCTGTATATGTGAAAAAGGTGGTGCAGGAGAAACAGTGATAATTGTTGAAGATCCTACTGAACCAGATCCTCCTATTTATTCTGTATAGTGAGCCGTATCAGCTTAAGCCACAGTATTTTATAAAGTAGGAATACTATGGCTTTTATCTAATAAAACTTTACAAAAGGGAATGTCAAAAATGTATTTAATTGTTAATCCGCAGTATTCAATAAGAAATGAGAATGGTTGTTCGTATATTATCAAGAGGGTAACAACAATTGATAATTCAATCGGTTATGAAACAGAATCTGTTACATTAGTTCCTCCTTTCATTGGTTATATTTTATCTAATATAGGTAAATCTGATGTTCATAATTCAATTGATATAATAGCTAAACAGCTCGGAGTTTCCAAGCAAAGTATAGAGGTTTTTGTAAAAAGAATAACCGAAAACGAAAGTCATCTTCAGATAGATGGTCTTGAAGAGTCTATTATTCTTCCCAAAAGATTATTAGTGATGTCTGATTCTATGGATAAACAGAGTCATTATACTACTAATGAAACGACCCCTTCTTCTAATTTCATTAAAAGGAGACCTGATACTCCCATAAATCTCAACTTTATGATAACTAATAGATGTACAACTGATTGTGTGTACTGTTATGCTAAGAGAAATAATATGGGAGAAATGAAAACGGAGAAAATTATTGATATAATCTGTGAAGCGAATTCAAAAGGAGTAATAAATTTAACTTTGACAGGAGGGGATATTTTTGCACGGAAAGACTGGGCTATTATTCTTGATACTACTATTAAGAAAGGTTATAGTACGTTTTTATCGACGAAAACTCCATTGGATTTGGAAGGTGTTCGAAAATTAGCTAAAATGGGTGTGTCTACTTTCCAATTTTCTTTGGATTCGTGCGAAAAAAATATTTTAAGTAAAATGTTACATGTAGATAGTTTATACTTGAATAAGGTTGAGAATATGCTTTCAGAATGCAGTAAAATAGGAATAAATGTATCAATAAGGAGTGTTCTTACACATCTTAACTCATCTGTATTACAAATAGAATTATTACTTAAATTTTTAGATAAGTATTCGTGCATCGAAAAATGGACATTTACACCGGCTTTTTACTCTGAATACAAGAAAGATTATAAACAGTACGAAGTTACGAATACTCAATTGCAAGACATATATAATTATACTAAAAAGCTACCTCCTAAGTTTCCAGTATATTATAATAAAATGAATGAAAGCGGTTATTCTATGAAAAAATTTTCTACTGAAGATAACTTTATAAAATATAATCAAACTTGTTACGCAAATAGCTATTCAATGTCAATTTTATCATCAGGAGACTGTACCGTGTGTGAGATGTTGTACGATAATTCCGATTTCGTATTAGGAAATATTCTAAACATGTCAATAGATAAAATATGGAATTCCCCTAAGGCTTTGACATTGTATTCAAAGAAAAAAGAATTCATTGAGGATAAAAATACACCATGTTACTCTTGTGATGTTTATGAGACCTGTAAAAACAAGTTAGCTAAAAAAGTATGTTATGTTGATATAGCTAAAGTATATGGCATAGGTAAATATGAGTATCCCGACCCAAGATGCCCTCGTTCCATAAAAACTAATGTGATTTTATAAAAATGATATGTGTATGAAAAAATTACTAATCTTATTATTTTCGATATTATTTCCTCTGTTATCGAGTGCTCAGAAGGGTAGTGTCATGACACCCGACAAAAAGCCGATAGCGGGAGTACTCGTTACGCTGAGCAAGACGGACTCGACTTTTGTAAAGTCGGTCGCAACCGATACCGATGGCAGGTTCGATTTGATGTCTGACGTACGTCCGTATCTGATTAGTTTCGACCACTCTGCATACGCTCCTAAGAGTATGCGTGCCGAAACCGATGACCTTGGCGACATTATACTCGATGAGAGAGCCTACAACCTCGATGAAGTGGTAGTAAGCCCTAAGGATATGGAACAATTTGCGACACACAAGAGTTACCACCTCTCCGAAGAGCAGATGGGCAGGTATCCCGATTTTCTACATGCACTTAGCGAGATACCTATGCTATTGGTAGGTATAGACAATAAGCTGTCGTATATGGGTATGGGTTCTGTAAAAATTCTATTGAACGGGGTAAGCTCTACCGAATCCGAAATAGCGGCACTCAATCCCCGCGATATAGCCGAGATAAAAGTCTATGATACGCCTCCCGCTCGTTTTGCTGCTATGGGCTTGACCTGCGTTATCGATGTCATTACCAAAAAGAATATAACGGGTGGCTCTGTCGGTATTAATTTGCGCGACGCTTTCAGACCTGTATTCGGAGAAAACACCGTGGGTGTCAGCTACAATAAGGGTGAATCGCGATGGAGCTTCAGCTATGATAATACCATTCGTCGAATAAAAAAAGACAGACTATCGCAAAGACTTGCTTATGAGTTCGAAGGTAAAGAGTATATCAAAGAGAAAGAAGGCATAGACTCTCGCTCCGATAGGGACGAAAATTCGTTTCGGCTGGGGTATATGAATAGCCGTCAGAAGAGCTATCAGTTCAATATAACAGGTTATGCAGAAGCCAACAGACGCAACGGAAACCATTATCAGAATGTCCGATACTCCGACGGACAGACGTTTTTATCACAGAATACGATAGACAACTCTCAGAAAAGCTATTACCTCGACTTGTACTATAATAGAGAGTTCGACGAGCACAACGAAGCTCTGATAAATATAACGGCCACATACTACGACAGCCGTCTGCTATCGGCATATTCGGAGACGGAACATAATACGGGGACGGAGTATTTCAAGAGTTACTCCGATATAACGAGCCGAAAGCCGTCGTTGATAGCCGAAACGCAGTATTCGCACTCGATGAAGATAGGTACTCTTTCTTTGGGTGTCAGAGATTACTTGCAGTATAACTTACAGAATATCACCACAGAGGGTACGACAGATAGAGAAAGCTATACCTTATCGAACCGAATAGATTTGTTTGGCGACCTCAGCGGGCATCTAAACAAAAAACTCTACTATAAAGCGAGTTTGGGAGTAGAGCATTCTTATTTTCGGGTAGAGGATACGAAAACTTTTTCCTCCTTTTACCTGCATCCGCGTATCAGTTTGCGGTACTTATTTGCCAACAATATGCAAGTGTTTGCCTTCTACAGGCTTAATACCGTTTCGCCGACCGTCTCTATGTTGAGCCAGACACCTGTTTGGATAGATAATAAATACGTATATCAGGGCAATCCCAACCTAAGGCCATACCTGACTCACTATTTCTTGTTGGGGGCATACTATTATCTGCCTCGCTTAACTTTCGCTATGAACCTGATATATTACAATTCGCCGAACGATATTTTACCCTATTTCGTAAAAGGCGATAATGCTATCGTGCAGACTTATGCCAATATGAAAAAATCCGAGAGATACGAGGCTGTTGCAGAGATTTTGTGGTATCCTTTCAAATCCAAGATATTGTCGTTTACTCTGACGGGAATGCTCTATAAATACAATGTCGTTGGTTATGATTATAGCTGGACACAAAATAGTGCCCGTCTTTTCTTCCGGACAAATCTCGACTGGAAAAAGTTTGGAGTCGAGCTATTTTACCAGACAACCTCAAAGATGATATCGGGTCAACTCCTCAGAAGGATGCCGAGTGCGGCTTATGGAGAGTTGCATTACCGCCCACTGAAAGGTATGACCGCCGGTATCGGCTGGAGGTATCCGTTCTTCTACGCTTACGAAGAGGGTACGGAGACTCACCCGTCGGCTTTGGTGCAAAATGTTACAACAACGCAGATAAGAGATTATGCCAATATGGTATATATTCGTTTTATTTATAACTTCAGCTTCGGCAGAAACGTACAGCCACTGCAAAAGAAAACAGACAACAAAGATACAGACTCAGGCATATTGTTGGAATAAAAATGATTACCTTTGCAGAAGCGTTTGTTGAACTGTTGTTGTAGATTGATAAATATCAAATGCCTATGCGATACTTATTTCTGTGTTTTACGATGATTTTGCTTGCCGTTGCTGTCAACGGCTACTCGCAAGTAGAGATGAGAGGAACGATAACCTCGAGCCGAAACGATACGGTTGCTCCCGTAGAATTTGCCGATATTGCCCTATACCGCCCGACCGATACGACCCAAGCGGTAATCGGCACCGCAAGCGACTTTAATGGCAGATACCTGATAGAGAATGTGCCTGCGGGCAGTTATAGGCTCGTGATAAAATGTCTCGGTTACAATACTTTGTATGCTGAGATAAATGTAGAGCCGCAGGCAGATGGCAAGCCATTGGTAGCCGATTACTCGCTTACCTACGACAGCCAACAGCTGACGGAAGTTACCGTTAGTGGCAGTTTGCGACATCAGCACATCGACAAGGCTGTTTATACCTTCACTACAAAGGATGTAAAAGCAGCCCACTACTCAAAAGATTTATTGAAGACACTACCCGAGCTCACAATCGACGCACAGAGCAAGACACTGAAGACTTTGAACGGTAAGTCGCTTCTGATACTGATAAACGGCGTGGCTGCTACCGACAACGAACTGAAAATGCTGCCTCCCGACAAGGTACTGCGGGTAGAGTATTACGACTTCCCGCCTGCAAGATATGCCGGAGCGGGAGCAGTGGCAAACATAATTACCCGTGAACCGCAGAACGGTTACGGCGGTGGGGTGGATCTGGCTCACGCCTTTACTACTGGGTTCGGCGAAGATAACCTGTACTTCAACTACAACAGTGGACGCAGTCAGTTTGCCATCGATTATCATCTCAGCTACCGTAGTTATAAAAAACGCGAAAGCGAAAAGCTATACCGCTATGAATTGAACCACGAAAGCCGCCATAGCCAATATCTGCTCCGAGATACATTCGGATATACGGTAAATACGGTAGGGTTGCGTTATACCAACCAGTTGATGGATAATTACATATTCCAGGCGACGTTGCGTCCCGATTTCACTACCTATTTTGCACACGGAGTATCGAATATAAACAACGTCTTTGGCAATGATACGTCCGTATATACGGGCAGAGAGTCGAGAACTTTTTTGACACTCAGCCCCGTGCTCGACTTATATTTTTGGAAGTCGTTGCCGCATAATAGCGACATAGCCTTCAACTTGGTAGGAACAATGTTTTGGACAAACCAAAAAGAGAGCAAATACGAGTACCGCCAACCTTCGGGTGCACAGACAATCGGCGACGAGATGACGCTCAACAACAGGAAACAGTCGCTTATAGGCGAAGTGGCATATACCCGAAAACTTAGCTTTGCCTCGTGGAATTCGGGGTATAAAATAGACATCAGTTGGCTGAGGTCGGATATCAAAAATTTATTTGGAAAATACGATTACAACTCCAATTCGTCGACACAATACCTATACAGCGAGTTGTCGGGAAGTAAAAACAAATTTCTCTACCGCCTCAGTTTGGGGGCTAAGTATATTATCAATCAGAGTTATTCGAACAAATACGACAGACTGGTATTTACACCGCTGGCAATGGTGGGGTACAATATCAATGACCGTAATACGCTCCGATTGATGTTCAGACGCAATACACTGTTGCCGTCGGTATCGGAACTGAGCAACAATGCCCGCGTCATTACTCCCGACATTATATACAAAGGTAATCCGCAGCTGATGAATGCAACTGTAAATACATCGTCGCTCAGCTATACACACAACAATCCGATACTGACACTGAACTTAGAGCTATCGTACCAATATGTAGACAAAGCCATAAACGAATATTTCGTAAAAGACCCCGGTAGCCTGTATATCACCCTTACCAATGAAAATGCAAAGTATTCGCAGGAGTTTGGCGGAGAGCTGTCGTTTTCCCTCAAACCGTTCGGTTCGGACATTCTCAAGTTGCAGTCGTATACTCAATTGATGTACCAAAATATCAATAGCAGTATCGTAGGTAATTTGTCGAATTTGTATTTCCCGATAAATTTAGCCGTTAGCTCACAGATAGGTAAATGGATATTGGCATACCAATATCGTTTCACTTCGATGAGTGTAAACGGAGCTTCCCTCGACAGAGACGAGAATAAGTCGCACGTTACGGTATATTATCAACTCAACGATAACCTGCAGTTCGAAGCTAATATGCTGTGGACTTTTATGCCTTCGCAATATTTTAGCGAGACACTGCCGAGCAGTTTGGTGTATCAGCGAGTCACTACAAAGATTTGGGACAATAAGTCGATGATACTGATAGGTGTCTCGTGGAACTTCCATAAAGGTAAGGGCTACGATGTGCGTCGTAAGCTGCAAAACAAAGACTACGACAGCGGCAGGTTCTGAGGGTGTAACTTTTTTCGCTCAGAAATTTCTCATACTGAGCATTTTTTGCTAATAAATACACCAATATTGATATAAAAAATATTATCTTTGCATTATTGTAATATAAAGTGCAGAGATATAATCAAATTAACCTCGTAAAACTAAACCATCGAAATGAAATATGAAGGCTAAGATTTTTACCGTTATTTTGCTTTGTTGTCTTTGTGGGGCGGCTTGGGCACAGGTACTGACGGGTAATGTAGTCGACAGCGTAGGCAATCATATCGACGTTTTTGAGGCGGTGTTGTTGCGAGCAGACTCTTCGTTGGTAAACGGTAATATTTTTTCGGGCGGGAAGTTCTCGATAAGAATAGACGCTAAAGAAATTAGATTGTTGAAAATAAGTTCTTTGGAATACGAACAAAGGTATGTTACGCTACCCACACACATGCAGACATCATCAGAGAGCACGGATACGGTAAATATGGGTACTATTATTTTGACAAACAGCAATAATAGTCTTGGCGAGGTATCCGTTACAGCCCGACGTCCTGTGGTGAAACTCACAGGCTCGTCGTATAAGGTAGATGTAGCCGAAAGTTATCTCAAAGACGCAGGTGACTTCAACGATATTATGAGGCGGATACCAGGTGTCTTTGTAGACCCCAAAGGTACTATCGCCGTTATGGGTAAACCACGTCTACTTGTATTTCTCAACGGACGTCAATTACGCAACAATAGCGAACTCGGTACATTGAAATCGTCCGATATAAAATCCGTCGAGATAGACCGCAATCCCTCTGCAGCCTATTCGGCTTCGAGCGATGCTGTCATACGAATAACTACCGTCGATGCCGTACAAGACTACATACGGCTCGTTGCGTATAACAAAACGTCTTTCTCGCGTACTCTGTCGAACAGAAGTACACTTTCGCTAAAAGGGAAAAAGGAGCGACTGAACTATTTTGCCAATACAGGGTTCGATACGCAAGGGCTCAAGCAGTACGACGCAGAAGACAGAAACGTTTGGATAGATACCGACAGCATAATAACTCATCGTCGAAGTACACTGTGGCAGCGTAATAACACATTCTTTCTGCGTTCGTCGCTCGAATATGCTTTCACACCCAAACATCTTGTCGGAATAGGATACAATATGTCGCTGACTAACGGCGATATGGACAAAGAGCAAGATTTTACCAATATTTCTGCCAAAACCCCACCAGTGAACATTTACTCCGTCTCCGACAATTTATCCAAAACCAATACACACAATCCGTTTGTATTTTATATAGGTAATTTTGGAAAAAATACTCTGGAGACGTATTTCGATTACTACCGTTCTGTCTTGGACAATAGGCAAAATATCACCGAAAACGGTTCGAACAACGTATGGCAATCATTTGCCGACACATACAGTATTGTAGGAGCAGTCGTCGATTTGTCCGTACCTACGCGTTTTGTCAATTTGCGTATGGGCATAAAGCTGTCGTATATGAGTGATAAGGGCGTATATACCGCTTCTATGCAGGGCGAGCAGCATACTATGCGTGAAGACGGTACACACGCAGGTTATCTGATATTATCACGGAATATAAAAAAGTTTTCATTGTCTTCGGGGCTGAGAGCCGAACACGAGTATTCCAAACTGTATAGAGACCTCGACAGCTATACAGATACGACATATCTAAACTTTTTCCCTTCGTTATCGATAGGATATACGGGGGGAGGCATAAGGTCTAATTTATCATACTCCCGCCGTATATACCGTCCTACATACAGCCAAATAAGCCCTAAGAATATCTACATCGACCCACTGTCGTATTCTGTGGGTAATCCGTCGTTGCAATCGACACTTGTAGACATATTTAGTCTGTCGTTACAGAAGGGCAACCTGTACTTATCGTTAAGCCATGAGAGATACAGCAATATACGTGCACAAGTAAGCCTGCTCGATACGACGACCGTACCAAGCCGTATTAAATTCACTTACGCCAACATACCGCAGGCATATAACCTCAAAGCATATCTGATGTACAGCTACGACATAAAGCTACTAAAAGGCAGCCTGACGGCATTTATTACGAGTTCGAGTATGAAATATAGGGATGTTGTCTACGCCAAGCCGCAAGACTTGTCGGTATATCTAAAAGCTAATGCGGAGGCAACGTTATGGCGAGGAGCTTCGGTAATGCTGTCTCTATATTATATCAACTCGCACTACAACAATCTGATATATTCCGAAGGCTATTTCAATACATCGCTGTACATTACTCAACGGTTGTTGAAGGATAATCTGACTATTATCATCGGAGCAGAAGATATTTTCAAGACCTACAATCCGAACAATTGGCGACAACAGATGAGCAATTCGCTGACAAAGATGACCTCCGATGCGGATACCCGATATATCGGTATCACCTTACAATATACCTATGGACGACTTCAAAACAAGTCGAAATCAAAATCCTCAATAAGCGACGAAGAACGCCGATTGCAGTGAAAGCTTTTTTGAAGTTTCATATATCACCAATCAATCACACTAAAAAATCGTATCTATTTGCCGATTAGCCACGACAATAAGTTTTGGAACGGGAATACGATGATACTGATAGGTGTCTCGTGGAACTTCCATAAAGGTAAGGGCTACGATGTGCGTCGTAAGCTGCAAAACAAAGACTACGACAGCGGCAGGTTCTGAGGGTGTAACTTTTTTCGCTCAGAAATTTCTCATACTGAGCATTTTTTGCTAATAAATACACCAATATTGATATAAAAAATATTATCTTTGCATTATTGTAATATAAAGTGCAGAGATATAATCAAATTAACCTCGTAAAACTAAACCATCGAAATGAAATATGAAGGCTAAGATTTTTACCGTTATTTTGCTTTGTTGTCTTTGTGGGGCGGCTTACTCACAGACACTCGAAGGGCGTGTTATGGACGAGCGAAGTCAGCCGTTGGAGTTTGCTAATGTAGAGGTGTATGCTCTGCCTGACACTCTTTTAGTTACAGGTACGATAACCGATTCTCTCGGAGTATTTACTCTGAATATCTCTGATTTGTCCAATAGTGTAATAAAAGTATCGCTGGCAGGGTACGAGACGGCGACCGTCGTACCGGTAAGCGGACAAACCGTTGTGCTTAAATACAAAAATCAGATGCTCGGTGAAGTGTCGATAGTTGGCGAACGTAAGGCTTTCGAGATGAAACGAGGTAATCTGGTAGCAAACGTAGCAGGCACGATACTGGAAAACGAGGTAAATGCAATGGAAATATTGCGAAAAATACCGGGTATGACTGTAAAGAACGGCGAACTATCGTCTTTTTTATACGGTAATCCCGTCATCTATATCAATGGTAAAAAAGTGCGTTCTGTATCGGAGGTGTATCAACTCGACGTAAAAAATATAAAGAACGTAGAATTGAATACCAATCCGGGTGCCGAATACGATGCCTCGACAGGAGCAGTATTGCTGATAACCACTCACAAAAGATTGGAGGGGCTGGCAGTACAGGTAAACAGTATGTTGCAGCGAAATCATTTTTGGTCTCACAACAATGATGTTAAAATCAATTATAAGCAAGGTAAATTTGAGTTTTTCGGGCAAATAGGCTTTGGTGACGATAGGTTCAAAAAATATCAAAATGTTACCAATGACATCATTAATTCCGATACGGTGTGGCATAGTGTATCCGAATTGCACGGGGGCGACAATTACAGACGTCGATTGAAGTATTCGCTCGGTATGGATTATACGACCGAAAAACATGAAATAGGCATCAAATACGATGGTGAAAATGGAGCGAAATATAGAGAAACGCAGCAATCGTTCTCGATGAAAGCAAACGATAACCCTTACACCGAAATATTTGGCAAAACAGATGAAGACGCAGCCAACCGAACACATTATATTAATGTATATTACAGAGGCGGATGGAGTACGAAGTTAAGGACGGAGCTTTTCGTGGATTTTCTGAAAAGCAATAACCGATTGCATCAACTTACAGATGAAAACTCTACGGATTCGGGCAGCAGAACGATTAATATAAACACATCGGGCGATAATACTCTTTTTGCCATTGCCCCTAAATTCAACTATATTATCAGCGACAAAAACAGTTTTTCGTTCGGGGTGGAATATGTCAATGTTATGGCAAAAAACGAATTGAGCTATTCTCCAAGTATATTTGACAACAAAAGCAGCACGACTGCCGAAAATAAATTTGCTGCTTATCTTAACTACGACTTCAACAGTCAAAAAGGCTTCGGTCTAAGTGCCGGAGTGCGTTACGAACGGGTTAATTATCTTTTCGAAGATATTGTAGACCACACAAACAATATACACAGAACATACAACAATGTGTTTCCAAACCTCAGGGTATCTTATCAGACAGGTCGGGTGTCGCAGAGTCTTGGCTACCGTTCGGGTATCATACGTCCTAACTATCAGCAACTCAACGGCAGTACGTTCTACGTAAATAGATTTCTATATCAGGAGGGCAATCCGAGGTTAATCCCCGAGATTTCGCACAATATAAGGTATGCCGTGATGTATAGGTTCATATATTTCATGGCATCATACGAATACAGGCAGTATCCTATTTTTTATTATTTGACGCCGACGTCTCCGAAGACCATAAAGAGCTATATAGACAACTTCGATAAATCGCAGGCTGTATCGGCAGG
>ERZ773014.2329-NODE-2329-length-11169-cov-7.983354_pt1 | contig 11169 bp, 11 predicted proteins | sample MGYA00580841_ERZ773014 | MGnify/ENA primary metagenome ERZ773014 (study PRJEB29015, sample SAMEA2737989) | human oral metagenome | biome: human oral; feature: human-associated habitat; material: dental | place: China | collected 2067 ...
CACGGTGGCAACGTTTAGCAAGGTGCTTTGCGTCAATTACCATCGCTTTCCCAGCCAATCATCCAGGTAGTCATCATCATGCCTGTCACGATTCTCTTACGCCCTTTGGCGAAGCCAGTTCACTTTACTATTCAGAAAAGTGCGAAAGTCCGAAATGCGTGTGAGCCCACAATTCCTAGAATTGTTTTACTATCTCAACTTCAACCACAAACGGACTTGACTTTCTTTTTCAAACAAGATACAATAAAGGTACGAAGTTTAGTGTAGTTTGATAGTCAGTCCTCTGGTTGTCAGACGCACTTTTTATTTAGTTATCAACGAACAGTGATAGGAAGCCTTTGGAATAAGGTTTTTATTTCAAAAGCTCTTATATCCTATCGGTTATATTTACATTATATAACCAACTGGATATAAAGTCAACTGTTTTTTGTAGAAAATAAAAATTTTTTTGAAGGAACAGACAATGGAATTTGCAGAACGGTTGAAATCATTGAGGTTACAAGCAAAATTAACACAGACAGAAGTGGCAGAAAAAATGGGTGTATCTCAACCTCAATACGCCCGCTGGGAAGCAGGAAAAAGAAAACCGACCTCAGAGACGCTTCAAAAATTTGCGGACTTTTTCGGAGTTACAATGGATTACCTATCAGGAAAAGATGGAGAAGATGAACTATCAAACGTTGAGGTTCTATTCCGTATGGCATCAGACGGTCTGACAGATGAAGAAAAAGCCACTTTCCGTGAAGAACTAATTGAGTTTATGAAAGAACGGAAGAAAGCTTTTGAAGAGGATAAAAATAATGGATTGGGATGAGCATTCTGAGTTTATAAAAAAAGCGAGTACTTGGTTAAATCATATAAAATCAGCTAATGAATCATTACTATTCTTTTATGATGAATCAAATAATATTCGGAAATATCACAACAAGAACGGTAGTTTCAATGCTAGTGAGTATCAAAATTTTTCGTTAGGAGGTATAGTTTTAATAAATTCATGTGAAAATAAGGAATTTAATGATTTAACTGAAATACTAGATTTTGGGAAAAACGACAATTTTTCTGAGTTTAAATTGAAACATTTTCTTGTAAAAAAAGGCAAAAGTTTTATTGAAAAAATCAATTCTCAAAAGCTGAATATTTTACTTGAATATCTATATCTTAAGCAAGGTGTGTTTATTCATTTTCAAATATTAAATTTTTTCTATTATGGGATAGTTGATATTGTAGATACACTTTTTGAACGCGAACAAGTTTCTACAAAAAATGAATTGGATAACCTAAAAACTTTTATCTATAAAAAAATGATTGCTGATTATAACTATTGGTCTCAAAAATTTTGGGAATATGATTATCCAAATGTTTCAACTGAACAGATGGCAAACTTTTTGGATGATTTAATAAGTTATTTTGTAAAAGCTCGAACTTATACGACTAGGGAACATAAGTTAAAAGAGAGATTTATCAGTCTGTGCAGTCGGAGAAAGAGGGCGTTAAGAGATAGCGAGCACATTTTGTTAAGTGGGAATAAACCGAATAGTTTAGTAGATTCGCTTTCTGAGGTATATCAAGAGAGAATTTTTGTTTACAACCATTCATACCATATTTTTGACGAAGAATATTCTATAAGTGAGAAGTGGAAAGAAATAGATTTCTATGAATGGGGTATCAATAAAAAATTTGAATTTCGAAAATCTGAGACTGATATCAGAATTCAGATTAGTGATGTACTGGCAGGAATCATCGCTAAATTATTTGATTTCTTATCTCAAATTTACGATATAGCTGAATTAGAAAACATACTTGGAGAGATACCAAACAATAGTAATTCTTATAAGGTATTGAAACACTTGTTTTTCCTTATTAGTAAATCTGACAGTTTTGATAGATACTTTATAAAATATATTGCTCCCCAAAATGATATAGAAAAATTTAGGTTTATGTATCGTTACTTTCTTGATAAAAGCTAAGCCCAGAGAATGTCTCTGAGCCTTTTCCTATTCTTCTTCCGTCACATTAAACTTTTTGAGCTCTTTCTTATAAGCCTCGCTACCTTTTTTAAAGTATTGACGTTCTGAACCTGTGATATTTGCAGTGATAACATCATCCTTGTATTCATATTTTACCGTTGGATTGACGAATCCTGAGATTTCAAAGGTTTGGGTATCAGTATCAATCGTCATGCTGCTAGTTGAACCTTCGGCATCAACTGTTCCCTTATCACCTTTGATGGTGATGACCAGGTCAGTCCCGTATTCTCCGATTTCATAGTATTCTCCGTCCATATTGGGTTTACTTGAACAAGCGACTAAGACGATAGTAGTAAAAGCAAGGGCAATAAGGCTAAGTAATTTTTTCATAAAGGTTTCCTCCTAGATGGAATTTATTTTACAGGAATCGTGTTACAAACGTGTTAAAAATAGGATTTCAATCTAGTTGCAAGACAAATGTGTTAGTTGTTAAACTAATTTTTAGTGGACATTCGTCCATTTTTTTTATATAATTCTAGTCAACCAAATAGTTGACTGATAAAATTGTGAGGAGGTGTACTGTGAGAGACTTTTATACAAAAGTAACCCAAATTGCAAGAGAACAACTATATCAATTTATGAAGGATAATCAGGTGTCACCCCTGAATTATCACTTTCATTACTATTTTGATGATTGCATCCAGAAATTCGGTATAAAGGTAATGGAGCATCACTTTACCAATCGGAAGATTGAAGGACTTACTATGATTGATGAGGATGGTATTTCAATCTCATATGAAAGTCAGAACCCGCAAGTAAAGCAGAACTTCACCAAGTGTCATGAACTAGGTCACTATATCTTGGGACATTCAGGTAAGCAGTTTACACAATTAAGTAGTAAAAAAGACACAGTTGAAGAAAGCCAAGCCAATCTTTTCTCTGCTTATATTCTCATGCCCGATATTGTCCTACTGTCAAAAATTTATTATCGCTTGGATAGTTTCAAGCAAGTAATGACAGAACTATCCGTATCAGCGGATGCCTTGAAATTTCGATTACAAGATTTGTTCCGCTATCGTTTGAAACGAGAAAATCGAGAGATTAGCTCAGCCATTTACCAATATCAAACGGGTCAAAACATGCCTGTCCTCAATCTTTTTGAGAAAGTCCACACTGAGATTGAAGACGAGTACCGAGCGGTGGAAGAGGATGTTCTTGCTAAAGTTCTGAATTACCTGAGAGAGTGTTATTTTGTGGCAAGTACAGAGTTCCCTGAGTTGCTAGAAAATAGCTTTCGCAAGGAGTTGGAACAAGAAGACGATATTGGTACTTGGTTAGAATATGATTTTGGACAATCAGTAGGTTACGCCTGGCGTACAGATATGTTGACCGCAAAGCAAGCGAAATTAAGAGCCAAAACAATACTCCTATTAGAAAAGAGGTAGCTATGTATCAACCTGATAAATTAAAACAAAAACGAGAAGAACTAGGCTTAGAGCAACAAGAGTTGGCTGAGCTTATCGGTGTTTCAAAGCAGGCTTACTTCAAGTGGGAAAAAGGCTTCTCAAAGCCTACTAAAGCCAATATTGCTAAGTTGGAAAAAGTCCTAAAGGTTCCCGAAGGTTATTTGAGTGAAGATGAAATCTCATCCCTCTATAAGCAACTAACGGAACCAAATCAAGAAAAAGCCATGACCTATGTCCGTGACCTGGTATCGTCACAGAAGGTTATCAGCATTGCAGAAAAGCGTTCAGAGTACCATGTTTACGAAAAACTTTCTGCTGGTATCGGTGCCTCTGTTTATGGCGACCTGGACTATGACGTGGTTTACTACAATGAAGAGTTACCTCACGATTTTGCCTCTTGGGTTGACGGGAACTCGATGGAACCGACCTACCAGAATGGAGAAGTAGCTCTTATTAGAGAAACTGGATTCGATTATGACGGTGCTGTTTATGCAGTCGTCTGGGATTCACAGACCTACATCAAGAAAGTCTATCGTGAGGAAGAAGGCCTCCGCTTGGTATCAATCAATAAAGATTATCCTGACAAGTTTGCTCCATATGATGAGAACCCACGAGTCGTCGGAAAGATTGTTGGTCACTTTATGCCATTGGAGGATTAGGTATGGGCTACTTTGATTATTCACGAGAACCTAAAAGTGACATAGCTTTTGTGGATATGAAATCCTTCTATGCTAGTGTCGAGTGTGTGGAACGTGGACTACATCCGTTGAAAACCTCGCTATGTGTCATGAGCCGAGCGGAAAATGCTAACGGCTTGATATTAGCCTCCTCACCGATGTTCAAAAAGGTTTTTGGCAAGAATAATGTCAGCCGTTCCTATGACTTGCCTTTTGATATTAAGACCAGGGAGTTCAACTATTACGTTGCACGCAGGCAAGGGGTAGCTATTACTCTGGATTATGTCCGATTTATCGAAGAGTGGGCAAGAATTACTTACATTGTTCCACCTCGCATGGACTTGTATATTGAGAAAAATATGGAAATCCAGCACATCTTCCAAAACTATGTCAGCCCAGATGATATTCTCCCTTATTCTATCGATGAGGGATTTATTGACCTTACTTCATCTCTAAAATACTTTGTTCCTGATGAGAATATCAGTCGCAAGGACAAGTTGGATATGATAGCTGCTCGGATTCAGCGTGACATTTACCGAAAGACAGGCGTTTACTCAACAGTAGGCATGTCTAATAGCAATCCACTTTTGGCAAAGCTAGCACTAGATAATGAGGCTAAGAAGACACCGACCATGAGGGCTAATTGGTCTTATGAGAATGTAGAGGAGAAGGTCTGGAATATTCCAAATCTGACAGACTTCTGGGGAATAGGAGAGCGTACAGAAAAGCGATTGAATAAATTAGGCATTCACTCTATCAAAGAGCTTGCCAATTTTGATGCTGACTTACTCAAAAAGGAATTTGGAGTAGTGGGTGTGGAGCTTTTTTATCATGCTAACGGTATTGATGAAAGCGACGTTCATAAGCCATACAAACCCAAATCACACGGTCTTGGAAATTCTCAGGTTTTGCCAATAGATTATTATAGACGGGCGGATATTGAACTTGTCCTTCGGGAAATGGCGGAGCAAGTAGCCATTCGGTTGAGACGAGCTCATAAGAAATGCTGTACGGTGTCAATTTATATCGGATTTTCAAGGTTTGAAGGTAAGCGACACCTTCAAGCCCAAATGAAAGTAGATCCGACAAATAGCACACGAGTATTGACTGACCATGTCCTCAGCCTTTTCAGGAAGAAGTATGAAGTAGGTGCGGTTAGAAGTGTTGCAGTCACCTATTCAAACTTTGTGGATGAGTCATTGCAACTCATTTCACTCTTTGATGATATTGAACAAATTGAGAAGGAAGAAAGGCTCCAAACGGCGATTGATTCTATCCGAGATAAATTCGGCTTTACTTATATTCAGAAGGCTAATTCATTATTGGAAGCCTCACGTAGTATTGAGCGAAGCAAGTTAATTGGTGGTCATTCGGCTGGTGGATTAGATGGACTAATATGATTGATAGAAGTTATCTCCCTTTCCAAGCAGCTAGGGAATATCAGGACAGAGGTATGATGAAGTGGATGGGCTTTTTCCTATCCGAACATACCACGTCACTAGACGATGATAGAAATAGGATTGATTTGACATCTGATTTAACCGATATGGAGAAGTTAGTCCTGATTGGTCAACTCTACGCTTCGCAACACCAAGGAATGTTTGTCATGAAAGGAAAAAATGTTAGGAACACCCACTTTGGAAGAGTGACTGAAATTAGCCCACAAGAAATCACAATAAAAACAGCTTACAAGTATCAGTTGCTTCAAGTAAAGGATATTTTATCTATTAACATGACGGAGGAGACAGATTTTGAGTAGAAAAGAAATTTATGAAGGTAAACTACAAATCGATTATTTCTCTGATTCTTACCTCAAGTTTGAGGAGGATTTCTACCGTTATTCAGTACTAGGGGAGCCACTGACAACCCTCACTGATGATATCCTCAGAGCAATGGCGATGAGCCAAAAGAATTACTTCAAACTTAGCAAGCGACATAGTAAGGATGGGCGAGACCATTATTTCTATTTTACTATTGAATTTAGTAAGAAAGAAGTAGGGGTGAGGAAGTTTAAGTATTTTAAAGAGTTTGACAATAAATATGGTAAAATAAAGGTATAAATTTTTAATAAGAAGCGAGGCTAGCCTCCATTGTTATATTCATAACAATGGAATCCTAAAAGTCTCTCTTTATGAGGATAAATATGGATAATAACAGACAAAAAGAACTTCTCGAACTATTAGCTCAGGCACAGGAAGAAGTCATGAACGGCAATGAGGTCTCTACGGAGTTTGCACGTGTACTCTTTCCCCCCGCACGAAAAGAATATGAATTAACCTACTACGGCAAAGAAGGTGAACAATCTATTATCAGTCAAACTTTTGCCGTGCCTTTGCAAGAAAATCGAAGATTTGGTGAAACTACTGAAAATGATTGGTTAAATAAAATTATTTTCGGCGATAATTTACAAGTCTTAAAAACTCTTGTAGAGATGAAGCATAGAGGTGAACTGAAAAATGCGGATGGTACTGACGGCGTGCGCTTGGTTTATATTGATCCACCGTTTGCGACAAAACAAGATTTTTCAAACAAAGATTCCAAAGCTTATTCTGATAAATTAGCTGGTGCAGAGTTTCTAGAGTGGCTGAGAAAGCGTCTAATTCTATTGCGTGAAGTATTATCGGATGATGGTTCAATATATGTCCATTTGGATTATCGTAAAAGCCACTATGTGAAGATTTTATTAGATGAAATTTTTGGTGAAGGAAACTATCAAAATGAAATTATTTGGCAAAAATTGACTTCAGCAAAATCACAGAGCTCCTACTATTCCAATATTAAAGATAATATCTTTGTTTATAAGAAAACAAAGACTTCAATATTCAATCCTCAATATATTTCAGGGAAAAAAGATGAAAAAAATTACCCTTATATAGAAGAATCAACTGGTCGAAAATATGGTAGTTTTGATTTTACCCAATCTGGTCAAGGACCAGCGAGAAGATTTGGTAATAAAGTGCTAGAACCACCAGTTGGTAAACATTGGATATGGAGTCAAGAAAATATTGACGAGGGAATGAGAAGTAACAGGATTATCTTTACTCAAAATGGAACTCCACGTGTTAAACGATATTTAGATGAAAAAAGAGGTAATTATTTAGGTGATATATGGAATGATGAAGGAGTTGCACCATTATCATCAAATGCTTCTGAGAGAGTAAACTATCCAACTCAAAAACCAGAAAAATTGCTTGAACGAATTATTAAAACATCATCTAATGAGGGCGACCTAGTCCTTGATATTTTTGGAGGTTCAGGAACGACTGCATCTGTGGCGGAAAAATTAGGAAGAAGATGGATTACGGTTGATGCTGGGAAGTTATCAATCTATACTATCCAAAAAGAATTATAGGAATTGAAAGCTACAAACCTTTTGCGGTTTATGATGCGGGTCTGTATGATAATGAAAAGTTAAATGCTTTTGATATTACACAGTGGAAACAGTTTGCTATGGCTTTATACAATGTCCAGCCTGCTTATCACCCAATCAAAGGATTATCTTTTGATGGAATGAAAGATGGCTCACCTGTTAAAGTTTATTCTCCTAATGAGTTAAATGAATTAGGTGCTAAAATATCAGAAGAAACTCTGGAGAAAATTTATTCTCGCCTAGGCTCTTCTGCTCCAAGTGAGATATTCATTATTGCTCCGCAAGGGAAATTTACTTTTGCAGTAGATGAGTATGATAGTGACGGTGAGTGGAATACAATATTTAATATTCTTCGTGTTCCATATTCAATGTACCAAAAATTTACTGAGAATTTCAAAGGTACTTTACAGGCAGATGATACTGACTCGGTAAATGCGGTTGTTGATGCCTATGGATTCGACTTTATGCGTAAACCAAATGTTGAATTTGAAATTACTGGAGACGAACTAAGAATCAATTCGTTTGAGTCATTCTCTAGATTGAAAGGTAAAGAAAATATAAGTGGTTTTGAGGCGTTCTCAATGCTTTTAGTTGATTTAACGTATGATAACAAAGCCTTTAATGTGGACAGAGTATATTACCATAAAGATTTTGATGAAAATCAATCTATAATATTTGATGAAAGCGAAATTGATGGTCAAGCGATGTTTATATTTGTAGATAAATTTGGAAATGAGTTTGTAACAACGAGGGGAGAAATGGCATAATGGAATATAAAGATAGTGATTTAGTCCTAGAAGTTAGTAAAAACGTAAACCCTGCAGTTTGGGACGAAGGATTTTTTCAAAATTTCTTTGATATGCTATTTGGAAAAAGAAATTATCAAAAAGAAGCAGCTGAAATTGCTTTGCGTTTTCTCAACTCTGGTGAATATAAAGATATAACATCATTAGCAAAAGAAAATTTTAAAAAGAATCCAGTCATAAGAGCAAGATGGAACAATGATTTTAATTTGATGCAAGATGATTTAGATTTATCTGACAAGCTGTCAGCAACCTTAGATTTAGCTACAGGAACAGGGAAGTCATATGTTATGTTTGCGATAGCGCTTGTAATGCTTGCCACAAAAAAAGTTTCTCGAGTTCTGGTATTAGTTCCAAGTGTGACCATTGAAAGTGAGCTGACTCAAAAATTTAAAGACCTTCTAGGTAACCAACAGCTTCTTAAAACTCTAGGAAATGATTTTGTACCACCTCAAATTTTAAATGGTGATAGTACACTTGTAGAAAACTCCATTGCGATTGAAAACCGAGATGCTATTTACAAAGCCCAAGTAACTAGAAACTCTATAGTAGATAGCTTAAAAAGTAATGGCGAAAACACACTTGTATTAAATGACGAAGTTCACCACGTTTATTATTCTGAATCGAATGAATGGAAAAGTTTTATTGAAGATGAAAGAAGCAATAATATCAATTTCAAATATGTTATTGGCGTAACAGGGACAGCTTATAAAGGAAAGAATAAAAGTGGGAACGACTACTTTTCAAATGTTATCTATCGTTTCTCTCTTCGTGATGCAATAGAACAGGGTTTTGTTAAGGATATAGAATACATTTCAAAAGAAGATATTCCAAAAGATAAGGACGAGCGATGGCAAGTAATTTTGAACTCTCATAACCAAATTGCATCGCAAGTTCCTGAAGAACTTGGTATTAAGCCCATTACAATTATTGTGACGTCCAAACAGAATCTTGCTGATAGTAAAGCGAAAGCTTTTAAAAAATTTTTACAAACACAAAGAAAGCTGACTGATGCAGAAGTTAATGACATAGTTCTTTCAGTTCATAGTGGACAGAAAGCAGCTATTGATAGAATGAAACTGTCTAAAGTTAATGAAAAAGGTAATCCAGTGGAATTTATCTTTAGTGTTTCAATGCTTACTGAAGGTTGGGATGTTAAGCGTGTATTTCAGATTGTTCCAGATGACGAAAGAGCATTTAACTCAAAACTTTTGATTGCTCAAGTTCTTGGAAGAGGTTTGCGTGTTCCAGAGGGGTGGGATACTAGCAAGTGGGGTGCCCCGACAGTGACAGTTTTTAACCATGAAAAATGGTCTGCCAATGTAGAAGCACTTGTAAATGAGGTTCTGGAGATTAGACAGCGAATCACTTTGTCTGTTAATAAAGAATCAAATTATAATTTCAGTTTGACGAATGTAAAATATTCTTCAAAAACTGACACTAAAGATTATCCTAAAATGGGTACATATAATTTATGGGAAAATGGTGTTAATTTACCAACAGATGATAAATTTGGGAAGAGTACTATTACCCTGACAGATATTAAGACAAAATCAGATAGAAACTTCCAAACAACTTACGAGCATGAGCAGATTACAGTAAAAGAAATGGCGAATATTTTGTATAGCCGATTCGAGGATTTGGAAGACAATGAGTATGCACAAGAATATCAGAACTTATGGTCAGTTTCAAAAATAAAAGCCATGATTGAAGAATCGTTGAAAAAAAGTGGAAATACTCATATTACAAAAAGTCTTAAGAATAAATTTTTGTCGTCTATGAATGTTATTTTTAGGGATGGTTCAAAAGTAGTTAGTTACGACATTGAGCCGCAAGAATATTTTACCGTTTCAACTGTTAACTTACCTAAAAATACTTCTGAAATAAGTGGATTTAGAATGAATAAAGTTCTTTTTTACGGCTCAGATTTGGAATCTAGTCTTTCATCTGATAAAGCTAGTTTAGATACTTTCCGAGAACTAACAGACACATTAAATGGATATAAAACGAAGAAAATTGAGAATAAATACAATTTTAAAACTCCTCAATTTGGGATTGTAACAACAGGTAATCCTGAGAAAGAATTTTTAACTAAGCTCACTACTGATGAAGAAGTTATCAAAAGTATTGATTCGTTCATAAAATCCGATGACATGAGTTTTTACAGTATTGACTATTCTTGGCAAAAAGGTACCCACCATAAGAATGGACAATTTAATCCAGACTGGTTTATTAAACAAGGTGATAATATTATTGCTGTAGAAATTAAAGATAATTCACAAATTTCTGAACCAGATTCAGAGAATATTGGGAAAAACAAAGCAGCGATTAAACATTTTAATTTTATAAATGAAAAGCATGAATCAGATGGTAATTTGACTAGATATAAATTTACATTTTTGACACCTAAAGATTTTGATATATTCTTTAAGAAACTCTCTGAGAAAGATATAATGAATTTCAAGAGTCAATTAGATGTTAAATTAGCTGACTCTAAATAATTTTTTACTAAAAATCTATCTTTTTCGGAAACACACAAATGACAGTAGAAAATCTGCTGTCATTTTTTGTTGTCTGGAAACTAAAAAACTTCCCTTGGAATAATCCAAGAGAAGCTATAAGTCGTTATTAATTCTTATAACTGTTTGTATGAGTTGTGGTAAATTTTTGGTAAGTTGTACCATTTACCCTTTGGAAACGTTGATATGACGGCGTTTCTGAGATGCATTATTTCATTGTTGGGAAAAGTAATACATCGCGAATCGTAGTCACATCTGTGAGCAACATTACGAGACGGTCGATACCGATTCCGAGGCCTCCAGTTGGTGGCATACCGTATTCCAAGGCTTCAACGTAATCATAGTCGATGCCAGTTGCTTCGTCATC
>ERZ773014.2330-NODE-2330-length-11163-cov-8.286550_pt1 | contig 11163 bp, 10 predicted proteins | sample MGYA00580841_ERZ773014 | MGnify/ENA primary metagenome ERZ773014 (study PRJEB29015, sample SAMEA2737989) | human oral metagenome | biome: human oral; feature: human-associated habitat; material: dental | place: China | collected 2067 ...
ATCAGAGTACCGGGGCGCCTGCCGTCCGCCATAATTACCGCTTCTTTCAAACCTTGTTACGGCCTTATTGTACTTACATGCAAGAAAACGAACGATTCTAAATTATATGTATTTATAAAATTATTGTTCCACAGTTGCATGGGAAGCGGAATAACGGAAATTTTTATAAAGGTATTATACTAATCGGAAGCCGGATCTTATCAAGACAACTCGGACAATACAATCGTTCTTCTGAATCATTTTTCTTATTGCTCAATAGATTTTAACGCCGCATTTTGAGCATGAATCAGTGCAGTGTCAAAAAGAGGAACCGTTGTATCACTCTGTTTGACCAGAAGGCCGATCTCCGTGCAACCCAAAATGATACCCTGCGCCCCCTTATTTGACAGTTCTGAAATGATACGCAAGTATGCGGCTTTCGATTGCGCCGATATTTTACCTATGCACAGTTCATCATAGATTATGCTGTTCACAACTTCAATCCCCGCATCGTCGGGCACTATGACCTCTATGCCGTTAGCCTGCAAAACATTTTTATAAAATGCTTGCTGCATCGTATATTTTGTACCCAATAACCCCACTTTTTTGATATTTGATTTTTTCAGTTCAATGGCCGTCATATCAGCAATATGCAAGAGCGGCACAGTGATCTTCCTGCTTATTTCCGGCGCCACTTTATGCATAGTATTGGTGCATATTACGATAAAATCGGCTCCCGCTCTTTCCAAAGCGCTCGCAGCCTGAGCAAGAACTTCCGCACTTTTATTCCATTCCCCGGCGGATTGATATTTTTCAATTTCATCAAAATCAACACTATACAAGATACATTTAGCAGAATGTAACCTGCCAAGTTCTTTTTTTACAGTTTCATTGATCACCTGATAGTATGTTACCGTACTTTCCCAGCTCATACCGCCAATCAATCCTATTGTTTTCATATAATCACCTCTGCCGGTATTGTATCATTGCCATATTATCAGGACAATAATATAATTGTACGGAGGACAATATTACAGAGGAGATTCAATTATGCCGATAAATTCTTTTGAAAACTATCCAATGAGTTGGAAACCCGTTATTACAGATCGCAAAGGGGCTATTTATACTCAACTGGCAGAGCAACTTGCAGGTGATATTCGTAACGGCCTGCTGAAACCCGGTGACAAGCTCCCGCCACAGCGAGAACTTGCCGATTATTTAGATGTACATTTGAGTACCGTTACCAGAGCGTATAAATTGTGTGAAGAACAAGGTTTAATCTGTGCAAAAGTAGGACAGGGGACATTTATATCTTCTGACGTAAACACAAGTGACACGCTGCTCTATTCAAATGAAGAAGTGAATGTTATTCAGTTAGGTACAGTGCTTCCTCCCTACAACGGAAACGTAAAAGTGATTGAATTTATAAAGGAGCTTTTATCTCAGCCGGACATTCAACATTTTTTAGAATATAGATCTCCCACGGGTACTTATGTGCAAAGAAAGAATTTTTCGACATGGGCTCATACAGTAAATATCAGCGCCGCACCCGAAAATATTTTGTTTGCTGCCGGAGGGCAAAATGCCATATGTGCAACTATCTTAGGACTGTTTCGCCCGGGTGATCGTATAGGAGTCAACGCATTAAGCTTTTCCGGTCTGAAAGCTGTTGTCAAAACGATAGGCATCCAATTAATCCCGTTGCCGGAAAAGCGGGGGCATATAGACTGGGAAAGGATGGAACAATTCTGCAGCGCCGAAAATTTAAAGGGTTTGTATTTTCTTCCGGACCATCACAACCCTACAACATATACGATGAGATCGGATGAGCGGAAATTTATCGCGGAAATTGTTGTCAAAAATAATATTATAGTGATCGAAGACGCAATCAACCATATGTTTGCCGGCCAAAATATTCCGCCTATTTTCTCATATGCGCCAAACAATACTATTTATATTTTCAGCACATCGAAATTTTTGTGTGCAGGTCTGCGCGTGGCTTATATTGTAGTCCCGGATCAATATCATCAATCACTTGAAAACGCGCTCTACAATATGAACCTTATGGTATCGCCTTTAAATCTGGAAATAGTGAATCGCATATTTAATTCCGCATTACTTCAAGAATTGATTGCCGAGAAAAAACAGGAGTTAATCAACCGCAATGCATTGGTAAACTCAATTCTCCAAGGATACGATATATACGGCGAGGCTACTTGCAATTTCCGTTGGCTGCTTTTACCATCCGGGTGGAGCGGCCAGGATTTTGAAATAGAGGCCCGAAAAAAAGGCGTACAAATTTTCTGTGCAGATCGTTTTGCAATAGGAAAAACTACACCTCCGAGGGCTGTCAGAATCTCCATATCCTCACCGCCAGATAAGACCATGTTGGAAAACGGGCTGACTGCATTGAAGGCGTTATTATAATCCGACGCAGGAACTAAAAACTAGATAAAGGCGAAAAACCTGTTGTCATGGAGTCCCCCGCCGAAGCACTCAAAAAGCCGGAGAAACGGCGGTTCCGGACGGAAAATAAAGCCTCACTTCCGGGATAACCGCCGCTTCATTCCCGTCCGTACCGCCGCCAGCCTCCGTTCCTTACTTTTTTTCCGGCTGCGGACGGTTCTGACGATATGTATCGTTCTGAGCAATGATATCGAGGAATACAAGGGGTTCCGCCTTTTCATTGCGGAGCCCGTGTTTCTGACCGGGACGGGCTATGGTAATATCGCCTGCACGAACAACCGTATCCGTACCGCTGCCGTCCGTGAAAATACCCTCCCCGGAAACAATGATATAGGCATCTTCATTTATACTGTGCGGATGAAGGCCGACAGAATCACCCCGGTATAATGTCATCCAGCCGATTTCCTTAATAGCCTGTTCCGGTACAGCCGTATCACGTGTAAAGGAAAATTTACCGTACAGCGTCCCGTTCCCGTCGGCAACATTCTGCTTATTGAGAGTGATAAGCCGCTCCCTTTGATATACCTGCGGCAACGCGGACAAATCCGTGCCGGCGCTGTCAGCCGCAAAGGCAACCGTACCCCATACAAGACATCCCCATACACAAGCCGATATAATCTTTTTTTCATCTTCCGTCCCTCCTGTCATGATCTTCGATACTAAGTTTATTTGCATTCTACATTCTTATGGTATAATTGTAAATAAACGGGCCGGACCGGCCGTTAAGGAGAAACCGATGAAAAGCGCCGCCGTTATATTTACAATCATATGTATATCTATAATCAGCTCTGCTGGCACATTCACCGCCTTCAGTTATTTCACTGCCGACAAAAACAGACCTTACGGGACCTGTGCAGACGGGATCCGCCGTGACGTCAGGAATCCGTACAGCCAATGTGACGATACAGGATATTGCACAGCCCCGGAAAAAAACAGCCGCTGCGGCTGCAGCCGTCAATAAGATAAACTCCCTGCGATACGGTCTTTAAAGATTATCGCAGGGAGTTTTGTATTACTTTCCCCACTCCGGCAATACACCATTATAAATGATATTAATTTCCATTTATTAATATCCCGGTATATAATTTAAACAGCAGACCCTGCCGTGTATATCAAGCCGTTCCCACGTAAAGGAGGGTGAACTGACATGCGTCCCGATTATAAAAGCTGGATCCCCGTGAACTTTATCATAATCCCGCTTCTGAGTACAATCATCCTGTTCGGCGTCCTCTTATACTTATGTACCGGCGCCGTATTGTCCGGTGCATATCTGTATTGGGCCGCAGGGATTTGCAGCATTCTCTGCTTTCTTTCAGGCGCGGTCCTCATCTGGTCCGTACTGGCCCGCCGTGCATTTTCCTATCACGGCGGCCGGCAGCTGATGAAACGCATTGTCGAAGGAATTGCCGTATATGTACAAATCCCCGCCGGCGGAACATGCCTTGACGTAGGCTGCGGCAGCGGAGCGTTAACCGTTGCCTGCGCTAAAAAAAATCCGCAGGCACGACTGGTCGGCGTCGATGTATGGGACTGGCAGTACGGCGGCTCATTTTCTCAAGCCCTGTGTGAGCAAAACGCCCGTGCCGAAGGCACGGACAACATCCGCTTTCAGCAGGGCGATGCCAGAAATCTTCCCTTCCCCGACGAAACTTTTGATGTGGTAGTAAGTAATTACGTATACCATAATATTTTCAGCGCAAATAAACAGGACCTGTTAAAAGAAACACTGCGTGTCCTGAAAAAAGGCGGTACCTTCATGATTCATGATCTCATGTCAAAACACTGCTACGGAGATATGGAGCAGTTTATGGAAGACCTGCGCAGGACCGGCTATGAGCACGTGGAAATCCGCCATACTGCGGACGGGCTTTTTATGAAACGGCGGGAAGCAAAGCTCCTGCAGTTAAGCTCTTCCGCTCTGTTGACAGGGAAAAAATAAGGCAGGCGCAAAACGAAGAAACCGATTTACCGTTCCGACAAAAAGGGATGCCGTGCAAATCATGCACAGGGCATCCCTTTCTGTTGCCGGGTTTACTTTTTCCGCGGTGTAATAGCCAGTGCACGCACGGGCAGGCCGGTTGCGCCTTCAATATTCGGCCACGCCGCAAAAAGCAGCGCCCCCGTCGGAGCAATCCTGTCCAAATTATTCAATACCTCAAGCTGTACCTTCCCGCTGCGCAAGACATAGCGCTCACAGATGAGATCCCCTGCTTCGGCAGCTACTGCGGATGCGTCCGTATCCAGCGTTTCATGGCCGTTTGCCGCGGCATTGCGCACTTCATAGATATATTTCAGGGCTTCCAGCGACCAGCCCGGCGCATGTTCCGTACCGTCCGGCGCAATGCCTGAAATCTTATCCCGATCCGGCCAGTTTTTTGCCCAGCCGTTATATAAGGCTACAAAGGCTCCCTCCGGAATTTCCCCGTACTTTTCCTCATGGGCCTTAATATCCTCCGCCGTTACTGCATATTGGACATCGGCCGCTACCTTGTCACTGACATCCACTACGACCATCGGATAGATCATATGTTTTACACCGTACTCTTCCGAAAGCGCTTTGCCTTTGACGAAATGACCGGGAAAATCAATATGCGTACCGAACTGGCCGGGAAATTTAAAGGTCTGAATGAGGCATTCCACAATGGGATTACCCCAGTCAAATACAGTCCTGCAAAGCTCGACGGAGCCTGCGGGGATTCCGGACCAGCACGGGCTCTCATTATTTAACCCATGGCTTAAATCTACCCATTCGTACTGTTCAGATTTCAACTCTTCCAGAATAGACCATAATCTGTTATCCATGACAGAACGCCTCCTTTTATATGTTTTAATAATATTATTTATGATATTTTATCATGAATATGTAACTTTATCAATCGCCGAAAACAAAAGCAACGCATATCGGTTTGACCCGAATATTAAATTTAAATTGTAATTTAAATTTATCTATTATATAATCGAATATAATATATTGCTCATAAGAACGGAGGAAACCTCATGATATCCAAGCTGAAACAATATAAAAAGCAGTTTCTGATACTGATACTTTTTATTGCGATAGTAACGGGAGCCGGGATATATTTCCTCCGTCCGGTAAATACAACGCTTACACTATACGGCAACGTTGATGTCCGCGAAGTATCGTTATCGTTCAATTCCAGCGAACGCATCTCGCAAATGAACGCGGAAGAAGGCGACATCATCCATAAAGGCGATGTACTGGCCGTACTTAACACCGTCCCTCTTGAATTATCAATCGCCCGGTGCAAAACCCAGCTTGCCCAGCAGCAGGCGGTTGTCGACAAAATGCATAACGGCTCGCGGCCCGAAGAAATTCAGGAAACGGAAGCCGCCGTTCAATCCGCCGAGGCGGCCGCTGATAACGCGGTTGCGGATTATACTCGCATGCAAACATTATACAATAGCGACGCAATCAGCAGGCAAGCACTGGATAATGCCGAAGCCCGGGCCAAAGCGGCAGTTGCCGCCCTGAACCGGGCCAGGGCGACGCACCGTATGTCTGATATCGGCTTCCGCCGGGAAGATATTGATGCGGCGGAAGCACAGCTTGAATCTCTACGGGTCCAGCTGGAAAATGCGGAATATAATCTGGCTCAGGCCACACTTATCGCCCCCGAGGACGGCGTCATCCGTTCTCGGCTGTTGGAACCCGGCGATATGGCCTCCCCCGCCGTTCCGGTTTACACGCTCAGTTTAAACACAAAAAAATGGGTTCGCGCTTATATCTCGGAGGCCAATCTCTTCCGGATCCATGAAGGACAGGCGGCAAAAGTCACCATCGACGGAGTTTCTTCTCCCATTGACGGGCAGGTAGGGTATATTTCCGGTACGGCCGAATTCACGCCTAAAACGGTGCAGACAACGGAGCTGCGGACGGCGTTGATGTATGAAGTGCGCATCTATGTGGATGATCCGGATAATCTGTTGCGCCTGGGCATGCCTGCAACTGTCACGTTTTAATCGTATGTACTCAGCATTATATGGATAACGAGGTATGCCATGGATGCCGTTAAGGCCAGTCAGCTTACTAAAACTTTTATCAACTCCGCAACGAATAAACCGGTCACAGCCTTATCCGGTATTTCTCTTACGGCAAAAACGAATCAATTGACCGCATTGACGGGACCTGACGGCGCCGGCAAGACAACCTTCATGCGCCTTGTCTGCGGCCTTGTGAAACAGGACGGGGGAGACCTTTTTGTCCTCGGCCGTGATGTATCGGCCGACCCGCAAAGCGTGCAGGATCGACTCAGCTATATGCCTCAGCGCTTCGGTCTTTATGAAGATCTGAGCGTGCAGGAAAATCTGAATCTTTACGCGGATTTACACAGTATTCCCGCAAAAGACAGGTCCGCACGCTTTACAAAGCTTCTCTCCATGACCGGAATGCTGCCGTTTACAGGCAGATTGGCAGGAAAGCTTTCGGGAGGGATGAAACAGAAGTTAGGTCTGGCATGCACGCTTGTGCGCATCCCTGAATTATTGCTGCTGGACGAGCCGAGCATCGGTGTTGACCCTTTATCGCGACGGGAATTTTGGGAAATTCTCCATACGCTCGTTGAAGAAGAACATGTTTCCATTTTAGTAAATACCTCTTATATGGATGAAGCGGAACAATGTGATTTCGTTTATGTATTGCATAAAGGCAGTATACTGGCTTCCGGGTCTCCTGCGGAGCTGCGCCGGCACAGTTCCGGTAAATGCTTCGTTATACAGCCTCCGGCAGCCGTGCCGCCGCGCATTATCCAGGCGGCTTTGCTGGACGATGCGGAACATGTACTCGATGCGGTCCCGGAAGGCGGCGGCATTCGTTTCATTACGGCCGATCCGTCTAAGCTCGGTGAGCTGGCTTTATGGAAAAAATTCCCTTCCGTATCGGTTCATGCCGTATCGGAACGACTGGAAGACAGTTTTATGATGTATCAGCGGGAAGCGGCCGGTACGGGCGGAGAAACCGTTTCTCAGCCTGTCAACACGCTTTCCGGAAAACCGCACGGACGGGAACGGATCATCGAGGTGCACGACCTGGTACGGCGTTTCGGGGATTTCACGGCCGTCGACCATACCTCTTTCAATGTATATAAGGGTGAAATCTTCGGTCTTCTCGGCCCGAACGGTGCCGGAAAATCCACTACCTTCCGTATGCTCTGCGGTTTACTTCCCGCCTCTTCGGGAACGGCTTCCGTTGCGGGCGTCAATTTGCGCACGGCACGGGCACAGGCGCGGGCCCATATCGGGTACGTCGCTCAGAAGTTTTCTCTTTACGGCACGTTATCCGTAAAAGAGAATCTTTTCTTCTTCGGCGGGGCGTACGGATTACCGTTCCGGCAAATCAAGGAACGCGTCGAAGCGGTCACGCGTCAATTCGGTCTGGAAGCAGTTGCGGATGCCGATGCGGATACACTTCCCGGCGGCTACAAACAGCGGTTGTCCATGGCCGCCGCCTTACTGCACAACCCGCCCATCCTCTTTCTCGACGAGCCGACCAGCGGCATAGACCCGCTGGCACGCCGGACATTCTGGAGGCAAATTACGGCGTTGGCTTCCAAAGGCACAACCGTAATCATCACGACACATTTTATGGAAGAAGCCGAGTATTGCGACCGCATGATGATTCAGGATCAGGGGCGGATGATTGCCATCGGCACGCCGGATGAAATCCGTCATCAGGGCGGTGACAGCCCGACGATGAATGAGGCATTTATCCATATTGTCGAAGCCGGACGCCGGAGACAGGAGACTTCATCATGAACATATCGCGTTTGCGTGCGTTAATCCTCAAAGAGTTCAAGCAGATGACGCGTGACCCCAGCAGCTTTCTCATCGGGATTATTATCCCGCTGATGCTCATCTTCCTTATCGGTCACGGTCTGTCCATGGACGTAAAAAATATTTCAGTCGCCGTCGTCTTGGAAGATACGTCACCGACAGCCCGGGACACGGTCAGTTTTCTGGACGGTTCACCTTACTTTATTCCCCGCTATGAGACCTCCATGCAGGACGCGGAAAAACTGATGAGTAAACGAAAAGCGGACGTCATCCTCTGCATCCCGCCGGACTTCACTTCCCGGCTTTACCGCGGCCGGGCCCCCGTGCAGGTCATCCTGTACGGTGTGGACACGACAATTGCCAATGCCGCCGATGCCTATATACAACAGGGGCTGCAAGACTGGGAAACGGCCCATGCCGCCGATTTTATCCGTTCCGCTCCGTCCGGCAAAGGACGGATTACGACAGTTACGCGCCAATGGTTTAATGATGCCAATACCAGTTCGTGGATGTTCATTCCCGGACTCATCGTCCTGGTCATGACCATTGTGGGCATGTTCCTCACCTCCCTGGTCATGTCCAGAGAATGGGAGCGGGGAACGCTGGAATCACTGTTTGTCACCCCTGTGCGGCCTTTGGAAATTATTCTGGCCAAAACCATCCCTTATTTCTGTGTCGCCGTCGCGGGGCTGTGTCTGTCTCTCCTCACCTCCCGCTATGTATATGAGGTCCCGCTTCACGGAGAACTTTTTCTCATTCTCTTTTCCTCTATGGAATATATTTTAGCAGCTATCGGCATGGGACTGACGATCTCCTCCGTCGTCAAAAGCCAGTTTCTGGCTGCCCAGCTTTCTCTTATCTTCAGCATGCTGCCCACCGTAATGCTCAGCGGCTTTATCTTTGACCTGCGCAGCGTCCCGGCGGCTATCGGATATATCGGGCATATTCTGCCGGCCACTTACTATATGGAGCTTTTAAAATCACTGTTCCTCACCGGTACCAATTGGCCCTTAATTCTGAAAAACTGCACTGTTTTAGCGGGATATGTAATTCTGTTTTTACTGCTTACACTGAAAGTGACGAAAAAGGAAGTATAACTGATGAACGCATTTCGCATAAAGCTGCATAAAATTTACTATATTGTCTATAAAGAACTGCTTACCACGCTCAAGGATCCCAAGAACCGCATCGTTCTCATCATCCCCGTGCTTATACAGGGACTGCTTTTCGGGTATACGGCCACATATAATTTAGAGCATATTCCGTACGCCGTCCTGGATGAGAGCCACAGCAGAGAATCAACGGAGCTGCTGGCTCATCTTGACGGCACGGGTATTTATAACCGGGTCGCCACCTTGCAGAGTACAGGGCAGATCGCCCGACTGATCGATTCCGGCGACGCCATGCTGGTCATTACGATCCCGCCGGACTTCGCCCGTAAACTGAACACCGGCAAAACCGCTCCCGTGCAGCTCATTACGGACGGGCGCAACCCGACTACGGCAGGACTTTCCTCCGGCTATACGACAGCCGTCATAGCGGGCTACAACGCCGCATACGGCGGCCCGCCCGTACTGGATATTCAATCCCGCACCCGCTATAATCCCAATCAAATCACGCGCTGGATGTTTCTGCCGTCCCTGATTGCCATGCTGGCCCTGACACAGGTCATGGTCCTGGCGGGATTATCCGTTGCCAGGGAGCGCGAAAACGGAACTTTCGACCAGCTTCTCGTCACGCCGCTGACCCCCATGGAAATTCTGATCGGCAAATTAATCCCGCCCGTTATTATCGGCCTCGTCCAATCCTCAATGATGTTGTCCATCTGTGTATTCTGGTTTAAAGTGCCCATGGTCGGCTCTTTACCGGTACTGGGACTGACAGTCTTTATTTTTCTGTTAAGCAGCGTCGGCATCGGCTTGTCTATTTCCGCCGTATCCAAAAATATGCAGCAGGTCATGGTGTACTGTTTTCTCTTTCTCCTGCCCATGCTGCTGCTTTCCGGGCTGGCCACGCCTGTTCAGAATATGCCCGAAGCATTGCAGTACGCGACTTACATCAATCCGACACGGTTTGTCATTGAAGCGATCCGCCGGATTTATCTGGAGGGGGCGGACCTCGCCGCTATCGCCTACACCTATCCTCCCATGCTGATCGTCGCCGCCGTGACAATGCCTGCGGCTGCCTGGCTGTTCCGCCACAAACTATCCTGACAGGAGCATACTTATGTCGAAAAACACGGAAATAATCTCCCGCTCCAACCGCAAGGACGGTGAAGCGACCAAGACCCGCATTATCGAATGCGCCGGCCGGCTTTTTGCCGAAAACGGCTACGACGGAACCACCGGCAAAGACATCTGCCTGGCTGCAGACGCGAACGCCGCGGCGGTCAATTATTACTTCGGCGGCAGGGAACAATTATATCTGGCCGTCCTGGAAAAGGTGCACGATTATCTTCTGAACATCAATATTATAAAGGAAATATCGTTGCAGAACATTTCCGCCGAACAGAAACTGGATAAAATCCTGACGGCCCTTCTGAAATACGGCTTCGACCGTAAGGACTGGCATATACGTCTCTGGCTGAAAGAACTGCTTCATCCGTCTCCGTGCATTGATCGGATCATTCTGCACAACTGTCTGCCGAAAATTTATATTTTATCGGACATACTCAAAGAGGCTCTGGGTTATGACAGGGGAAATGTCCGCTTCCACGGCGCATATTTCTCTCTGTTCGCACCGTTCATACTCGCTTTACTGGCCCGGAACAGTCCCGTACTTTCCTCTGTCCCCGTCCATTATTCACAAAAAGAATTTATTTCAATCGTTAAGGAAAATTTCTTTACAACACTGGCGGCACTGAAGAAAACTGAAATCCGATAAATAAATACCATGCAACAGCCGGCGGGGTACAGGAAATTCCTGTAC
>ERZ773014.2331-NODE-2331-length-11157-cov-9.538462_pt1 | contig 11157 bp, 10 predicted proteins | sample MGYA00580841_ERZ773014 | MGnify/ENA primary metagenome ERZ773014 (study PRJEB29015, sample SAMEA2737989) | human oral metagenome | biome: human oral; feature: human-associated habitat; material: dental | place: China | collected 2067 ...
TTTTCTCTTTATACAAAAATCCTAAAAGTATTACAAAAAACAGTAAATCAGTAAACGGCTGTGCATACCACACACCATCAAGCTTCCATATATTTGAAAAAATTATAACAATTAACAGGAATATGACCACTTGCCTTAATAAATTCAATGTAACTGAATATTTTGAACGTCCAGTTGCCTGAAAATAATTTGGCACAGTTATTCCAAAAGATGAAATGATTACCAGTGAAAAATAGATTCTAATTGCTTTTACCCCTTCTCTTAAGCCTTCAGGCGTACTTTTTTCATTGAAAAATAAGATTAGCTCTTTTGGAATGAGCATTACTATTACCCAAAAGACAAAAGACAGCATAACTCCAGCATTTATAGCTGTCATTAAGGATTTTTTCACTCTTCTGAAATTTTTTGCTCCATAATTAAATCCAATTATTGGCTGTACAGCTTGTGAAACTGAATAGACGCTCATTGTCATAATTGGCAGATATGAATTTATTATTGTCATAACAGCTACACCATAAGTTCCTCCATAAATATCTACAATTTTATTTGTTACAAGTCCCACAGCAGAACTTGCAGCTTGTAATAAAAATGGCGACATTCCTATTGAAAAAATATCCTTTACTATTTTAGGTTCCAGTTTTAATTTGGAAAATCTTATAGTAATCACACTTTCCTTTTCCAGCTTAAATCCAAACATATCAATTCTAAATGGAAATTTACCTGCAATTAAAAACCATAACACAAATGCTGCAGATAACACATTTCCAATTAAAGTCGCATAGGCAGTCCCTTCAATTCCAGTATGCATAATCATTACCGCCACATAATCCAGAACAATGTTCACAACAGCTCCAATTAGCATTGAAAACATTGCAACTCGTGGAGCTCCTGCGGCATTTAGCACATTTGACAATCCAAATGAATAAAACAAAGGCAAAATTGCAAATAGAATTATTTGTAAATACGCCCTTGCATACGGCAATGTTTCAGTATTTGCGCCAGAATACAGAAGAACTGTGTCAATGTTTAACATTAGAAGAACATACAATGCTATTCCTAAAATTGCAAATAAAGTTACTGCATTTCCCAATATTTTTTTTGCATCACCTTTTTTCCCCTGCCCAAGCCTAATTGAAATGATGGTTCCAGCTCCAACTCCAATAAACATTGAAAAGGCAATAATTAACATAACAATATAAAACGCTATTCCAGCACCAGCAAGCGCTTTTTCGCTAATCTTCCCTACAAAAAACCTGTCTACAATGTTATACAGGACAACAGCTGCCGAACCTATAAGTGTCGGTATGAAATACTTTATAAATAATCCTATTATAGAACCATTTAGCAGTTCCTCACGTTTTTTTTCCATATTTTTTCCTTTTTTAATAAATTAATCTATTTAGATTATTTATCCTTTAATAAATAATTAGCAATTTTTTCTAAAACCCCAGAATTACCCAATTTTTTTCTTTCATTTTTTAATTCCAAAACAATTTTTTCCTTATTTTTTTCCATAATTTCAATTTCTTCAAGTAATTTTTCCACTGAAAAATCCTCCTGCAGAAGTTCCTTAAAAATTTCTTTATTCGCGTTTAAATTAGTAAGAGTTATATATTTTATCTTTACTATGTTTCGTGCTATAAAGGCATTAATTCTGGATGTTTTGTAAACTACAATTACTGGAAGTCCCATTAGGGAAATTTCAAATGTAACTGTTCCAGAAGTTGCGATTGCAAATTTACAGTCTTTCCGAATTTTTTTTATTTCATCGAAAGTTATTTCCAGATTAGGAATTTTAGAAATATTAATTTTATGTTCCTTTTCAAAACTTTCTATATATTTTAAATGTTCTTTGCTTGCCAGTTTCATCAAAAATTTCTCATTTTTAACTCTTTCATTTTTAATTACTTCTATAATTACTGGCAAAAATTTTTCAATTTCCTGTCGTCTGCTTCCTGGAAGCAGTAATATTTTTTCTCCAAGTTCATCCGAAAATTCATATTTATCAACAAACGGATTCCCAAAATATTCTACTTTTAATCCTTTTGACTCATCTTTTTTTAATCCATTATCATAATATTCTTTTTCAAATGGAAAAATCACGATAACATCATCAAATTTTTTCAATTTTTCAATCCGCTTTTTTCCCCAAGCCCAGACTTTAGGCGGGATATAATAAATCATTTTTAAATCTTGCAATTCCTTTTCCTGAATTTTTTTCTTCAATAATTCAAAAAATTTTAGATTAAAACCTCCAAAATCAACAAAAATGACAGTTTCTATCCCATTTTTTCTAATAAATTCTAAATATTCCCCAGCCTTTTTTGTGAAATATCGATATTTTTTCAATGCTTCCACAAATCCCATAATATCATTATTTTTTATATGATTTATTGCCTTTACTCCTGCCTTTATGGACTTGTCTCCCACCACACCAAAAAATTCTGTATTTTTGTTCTTTTTTCTCATTTCTTCAACTATATATGATGCATGCAGGTCGCCTGACATTTCCCCACAGGAAATAAAGATTTTTTTAGTTTTCATTTTTGATAAACCTTTATTATTTTTCATATTTTACCTTTTATTATTCCTAGTAAACTAAAATTTTATTCCTTTTATAAAAATTTTATTTTTATTTGCAAATTTTATAACTTCCTCTTTATCAATAAATAGCATTTTATCGGCTTCTATAACGATTCCACGTCCATTAATCTCTGCTATTTTTTTTATTGTTTCAAGTCCAATTGTCGGCATATCTATCCGATAATCCTGATTACGCCTTGCCATTTTTACCACAATACAGTTTTTCCCTGCAAGCTCTCCACCACGTAAAATTGCCTTGTCTGTTCCTTCCACACCTTCCAGCGCGATAACCGATTCATCTTTTACAACAACAGTCTGTCCTGCGTCAATATCCGTTAGCATTCTTGCAGCTTCGATTCCAATTTTGATTGTTTTTTCTTCATCCTTGCTTGGCGAAACTTTTGTATAAATTTCATTTCCTGCGATATATTCGTCCATCAGATAATTTTGCGGTAAAACTTGGATATTTTCTGATTCGATAAAATCAATTATCGCTTTTAAGATATTTTTGTCTTTTTTATTTTTTGTGGAAAGTAATATTTTGGTTGCTGTCAAATCAAATTTTAAATTGGAAAAAATAAGATTCTTTTCAACTTTTCCAAGCATTACTAAATGAGACACTTCATTTTTCTTAAAATACGAAATTATTTTCCCAACTTGGGCTACACTGTATTTTACAGAATTTTTATGATTTTTTACACTTTCTTCCACACTATCAAATAAATAAACTGAAAATATCTCAACTCCTTGTAAAAGGCATTGATTTAAAAATAATTCAGGAAGTTTTCCATTTCCGGCAATTAAACCCACTTTTTCTATTTTCATTATTTTCCTCTTAAAATATCTATATAAAAAATTAACTCAAAATAAAATATAGATTATTTTGAGAAATTTTTACTTTGTTATGTTTCTTGTGTTACTTTATTCAAATATTCAAATAATTTTTCTTATCTGTATTTTTTTATCTTGTAATACCTCTTTTACTTTTTCGTATAAAATTTACAAGATTTTGTGCTTCTTCATATTGTCCATAATCCCGTTCAACAGTCTGAAGCGCTTCTTCCAGTTTTAATTTTTTCTTGAATATGATTTTATACAGTTCTCTTAGCCGTTTTATCTGTTCCTGTGAGAATCCTCTTCGCTGAAGTCCTACAATATTGATGTAAACAGCTCTTGCCTTATTCCCTTCTGAAAGCATATATGGGACAACATCCTGATTTACAGCAGAACATCCACCAATCATAGCGTGTCTTCCAACCCTTGTAAACTGATGCACAGCAGTAAGTCCACCTACTACAGCATAATCCTCTACTTCCACATGACCTGCAAAAGTTGCGGCATTAGCAAGTACACAGTTATCTCCAATTATACAGTCGTGGGCAATATGGACATATGCCATTACAAGCGTATTGTTTCCAATTCTCGTTTCATATTTATCAGTAGTTCCACGATGAATTGTAACAAATTCACGTATTTTATTGTTATTTCCAATAACAACTCTTGTTTTTTCCCCTGCAAATTTTAAATCCTGCGGATCTTTTCCAATTGACGCAAAAGAAAAAATATAGTTATTTTCTCCAATAATCGTCTCGCCTTCAATTACAACGTGCGATTCTACAATAGTTCCATTTCCAATTGTCACTTCTGGACCTATAATCGAGTAAGGTCCTATTTTCACATTCTCTCCAAGTTTAGCATTTGGGTCAACAATTGCCGTTGGATGTATATCTAAAGCCATAAACATTATACCTCTTATCGTTTTTATCTTTTATATTTTAAAGCAGTTTGAGTGTATTAACTAAAATATTATAAATCCTGTACTGAAAACTTCAAATCAGCTTCACTTACAACTGTACCGTCCACTATACATTTCCCACGAGCAACGATTACATTGCTTTTAACTTTTATTTTTTCTACTTCCAATCTCAATTGATCACCTGGAACTACGGCTCTTCTAAATTTACATTTGTCAATTGACATAAATAAAGGTATTTTTCCTGGTTCTAGCATTAATAGCCCTACAGCTTGCGCCAATGCTTCTATTTGTAAAACTCCTGGCATTACTGGTTTTCCTGGAAAATGTCCTTGAAAAAATTCCTCGTTCATTGTAATATTTTTTATTGCAACCAAAGAATCAGTCCCATTTTTTTCAATAACTTTGTCCACTAATAAAAATGGGTATCTGTGTGGCAATATTTTCATAATGTCTTCTATGTTCATAACTGTTTCCATATTTTCTGTTTCCTCCTGAATTAATATTTTTTATTTAATTATAGTATAGCCAATTTTTCAAAAATTAAATTTAAATATATATATATTTAATAATAATTGTTAACTTTACTAATTTAATTTTAAAACTAACTAGCTATATTTTACAAACTTTTAATTGGTAACTACATTATATTTGATTTTCTTATAAATTACAAGTATTTTTCATCTTTTTTAAAAATATTTTTTTGCAATCATTTCTGTTAATCTTGAATTTACATAATGCCCTGCTTTTATTGCGATAATATGAGCTTGTAACGGTCTTCCCAGAACATACAAATCTCCCACTATATCCAAGATTTTATGCCGCACAAATTCATCAGGATATCTTAGACCCTCAGGATTCAAAGGTCCATCTGCTCCAACTACAACAGCATTTTCCAAACTTCCTCCCAGAGCAAGATTATTTTTTTTCAAAAACTCAATTTCATAGTCAAAAGCAAATGTTCTGCATCTTGCAATATTTTCCATGTAATTTTCCAGATTTACTTCAATTTCAAAATATTGTGACTTTAAGAAACTGTGGTTAAAATCAATCGTATAAGATATTTTAAAATTGTCGTAAGGCAATGCTATTACATATTTCCCAGCCTTCTCATCAGAAAATATGACAGGTTCTTTAATTACAACAGGCTCTATTTCACTTTCCAGCTCCACAATTTCAGCTTCTAATAATTTTTCAACAAATCCAGCTGAACTTCCGTCCAGAATAGGCAACTCATTTCCTGAAATTTCAACTAGAATATCAGTTATCCCAGTAACTGAAAGTGCCGATAGAAAATGCTCAATTGTATGAACTTTTACATCATCTTCATTCCTGATGTTAGTTCCTCTTTCCAAGTCAAACAAATTTCTATAGTCAACTTTCACAATATTATTTTTACCAGCCACATCAACTCTTTTAAAAATAATCCCCTGTTCATCGCTCTCCTGACCATTTGATTTCAAAGCCAATTTTATCTCTTCACCTTTGTGAAGTCCAATTCCTGATATTTCTACCGTATTTTTAATAGTTTTTCTCTTCATATCAATTTCTCCATTTACTAAAAATATTCTTACTTTTTCTATAAATATTATATCATAAAATCATATATTTTTCTTTTTATTATTTATTTAAAATCTATGAAAAATGATTATTTTGTTAAAAAATATTTTAAGATTGTATATTTATTATGGTAATGATTATAAAAATCTGAAAATTTAAATTTATATTGAAATAAAATAAATTCTACAAAAAATAATAAAAAATAATATGGTATAATATAAGTAAATGATAAAAATATTCAGATTTGCAAAATAAGAACTAAAAATATATAAAATAAGGAGGAATTAGTATGTTTCAAAAATCTGAAAAAAAATTTATGAAAAGGAAAAGGTACAATAAAAAAATGTTCATTTTTCCTTTAATTGTTTGTGGTATCGGACTTATTATCTGTTTTATTGTTATTAGATTATTTCTAGATCCTTTGAATCCATTTGGAATTACAGGAATTATAGTGCTTAACTTAGGAACAATGTTGTTTTTTAACGCTTTAGTCAAGGAAAGGTATCGTTTAAAATTAAAACTATATTTTCCGCTGGACATGATTTTTCCAGCATATCGAATTGTGAAAGACTATGATCAGTTAACAAGTGACTTGAGTTCCTTTAAAGAAGTTTATAGTGACTTTATGAATAATGTAGACAGTAATAAAAGCAATAGCAGAATACAGGATTATGCCACACAAATGTTATGGCACTGCATTTATCTTCAAAAAAAACGTATGGAAAAACTGGGGGTACAGATAGGGCTGGAATCCAGCAGACTTTCCTACTCATTATGTCCAGTTCGTTCTACTGTTTATTTTGATGGCAGATATAATGTCAATAATGTGTATGAAGAAATCTATGCCGTAAGAACTTTCCGTCATAAAAACCATAATATAAAAAAAGTTTATAATAAAGAAGTTGCCCATTACACATTTCTATCTGCAAAAAATGTGGGAAAAGATGAAGTAGTATGTCCAAATTGTGGTAGCATTTCGTCTAGAAGTAATTTGATTGATGGCTGTGATTTCTGTGGAACAAAATTTACCATTGAAGATTTAGATAATAGAGTAGCCAGCTTTGGATTCCGTCGCGATTTCCTAGTAATTGAAAAAAAACGTGAAGCAATAAAAAAAGTAATTTATCCATGGATTTTTTTTATTGTAATGCTATCACATGCTTATATAGGATTTCTTGTTTTTTTTCTCCGTAATAGCAATCCTAATCTTTTTTTACGATTTTTATCATCATTGTTGGTTGCAGCTATGTTTGCATCTGTTGCATTTGTCCCTTTAATCTTTTCAATATGGTTTATTATACCTGTTGTTATTTTTTTCAATCTTTGCTTTAAATCCTTAAATAATGCCTTATATTCCAAACTTGTTTACCGTTCAAAAGAAGAGCAGGATCAAGAAAATAGAATGGCTCAGAAAGTGAGAAAAAGCGATCCGCTATTTTCTATCCAAAGTTTCTTTGGAGGAGTTCAAAATAAACTTTATGCAATTCATTTCGCAGATAAAAAGAATCAGATTAATGCCTTTTGCGATTTAGAGCTTTCAATCAATTTATTAGAAAAATATGAAAAAGTCGTTGATATTGAAACAGTGTCCTTGTCTATGACTTCATATAGAATAGAAGAAGGTGTTCAAATTGCAACAGTAACTGCAAATTTATTACTTAGAAAATTTGAGAAGAATAAAATAAAAGACAGAGAAGAACGTGTGGAGCTCCAGCTTGAAAAAAGTGAACACTGTAAAACACAGGCGGTCTGTGGTCCATCTATTTTAAAATGTAAAAAATGTGGAGGTAATTTATCTCTCTTAGAAGGTAAAATTTGTAAATTTTGTGGAAATGAACTGGATATGAGAGAACACGACTGGATAATTACAAAATACGATAGCATGGATAAATGGAAAAATCATCAGTAATTTTTATTATTAAATTACAGTTAAAACAATAGAAATATCGTTTTTTGTACAATAATAATTTTTCTAACTAAAAACTAAAAAATTTATAAAGGAGTATCAAATGCAGATAGACAGATTATTCCAAATAGTTCTCATATTACTAAATAAAAAAACTATAACTGCAAAAAAATTATCTGAACATTTTAATGTATCAATCCGAACAATATACAGAGATATAGAAGCTTTGAGCTTTGCCGGTATTCCAATTTATTCATTAAGAGGAAAAAATGGCGGGATTAAATTATTAGAAAGTTATGTTCTAGATAAATCCCTACTTTCTTCAAAAGAACAAAATGAGATTCTTTATGCTTTAGAAAGTTTAAAGGCTTCTAATTATCCAGATGTTGATGAAGTACTAAAAAAATTAAACCTTATTTTTAACAAGTCTTCAGATTACTGGATAGAGGTTGATTTTTCCAGATACGGCTCTAACGATAACACTTTATTTAACAATATAAAAAAGGCTATATTAAACAGTCAGGCAGTAAAATTTACTTATTTCAATACTAATGGTGAAACTTCGCAAAGAACTGTCAATCCACTAAAAATCTGGTTCAAGGAAAAAGCCTGGTACTTATTCGCTTACTGTCAAAAAAAGAATGAGATTAGGCAATTCAAAATAAACAGAATAAAAAATTTAACTTTAACAAATGAATATTTTGAAAGAAGATCGATAAATTATAATATAAATAGCAACGACAATGATATTTCTAAAAAAATTGTAAAAATAATTGTAGAAGTAGATAAATCACAGGCATATCGTGTTTATGATGAATTTTCAGAAGAAAATATAAGCAAGGCAGAAAATGGAAATTTTAAAGTAATAATGGAAAATTATGAAAATGAATGGCTTTATGGATATTTGCTTTCTTTTGGGGAATATTTAAAAATTATAGCTCCTGAAAGAATAAAAAATATTTTATCACATAAAATTGAACAAATGAAAAAAAATTATCTATAAATAACAAATATATAAATTTTAAATATGACATACTGTAGTCATATTTCTTCTGCTATAATTAATTCAAATAAATTTAATAAGAGGTGATATATTATGAATTATGAAATTATACAAATGAACAAAAAAACTTTCATTGGATTTAAAACTCGAATAAAAGATGACGAAACAATACCTGAAAAAATTAGAAACTTATGGAAAAAATTATATTCTGAAAATGGAATAAACAGTATTAATAATCGAATTAACAATAATTCCATTGGAATGTATTATAATTACAATAATAAAAATGGATTTGAATATGATTTTTTTGCTGGGTGTGAAACAAATAATATTATTGAAAAAATTCCTGAAAATATGGTAAAAATAGACATACCTGAAGGAAAATATGCAAAATTTATTATTTTTGGAAACCCTGAAAGAGCAGTTAGTGAATTTTGGATTAATTTCTGGGAGAAATTTGAAAAAGAAAGTTCTGAGATAAGAAATTATACTTATGATTTTGAGGAATATATTGACGGTGATGATTATGAAAATATGGAAATTCATATTTATATTGGAATAAAATAAATTTGGATTTTATTTTTAATAACTGAGTTATTTAGAAACAAATCTATATAAATACAGTTGCTGCTCTACTTAAAATATTTAGAAAGGATAATAATAATAATAAATGAAAAATATAATTTTTTTGATTTTAGATGAATTTGCAGATTGGGAAACAGCATTTTTGTCATCAGCATTAAATGATAAAAATATAACTCCAAGTTATTCTATAAAATTTGCTTCAATTGATATGGAAATAAAAACTTCGATGGGAAATTTAAAAGTTTTACCAGATTTGATATTGGATAAAATTAATGAAAATACAACGGATGGACTTATTCTGATTGGTGGAAAATCGTGGAGAAATCAAAGTTTTAAAACAGAATGCACAATTATTGAACTCGTAAAAAAATTCAAGAATAACAATAAAGTTGTAGGTGCAATTTGTGATGCTGCCTATTTTCTTGCAATAAATAGCTTGCTAAATGACTGCAGGCATACAGTAAACAATTTTGATGAAATAAAGGATAATCAAAATTACAAAAATTCTGAAAGTTTTATAAACACAAATTCAGTACTTGATAGAAAAATTATTACTGCAAAAGGAGACAGTCCTTTACATTTTGCAGCTGATGTAATGCGTGCCTTAGGTGATATTCCTGAAAAAAATATAGATTTTTTCTTTAATATTTATACAATTGGATTTACAGAGGCTATGAAAAAATATTCTAGTAAATAATGTGGTATAATACAAGTAAGTGATAAAAATATTCAGATTTGCAAAATAAGAACTAAAAATTATAGAAAATAAGGAGGGATTAGAATGTTTCAAAAATCTGAAAAAAATATTACGAAAAAGAAAAGATACAATAAAAAAATGTTCATTTTTCCTTTAATTGTCTGTAGTATCGGACTTATTATCTGTTTTATTGGTGGTGCTATTGGTGCTAAATTATTCCCACATGATCCTTCTAATCCATTTGTGCTTACAGGAAGTATCGTGCTTAGTTTAGGAACAGCGTTGTTTTTTGACGCTTTAGTCAAGGAAAAGTATCGTTTAAAATTAAAAATACGTTTTCCACTGAAGATGATTTTTTCAGCATACCCAATTTAAATAATTTTTATCATATTTCTTTATTGAACCATACTAATTAATCCAATAATAATTTTTCTAAAAAAAACAAGGGAGCAGTTTATTCACTCCCTATTTTCATATTTTATTTTCAAAATTTCTTATTTATTCAAAATATTATTTATTCTAGCCAACGTTCTTTCTTTACCAATAACCGCAATTACTGTGTACAAATCCGCTCCTCTGGCTTTTCCTGTAATAACCGCTCTAAGTGGCATTAATACTGCCGCTGGACCTTCTCCAATTTCATCTTGCAATTCGTGCAGAATTTGTTTTGCTTCATCTTCTGAAATTTCTTCATTTAATTTATTGATTTTTTCGATAAACATTTGAATGGATTTTTTACCAGTTTCTGTTTCAAGTGAAGAAGTTAATCTTTCAATTGATTTTCTTTCCTTTTTGTTCATTCCTTCCTCAATTACTGGCAATTCAAATTCATCTTCAAAGTAAATTGCAGCATTTACTGGTAATTCCTTTAATGTTTGTGAACCTTCCCTTGTAATTTCCACAATTCTTTTTAATTTTGAAAATTCTTCATCTGACAAGTTTTCATTTTCATAGTAACCAGCTTGCACAAAATATGGAATAGCCAATTTTGTCAATTCATCCAGATCCTTTAATCTCATGTGATGATTATTTACCCATCCTAATTTAACTAGGTCAAATACAGGTCCTCC
>ERZ773014.2340-NODE-2340-length-11121-cov-8.234231_pt1 | contig 11121 bp, 7 predicted proteins | sample MGYA00580841_ERZ773014 | MGnify/ENA primary metagenome ERZ773014 (study PRJEB29015, sample SAMEA2737989) | human oral metagenome | biome: human oral; feature: human-associated habitat; material: dental | place: China | collected 2067 ...
CTTTTTTGTTGTCATTGTGCAAATATACTTTTTTATTAATATAATTCATACTAAAACCCCAAACTAAATTAAGGGGCAAGTTGTGCACTTTCGTTTGACAACGTACAATAATTCTATCACTTCTATAATAAAAATAATAAGAATGATAAATAGCACCCTCTTTTGTCTTATTTTCTCCCGGATTGAAGCGGGGAAGGCGGGCAGTAGACCTATCACTTGGCTAAAAGTGCAGCAGGCTACTCTGAGAACGGACAACAGAACGGCCGAGCAACCCACAAACAAAATCTGTACAGCTGCTCATAAACCTATTGGGGATTTATATTTAATATCCTGCTTAATACGACGTCGTCATATCCTCGGGCACGCAAATATAATAATCGGCAATGCCTTGATAGGCCTCATCCAAGTGCGAAATGTCCTCCTGTCGCACGGCTCTCACCACCACATATCGCACCCCCGGCTTATATGTTAACAGATAAGGGATGATGCCCTCACGGCTATCCGAATGGAAATTCCCATTGAAATGAATCAACTTCCCCGGCAGATTTTGGGCAATTCGCCAGGCCATCGTAGCATCTTTGATAGCCTGTGCCTCGGCAATACGGTGCGGATCGGCATTTTTATTCTTCCCCATCATCCCCATGAGTGCAAAGCCCTGCTCAACATTTTCATTTGATTGAAAGTGGATAGGCAATGGTGCCATGTAACTTTTTGCTTCGGTTGAGAACGAATCCAAATAGGCAAGACCATGGTTTTTCACGGCGGTGGCATAACGACGCGGCACATTTGTGGCAACAACAGGCACGTGATGTTCGCGCGCAAAGCCAATCAAGCCGGCGTAATCGGTACTGTAATTGGGCCACAAGCGTGCTTCATCCTCAAATCGTTCGCCCGTAATCTGCCCCTGAAGATACTCATTTAAGATGAGTTGATTGTCGCTTTCAAACATTTCCAAGCCCATTTTCAACTGCGCTCCGTGCACATTGTAAAGACTTTCCAGCAATTTTTGTTCCATCCAATGGGTGATGACACAGTTATGTATCTCGCCAATAAAAACCACATCCGCCTTGGAAAGATTCTTGACGAGCTGCTCATAACTGATTGATTTACCCTTGTTGTCATAAAGACGATAGGCTTCCGGCTGCTGCTGTGCCGACACCTTGACTGTCATAAACACCGCCATGAGCAGCCAAATCATTCTGAATTTCTTTGTCATTTTTATTGTTTTTGTGATTTATAGACCACTATCCTTCGGTTCCAATCCAACATACTGCTGGCCATTTCCCGCACCATCTCGGGCGTAATGCTTCCCAAGCAGGCGCTATAATCATTGAAATCGCTCAACGATTCGCCATTTTTCACCAACGACATCAGGGTTGTTTTCCACTCTGCAGGCGCCTTGTCGTTGAGTATTTTGTCCTTGGTCACGAGGAAAGAACGTTTCAGTTTCTCGAGTTCGGCAGTGCAAACAGGCTGCATCTTCAACTCATCGAGCATACCTTTCAGCAGTTCTTCCGCCCGTTTACGGTTCTCATCTTTCAGCGAAAGTGTCACCATGAAATAGTATTTCTGCTGCGGAATGCCACTGTAATACATGTCGACGTAGGGCGAATAGACGATATTTTCACGTTCACGCAACACTTGCAGCACGCGGTCTTGCAACACATCACGCATCAATTTCATGGTCAACGAAGCCTGAAGCGAAGGCTTATAGTTGCCCGCAAACACATAATGCGCCACCGTCTGATGGTCGTTTCCGCCTTCGAAGCCCTTCACAAAGACTTTGTTTTCCCTCCTGAATGGTTCTTCTTTACGAGGCAAAGGCTCTGCCTGGGGCACCATCTGCGAGAAAGTTGCAATAGCTTTCGCCGTCACATCGGCCTCATCAAAGTTGCCTGTTAGAATGATTGTGAGCTGCGATGGATTGGCAAACAAGCGTTTGTAATAGTGCGTAAGCGTGTCGATATTCAGGATTTCCAAAGCAGCTTTCATGGCACAATCCTTGTTCATTGCTCCCCCATCGCCCACCAAAGAGTCGATGGTGTTGGTCATTAAGCGGTCGGCATCGTGTGCCAACAGCCTGTCAAGGAGCGTCGTTTTGCCTGCATTGGCTTGCTCATTGGCCACACACTCGGAAAAATCCTGACGATTAATGCCTGGGAAACACAACTTTTCGTACACCAAATTAAACAGCTCCGTGGCTTTCTTTGCCGGCGAAGAGGCCAACAACTGATGCCAAAATGCATCCTCACCCACGGTCATTGACAGTTGTTCTTGGGTCATCACCGAGAGCAAGGTGTCGCTCGTTACCTTGGCTAAACCGCCCATATCCACATAGCTCACTGCATCATGATACTTCAAAAGTGCTGCAGGAGGGAGGTCAGCCGTGCCGCCTCGTCCCACAGCTGCCAAGAAAAGCGTGTGGTCTTCGTCCATGGTGGGGCGCACTAACAACCTGATTCCATTGGTAAGCTGCACATCGTTGAGCCCCAGTTCGGGCCATCGCCGTTGACTTTTCACGCTTCCCGGCTTCACTTTGGCCGGCGTTTTCAAACACAAAGGCAAAGTCACGGTGTCGTTTTCGACCACGATATGCCGATCGATATAGGGCACTATTGGGCGTCGCCAGCCCTGTTCCCACGCTTCATCAGCCCGCTGAGCAGTGAGTAGTGTATCGTTTTGCCCGCCCGTTGCAACGGTATAGGCATACAACCGACTACGTTTCATGGCGCGAAGTAGCCTTTTCAAAAGCGTTTGCAGTTGCCGACTCGTGGTCGCAGCCACCTGTTTGCACACCCATTCCACATCGTTGGCATCGCGAAGCAGACGGTCACCAGCCGTGATATAGTCGACGAAATCATCACATAAATCGGCCGAAAGATGCTGAGTCGTGTCGGGTTGCAACTGTGCCAAACGCGCATCGATGAGCCTTTGCAGCTCGTTTGCATCCAAAGGCAACTGCAACAATCGTCTGCATTCATTGCCGACACCGGCTAATTGCTGCGCCAAATGGTTTGCTGATGCCCCGCGAAGGGCTACCACAAAATGGTCCTTGTCGGCCAAATACCAATTATTCGACACGTCACCGTGTACACTATCGGCCGCCAAACGGTTTGAAAGGCATTGCACCAGCATGCGCATGCGTTGCTTGTCGACAGCATCTTGCAGTGTCTTTCCCGCAAAAGTGGTATGCGGAATGATGAGTTCCAGCTTGCTTTCACGCTGCAAGCTGTCGGTAATCTGCATCCAAGAGGCACCTCGGGCATAGGTCAACGGCACGCATCGGACGGTCCCTTCGCCGCTTTTCCTTGGAATGGTGCCCACCGTTTCGCGCAGTTTGGCAATCACCTCCTCGGCCTTTACCTGCCCGATGACCAACACCGTGGCATGCGATGGCGTGTACCAACGTTCATAATAGGCGTGCAATCGCCGGCTGTCAATGCGGTTAATGTCGCTCGATGTGCCCAAGGGAAGCCGCTCAGCATAGCGGCCATGCCCAATCTTCAAAGTGTAAAAGTCGTCGTTTTGCTGATAGCTACGCAACTCTTCGATAATCACACCGCGCTCTTTTCTGACGCGATCGCCATCGAAAGAAATAGCACAGAGCCAATCGCGCAGAACTAAAAAAGTGGAATCGAGCACGCTGTCGTGGGCTGAATGATGGGGTAACGAGAGCCAGTAAATCGTGCGATCGAAGCCCGTAAAAGCATTGATGTCACGGCCAAATTTCATGCCTTGCCGCTCAAAATAGTCGATAAGCGCACGCTTTGGAAAGTGTCTCGTGCCGATAAAGGCACTGTGTTCCAAGAAGTGAGCACCTCCGCGCTGGTCGTTTTCCTCCTGCAACGACCCCACATTCATGACCAATCTCACCTCAATACTGTGTTTCGGAAGCCCGTTGGGCACTATGATGTAGCGCAGCCCATTGTCAAATCGTCCTTCAACGGTGCCTTTTGGCAATGTAATATATGCCTCTTTATGGTGTAAAGTCATTGCTTTTACACCATAAAGAGGCATACATTGCAGCATAATAACGCCCCAAAAAAGACGCCATAAAAGCTTTTTCTGCATACAATAAATGCTTCTTAGGGGTGCATGGTGTAGACAACACGCACCTGTTCGTAACCATTTCCGTCGGCAAAGTCCCATGGGAAGACAAACGACAGCTTGCCCTTTTCGAAATCAACCGATGCTGAAGGGGCCACCCAATCGCTCGGATTGTGGCCAAAAGTATCGCTATCAATGGCACTTACGCCCAAAAACTTATTGGGATCCAGCGAGCCTCCCATCATCAGGAAGTCGTCATCGATGGTGTATCCCACCAAGTTTCCACCCTCTTCAATCTCGACAATGGTGCCCTTTGCTTTCTCTTTCAACAGCCTGTTCCATGCAGAGTAGTTGTAAGCAAAGGGTAATCCGGCGATTTTGTCGCCATAAACATCTTCTTTCTCGCCCACAAAGGTGACAGCTTTGCTCACGGGATTGAAGGCAATCCCATCCAAAGATGCCTCGAAAGTCTCCTTACGCTCGTCGTAATGAATGGCTTTCACGGCCGCCTTTCCATAGGGGGTATTCATAAAAAACTCGTTGTCGTCGACCGTTTTGCGCTTCAACACATCATATAAGAAGGTGGTTAATCCCATGGGATTGCTCAAGAGTTTCAGTTTGGGATGGTCAACTGTGGCATCATCGCTCAACGTTATCACACTGTAACCCTTATAAACGCGTTGTGCTTGCCCTTGGAAAAAGCCCTCCTTATCATCGTTATTGAATGTGATAGTGGTTTCTACGGGAATCTTTCCCAACAAACGGCTCAGGTTGATGCCATATTTCGTCTGCACATCGGCAATCAACTGCAACTGTGTTGGCGTCAGGAGGGGTACGTCAGCATCCGGATTCATCGTGATTTGAGCACCTTTTCCAAAGCCCTTGATGAGCGGATTGGAAGCCGAAGCCACTTGCACGGTCACCACTTGAGGCGTTGCAAGCAAATGCTTTCCATTCGATTTCACGCGGAGGACTACCTCTTTCTGACCGGGATTGAAAACCAACTCGTCGTTATCGGCATGCAAAATGGCCTTTTCATTGCCCATGAAAGACAACTTTACCGACTCGCGTTGCTGAGGCGCAAAGGCAATCATCGCATGCACAAAGATGCTTGCTGTGTCGTCTTCTGACAGGATTGCGTTGCCCGGAATGGTCAATTCCACACCGTTGGTCATGGTTTCTTGGGGTGCATCTTGTGCCTGACAGCCTGCCAAAACGCATGCTATAGCTGCAAGAAGCGTATTCAATATATGTTTCATCTGTTTGTTTTTTCGTTTAATTGGAAGGCCAACCGGCATTCTGTTCTACGCGGTTGAAACGATATTCCGATACCGGAATGGGGAAACACCAGCGGTAATCGCCGGTCGAAATGGTGTTGCTCGTGCCGGTGCCCCACTGCGTTTGGCGAGGCAAAGCAGCGAGATGCGTGCGTTTGAGGTCGAAGAAGTTGACGCCTTCGCCGGCAAACTCGCGTTGCTTATCGGTGAGAATGAGTTGCAAAAGCACTTGATTGGAAGTGCCGGCAGGTGCTTCGCCCACGCCAATGCAATGCCAATAATGATTCATCAGCGTGCGTGCAGCCTCGGTATCCCTCTTTCTACAATAGGCTTCGGCAACGATATAATAGGCGCCGGCATAGCGCATCGTGTTGATATAGCCAATGGCTTGATTGGTTTTGTTGGCCCGGTTATACTTGCCGAAGAGCGTTCTGCCGGTGCCATCCATCACAAAGGGATAGACGAAAGAGGCACGACGGACATCCGAAGCCACGTAGTCTAACTGTGGATTGAGGCAGAAATAATCTCCTTCTCGGGCACTACTTTGAATGCCGGCATAGTAGGAAGTGTGGATGTTGAAGGCAAAAATGCGACCCGGATAGCTGTTGGATTGCCACAGGCTGTTGATGCCGTCGGGGGTGAAATAAGCATCGTTGCTCTTGCCGAGAACACTTTTTCCGTAGGTGATGGCCGCTTCGTTGTCGCCCGCATAAAGCGCCAAATCGGCCAAAAGATACTGCACAGCTGTTTGCGAGAGCCAGCCATTGCGTGCCGGATCGTGCGGCGTTTGGACGGCCTCGGTCAGCAAACGGCGTATCATAGCCACGACATCGCGGATGGAAGCGCGTGGCTTATCCTCGATGCCAAGCTGCGTTTTCAAAACGATGCCCGGTGCCTCGGGATTTAAATCGTAGGCCGGTGCAAACACACGAAGCAGCTGAAAATAGCTCAAAGCCTTCAACGTTTTGGCTTCGGCAATGATGGCTTGTCTCTCGGTCCCCTCTGTTTGCCCTTGCGTTTCGACGGCTTGCATGCGTTCAAGCAAAGCATCACACTGTGCAATGACATTGTAATAGCCTTGCCAAAGCGTAGGCGCAAGTTTGCTTATCTCGCGGTCGTCCCAATTATAAAGGTGCAATGACGAGATATCTTTTATCGAAAGCGAGGTCGGAACGAAATCGTTGCCCAACAAAGAAAACGCATATTCTTCGTGGGGATAGGCCAAATAGGCCGAAGCTAAGAGCGACCTTGCATTCGAAACCGTCTTGATGGCATCGGGATCGGAGAACTGATCTTGCGGCGGTATGTTCAGATTACATGCGGCAAAAGCCATTGAAAGCATACCGATGGCCACGCTTTTGAATATCGGTAGATATTGTTTCATTGTTTCTTATCAAAATGTTAAGTTGAGATGAAAGGTGAAAACGGGCTGCATGGTGCCTGCCAAGGTGCCGCTTTCAGGGTCGGACTCCTTGTAGTTGGTCCACGTAAAGAGATTCGATCCCTGCAATCCTACGTTGGCATATTGCACCAAAGGCATCACACGATGGAGCCAACGCGACGGAATGCGATAGCGCATGGAGAAACTTGAGAGTTTTAAATAGTTGCTGTTACCCACCGTGCGCGAGTTGGGATAGAGCACAAGATTATTTTCCGCAACGCTTTGTGTATAGAAAGGTGTCCAATACGTTTTGTATTCATCGCCCCTTTTAAACCACATCTTTGCCGTTTGTCCGGCCACTGCGTTATAGTTGGCATTATCGCTGTTGCGCACATACTGATAGTTGAAACGCTGTTTGCCACCCAACACATAATAGAAAGAAATATCGAAATCGAACTGCTTATAGGAGAAATTGGCATAGAAGCTGCCCGAATAAGGGGGCGTCAGGTGACCCAAGGCAACGAAATCGTCGCGCGTCAGCTGCTCTGTTCCCTGCTTCTCACGGCCATCGGGCGTAAGAAACACGGGATAACCGGTGAGTGGATTGATGCCCAACGAATGGACACCATAAATCATATCGTAGGATTTTCCAACCTCATAATTGGGCACAACCGACTGCTCATCCAAGTAGAGTTTATCGGTCCAATAAAGGCTTATGACCTTATTGCTGTTGTAAGCAATGTTGCCTCCGACGGTCAAACGGCAGTCAAAGCTATCCCATATCCGCCCGTTGAGTCCCACTTCGATGCCTTGATTTTGCAAAATACCAATGTTGCGCTTCAACGAAGAGAAGCCCGAACTGGTAGCAATCGGCACATCCAAGAGCGCCTGATCGGTGCGACGGTTATACCAATTCACATCCAACGTGACTCGTTTCCACAGCTCTACGTTCATGCCAACGTCTAAAGACTTATTTTGTTCGGCCTTCAAATCCTTGTTATAAAGTGACAACAGCGAGAGCGCCCGGCTCTCTTCGTAAGTTTGTTCGCCAAACATGAAAGTGCCCACTGTGCTGGAAGATGTCACGCCATTGAGGTTTGCCGTCACGCCATAGGCCACTTTGAAGTTCAATTTAGACAAGGCTTTTAGGTCTTTCAGTCCGGAATAGTTCGTAGGTGTCCATCCAAGACCAACAGCCCAAGCTGCGTTCCAGCGTTTATTGGCCGGCAAAATTGACGACGCATCGGCCTTATAAGTGGCATAAAGATCGTAAATTGTGTTGTAAGTGTAGCCCGCCACGGCACCAATACCCATCTGCGCATTCTTGTCTCTCGGGTTTCTCACTTCGGGTTGACGAAATCCTTGCAACGCATTATTGATGGCTGAAGGCGCATCTACGGTGCCGACACCATAGCCAGTGATGCCCACTGCATCATAGTTATACAGGTAATAGTCGACGTTTGCGCCCACCGTTATGTCATGAACGCCACCGAAGACGTGGTTGTAAGTGGCGCGGAAATTGCTCGACAGATTAGTGGTCGTGCCTTTCGTGCGACGGTATATGCCACGTGCATTTGCCGGAACACCGTCTTTTTGCTCTGAATAAGCCGTTGAAGGGGTGAACTGATGGCCGTCGTTTTGCAGGAAATCGAGCCCTGCGACATAGGCCAGTGTCAGGTCTTTCCACGGTGAGAGCGTCAGGTTCACGTCCACACCGGCATTTTTATCGCTTGCATCGGCCTGATATTGATACAGCAAATCGCTGTAAGTTCGGTTGGGGTAGGAATACAATTCGCCCGTCTTCCACTCGTAGGGATTCAGGTTATAAACCAACGAGGTGGGGTTGAAGGTTGAGCCATTGGGTGTGTTTGTCTTGGCATAACCGCCCGTAGCGCCCAACATGAGATAGCCCATCTTGCCTAATTGCTGGTCTAACCCCATCCGAATGCTGAAGCGGCGCTTGTCGTTCCCGGCAATTCGGCCGCCTTGATAGGCATAGTTGCCCGAGAGATAATAGGTTGTTGTGCCGCTTCCACCCTTGATGCTGAGATTATGTCTCTGATAGAAATTGTTGCGGATGAGCTCTTTAAACCAATCGGTATGCACCGCTCTGAGGGCCGACAAGCGCCGTTCTCCCTCGGCAATGAGTTGCTCTTTATGGGGATCGGTGGCATAATAGCGCTCATAGTAGTCGCGACTGTAGCGATAGCCCGGTGCAGAAGGGTTTTGCAACAGCCGCTCAAGTTCCAACTTCTCGTCGGTATCCATCAGCCGAACGCCTCGCCTTCCGCGCAACGTCAGTCCTACATCCAAACCATAGGTGATGATCATCTTGCCTTGATAGCCGTGTTGCGAACTGATTTCGAGCACACCATTGGCAGCTTTAATGCCATACAACGCACCCGCAGCCGCGTCTTTCAGCACCTTGATGCTGGCAATATCCTGCGGGTTGAGATTATAGAACGTCTCGGCAGAGATAATCTTTCCGTCCAACACATACAACGGTTCGTTGCTCACATTGCCGCGCCGGAACGACGAGTTGCCACGAATGCGAATCTGAGGAGCAGTGCCCAATTCGCCCTGATTGATGACATTCAGCCCCGGAATCATGCCTTGAAGTGCAAGCCCGAGGTCAATCATGGGCTTTTCATTGAGCCGCTTGATGTCGACATTCTCCACGATTCCGGCTTTCGAACGCAGGTCGATGGCGTTGATGTTGCTCTTGGCCTTCACCACCACTTCGCCTATTCCCGTGGCCGCTTCCTCCATCTTCACGTCCATTCGCTCCTGGCCTTCGTCCCGCAATTTCAGCGGTTTGTAACCGATATACGTGAACAGAAGCGTTGCGCCCCGGCCCCAATCGCCGTTTAATTGATAGCGGCCTTTCGGGTCGGTCACCGCGACATACGACGTGCGATAGACTCGAACACTCACCCCAACAAGAGGCTCGTTGTTGGCATCGGTAACATAACCATAGAGTTTGCGCGTCTCGGCAGCGCTCTGTTGCGGCGCCCAAAAGAGACACATCAAAGCCAAAAGGCTCATCGTTGCGAGCTTCTTCATACGCCTATTTGCCTAACGTTTGCTGGCCAACCACTGCTGGGTCTGCGCCACAATCCAATCAACCACCCGACCATTCGAAGCCGGCAAAATGCCATCGGGGCTGTAGACAATCTCCACACCCGTTTTTTTCACTAAGTCACGCTGCACATCCTCCATCTTATGACGGTCGGCCATGCGTTTCACATCCGATGTCAGATAGATGCCTTGCACGATGATGCGCTGCTTCTTCTGCGCCGCCTTGGTGAGCAAGGGCATGAGTTCCTTACCAAAATCATGGCCCATTTCAATGAGCGCATGGTCTACATAATCAATCTTTGTGTGCTCCTTGGTGTATTGGTCCACGTTCTTGAGCATCTCTTTCCAAAAGCCAATGCGCTCGTCATCGCCATGAGCAAGATAAATCACAGCCTCTTTGGTCGGCGATTTCGATAGGCTTTGAATGCGATCGAGCATGCTTTTCTCCAGCACATAGCTGTAATAGAACGTCGGCCCCAGCACGATGGGCACGCGTGTATGCACCATTTCGGTTTTCTCTTCGGCCAACTCCTCGCGCACGTAGGGATTGTATTTCTGCCCCAAGATATTGGGAAGATCCTCCTCGGTATGCCCCGATGGTGCTATAAAAATGGGCAAAGCAAAGATGCTGTCGGCACCTTCGGCCTCACAAGCCTTGACCATTGAGGCCACCGAAGGCTCGGTATATTCCATAAGCGCCACCTTCACTAAGTCGATGCCCTTCAACTTGCCATTGGCTAACTGCTGTTTCACCATGGGCTCTAAGTCCAAAACGGGCTTGCGCCACGACTCCATGGGCGACCCATGTGCCACTATCAACAGCGCCGTTTTAGCCTGTATGCCCGACCATGCCGCAAACAACACGGCCAACATCAACACAATTTTCTTTTTCATTCTTTTATATGTTTAATTTTATCCTAAATGCAAGCTGCCTCACCTGCACGCGAGACAACATCTTTCCGCTGGCAAAGTTATAACAAATCATAAAAGATTGCAATACCTACAAATGATGAAAATAACACCGCCCGCGCGCACATCTTTCCCACAAACCCACCTTTTCATCCCCATATTTGGTTCAAATCGCGCATCAGGCCGCTCAAGCATTCCACCATTCAAGCCTTTTTCGGCGGACATGGCAGCGAGGTATGCTACCGTTCGTGCCTCTTTTGCTGGCAAGATTGCAAAGTATGTCGGCAAAGTCGATGCGTTTGCCGACGTGATTGTAAGTTATAGTCGCAAAAAAGACTTTGCCGGCGATATTCTTTCAAGTATAGTCGCAAACAAGGCTTCGACGATGCACTGCAAACGATGTATAGTCGCAAAAGAGGCTTCGACGAT
>ERZ773014.2342-NODE-2342-length-11109-cov-5.835716_pt1 | contig 11109 bp, 9 predicted proteins | sample MGYA00580841_ERZ773014 | MGnify/ENA primary metagenome ERZ773014 (study PRJEB29015, sample SAMEA2737989) | human oral metagenome | biome: human oral; feature: human-associated habitat; material: dental | place: China | collected 2067 ...
GGGTCGCGCGCTATGTCGAGCTGGGCGGCTACGCTGTCTCGATGATCATCTTTACATTCTTCCTTTACTACGGCACGCAGATCGTACTCTCGATGGTCGCGATGGGGCGCACGACGAACATCCTCGGCATCCCCTATGCGGCGATCTACATCGTTGTGCCCATCGGCTGCCTCCTGATGATGTATAATTACACGCGTATCATTTTGAAAAAAGGAAAGGAGGCACACTGATGGAAGGCACAGTCATGCTTTCGGCAGCCGTGCTGCTCGTACTGCTCTTTCTCAAAGTTCCCGTCTTCGTCTCCGTCCTCGCGGGCGGCGTGACGTACTTCCTCATGGTGCCGAATCTGCCAGGCACGATCTTCGTCCAGCGCGTGATCGCGGGCACGGAGAGCATCCCGCTGCTCGCGATTCCGTTCTTCGTCTGCGCGGGCGTGTTCATGAACTACACGGGCGTAACGAAGCGCATCATGAACTTCTGCAGTGTACTCCTCGGCACCTTCGTGGGCGGTCTCGCACAGGTTGCCATCCTGCTCTCGACGCTGATGGGCGGGCTCTCCGGCTCGAACCTCGCGGATGCAGCGATGGAGGCCAAGATGCTCGTCCCCGAGATGACGAAGCGCGGCTTCTCGCTCGAGTTCTCATCCGTCGTCACGGCGACCTCGGCGATCATCACGCCGCTGATCCCGCCCGGCATTGCAATGATTATCTATGGCTCGATCGCAAACCTCTCGATCGGCAAGCTCTTCGTCGGCGGCGTCGGGCCAGGCCTCCTGCTCTGCGTGGCGATGATGATCCTCGTCTCGATCATCTCCCATCGGCGCGGCTACAAGCCGATCCGCACGGAGCGCGCCACCCCCGAGGAGTTCTTCACCGCGCTGAAGGCCGCGTTCCTCCCGCTCTGCCTGCCGATCATCATCATCGGCGGCATCCGTATCGGCCTCTTCACGCCAACGGAGGCGGGCGCGGTCGCGATCATGTACTCGCTTTTCCTCGGCATCATCTACCGCGAGATGCACCTGCACGATGTCATCACGGGCATCCGCGAGACGGTTACGACCTCCGCGTCCATCATGATCATCATCGGCGCAGCGTCGACCTTTGCATGGATTCTCACAAAGGAGCGCATCCCGCAGGAGCTCGCACAGATGATGATCGTCTTCCTCGAGACGCCCGCACTCTTCCTCATTGTCGTCAACATCTTCCTGCTCATCGTCGGCATGTTCCTCGAGGGCAATGCAGCAATGATTATCCTCGTGCCACTGCTCGCGCCGATCGCAGCATACTTCGGCATCAACGAGTATCAGTTCGCGATCATGTTCATCTTCAACCTCGCGATCGGCGCGCTCTCGCCGCCGATGGGCACGCTCATGTTCGTCACCTGCGGCATTACGAAATGCAAGATGAGCGCATTCATCAAGGAGGCAGTTCCGTTCTACATCCTCCTCGTCGTCTGCCTCGCACTGCTGACGATCTTCCCGATCTTCAGTTCTGGGTTCATCGACTTCGTCTACGGCGGGTAATTTTATCTTGAAAGGGGAGGCGCAGCCTCATGTCACTCATTCTGTTTGCCGCACCGGCGGCGGATATCGCCCAGAAGGCGGAGCGCATCATACGCCGCCGTCAGCTCGACATGCCCGTCATCACGGCGGATGACAAATCCGTGCGCGATGCGGTGCTCGCCTACCCCGACCCGTTCGTCGTCATCAGCCGCGGCGGTGTCGCCGAGGAGATCAAACAGATCCCCGGCCGCACGGTCGTAGAGGTCACAACCTCGTTCAACGACATCCTCGCCGCCGTCGCCTCCCTCGATGCGCATGGCATGCGGCGCATCGCCGTCGTCATGCGCGGCAATATCCTCTTTGAGACGCCGCAGAACTTCTCGCTCTCGGGGTTGGATATCCTCGTCCGCCCCTGTGACACGTACGAGGAGATCGAGGCGACGGTGCGCAGCCTCGCACAGACGAAGAAGGTGGACGGGATCGCGGGCTGCCGCTACGCCGTGCGCGTCGCGGAGGAGGTACGCATTCCGAACGCCTACGTCGATACAAGCGAGAAATCCATCGAGAAGGCAATCGACGACGCACTGAAGATCCTCGACGCAAAACGCAAGGAGTCGCTGCAGCTCGAACGCCTCGAGGCAGTCATCGAGAACATCGACGAGGGCGTTGTCGTGCTCGACGAGCAGGATCGCCCCGCATTTTTCAACGACGAGGCGAACGACCTCTTTCGCGGCAGCCTGCACACGGATTTCGCCGAGGTCATGGGTACGGAGCTCAAGGAGTACGCGGGCGAACGGCTCGTGACCATCCAGGGGCGCAAGGCACTCTTTCGCATGGTGCCCGTCGGGATGCGCAACCGCCGCGAGAACACGGTGCTCATCTTCCACGCGGCGGAGGCGATCTCCAAGCAGGAGCAGAAGGTGCGCTCCTCGCTCTATCAAAAGGGATTCTACGCGAAGATCCACTTCCCCGACATCCTCACGGAGGCGCCGCGCATGAAGGAGATCATCGCGCGCGCGGAGAAATTCGCGCGGACAAACGCGAACGTCCTCATCCTCGGCGAGACGGGCACGGGCAAGGAGGGCATGGCACAGAGTATCCACAACGCAAGCCATCGAGCAAAGAAGCCCTTCGTCTCCGTGAACTGCGCGTCCATCCCGCCGTCGCTCATCGAGAGCGAGCTGTTCGGCTATGTCGAGGGCGCGTTCACAGGCGCGCGGCGCGCGGGGAAAAAGGGGCTCTTTGAGCTCGCGGACGGCGGCACGATCTTCCTCGACGAGATCGCAGAGCTGCCGCTCGACATCCAAGGGCGGCTGCTGCGCGTCCTACAGGAGCGCGAAATCATGCGCGTCGGCGACGATCGGATCATCGCGCTCGACATCCGTATGATCTGCGCGACGAACAAGGATCTGCGCGCGCTCGTCGCGGAGAACAAGTTCCGCGAGGATCTCTACTACCGCGTCAACGTCCTCAAGGTACAGCTGCCGCCCCTGCGCGAGCGGCGCGAGGACATCCTGCCCCTCCTGCGGCACTACTTTTCGCGCTACGCACCGCAGGAGGACTTCGACCAATTCATTCAAAAGCACCTCCAAGAGCGCCTGCTCGCCTACGATTGGCCGGGCAATATCCGCGAGCTGCGGAACATCGCAGAGGTCTTTGCCAGCCTCGGCGACGCGGCACCGGATGCGGCGCAGCTGGACGAGCTGCTCGGCGCGCACCGCGCATCTACGACGCGCGACACGATCGAGATCCCGCTCGGGCTCTCAATCAAGGAGGTGGAGCTCGCCCTCATCGAGCGTATGCTCGAAACCCATACGCCGGACGAGACCTGTGCGGCGCTCGGTATCAGCCGCGTGACGCTCTGGCGGCGCCTGCGGCGTGAGATATGAGATAGACAATAGCTTCGGAAAAGGAGTTTTACAGATGAAAGCAATACGCATCAATCAGCCGGGAGAAGCGGAGATCTTTACCGCGGAGAAGCCCGCAGCGACCCCCGGTACGGCACTTTTGAAACTGCTTTACGGCGGCATCTGCGGCAGCGACCTCGGCACGTACCGCGGCACGTTCGCCTACGCGTCCTATCCGCGCATCCCGGGGCATGAGTTCTCGGCGCAGATCGTGGACATCGCGCCCGAGGACGCGGCGAAATACAATCTCCGCGTCGGGCAGATTGTCACCTGCAATCCGTATTTCAACTGCGGGAGCTGCTACTCCTGCACGCGCGGCTTCGTCAACTGCTGCGAGCACAACGAGACCATGGGCGCGCAGCGCGACGGCGCCTTCACGGAGTACATCACGATGCCCGTCGAGCGCATCTACGACGGCAAGGGGCTCTCGCCGCTCCAGCTGGCGCTCATCGAGCCGTTCTGCATCAGCTACCACGGCGCGAGTCACGCGGACATAAAGCCGGGCGAAAAGGTGCTCGTCATCGGCGCGGGCACGATCGGCGTCCTCGCGGCAGCGGCGGCAAAGGCGGCGGGCGCCGAGGTCTACATCGCGGACATCGCGCCAAAGAAGCTCGATCATGCGGTCGAGATCATGGACCTCGCGGGGCGTATCCTCAACGACTCCCCTGAACACTTCCTGGAGCAGGTGCAGCAGGTCACGAACGGCAACGGCTTCGATGTGACGATCGAGGCGGTGGGACTGCCCGCGACCTTCCTCTCTTGCGTCGATGCGGCGGCATTCGGCGGGCGCGTCGTACAGGTCGGCGTCGGCAAGCGCAACGCGGATTTCAACTTCACACTGCTGCAAAAGAAGGAGCTGAAGCTCTACGGGTCGCGCAACGCGCTGAAAAAAGACTTCCTCGAGCTGATCGACCTCGTGAAGTCCGGAAAGATCGACATCACAAAGGTGGTCACGAATACGTACGAGCTAGCGGACGCACCGCAGGCGTTCAAGGATTTCTCGGAGCACGCCGATGCGATGCTGAAGGTCGTTATCCACTTCGCCGATCCGGAATAAGTCGAACAAATAAAGGAGAGTGCCGCAATGAAAGAAATTCAGCAGATCTACAGCCCCGAATCGCGCCCCGTCCGCATCATGCAGTTCGGCGAGGGGAACTTCCTCCGCGCCTTCGTCGACTACGCCGTCGATGTCGCGAACGAGGAGAACAGTCTGGACGCGAACGTCGCCATCGTCATCCCCATCGCGGGCGAGCGCCCGCAGTTCGCCGCGCAGAAGAACCTCTACACCGTCTGCCTGCGCGGACAGCAGGAGGGTGCACCGTACAAGGAGAACCGCGTCGTCAAATGCGTCGACCGCGTCCTGAGCGCCTACGCCGACTACGATGCCTACATGCAACTCGCCGAGCTCGATTCCCTGCGCTTCGTCGTCTCCAACACGACGGAGGCGGGCATCGTCTACGATCCCGCGTGCGCCCTTGCGGATAAGCCGCCCAAGGCATTCCCCGCAAAGCTCACGCAGTTCCTCTACGCACGCTTCCGACATTTTGCGGGCGCTGCGGACAAGGGGCTCCACATGCTGCCCGTCGAGCTCATCGAGAACAACGGACAGGAGCTGAAGCGCTGCGTCCTAGCGTACGTGAAGCTCTGGAACCTCGGCGCGGACTTCGCCGCATGGCTCGACACGGCGTGCAGCTTCGCGGACACGCTCGTCGACCGCATCGTCGTCGGCTACCCGCGCGCAGAGGCGGCGGCGTACGAGGAGGAGCTCGGCTACCGCGACGCACTCCTCAATCAGGCGGAGCCGTTCTCCCTCTGGGTCATCGGAAATGAGAAGATCGCTGCGGAGCTGCCGCTCGCATCGAGCAAGTTCCACACAATCTTTACGAGCGATGTCGTGAAGTACAAGGAGCGCAAGGTGCGCATCCTGAACGGCGCGCACACGTCCATGGTCCTCGGTGCGTACCTCGCGGGGCTCGACTACGTCGGCGACTGCATGAAGGATCCCGTCGTACGCACCCAGCTCGACCAGTCCGTCTACGGCGAGATCGTCCCGACGGTACACCTCCCGGAGGCGGAGTCGCACGCGTTCGCGGCGGCGGTCTTCGAGCGGTTCGAGAACCCCTTCGTCCACCACGCGCTGCTCTCCATCTCGCTCAACTCCATCTCGAAGTGGCGTGCGCGCGTCCTGCCGTCCTTTAGGGACAGCCGCAAGCACACGGGCAGGCTGCCGAAGTGGCTCACCTACTCCCTCGCCGCGCTCCTCGCGTTCTACCACACGACGGAGCAGGGCGAGAACTGTCTCATCGGGCATCGCGGCGCGGACAGCTACGAGATCCACGACGATGCGGACAAGCTCGAGCGCCTCGCCGCATGGGCGGCGCTCCCCGACAGCGAATACGTCCACAATGCGCTTGCGGCGGAGGATTTCTGGGGTGAGGATCTGACGCAGATCGCAGAGCTCGAGGCGAAGGTGCTCGAACATTTTGAGCGCATCGGCACCATTGGTGCGAAGGCACATATCGAAGAGCTCGGGAAGGTCTCGTAACGATGGCGGCAAAACTTTTTCAAATCCAGCCGCAGGACAATGCAGCCGTCGCGCTCTCGGACATTGCGGCGGGCGAGACGGTCACGCTTGGGGACACCTCCTACACGGCACAGGCAGCGATCCCTGCGGGGCACAAGATGGCGATCCGCCCCATCCATATGGGCGAGGACGTGCTCAAGTACGGCTTCCCCATCGGCACGGCACGGCGTGACATCGCCGTCGGCGAGCACCTGCATACGGACACTGTGAAATCGAAGCTCGGCAATCTGCTCGAGTACCGCTACGAGCCGGAGAAGGCGCCGCGCTGGGATCCCGCGCAGTACAGCTATCTGCGCGGCAAGACGTTCGACGGCTACGCGCGCCCGGACGGCAGAGCCGGCATCCGCAACGAGATCTGGATCATCCCGATGGTCGGCTGCGTCAACGCGATCGCACAGGCGATCGAGAAGCGCGCGCAGGAATACCGCACCGGGACGATCGACGGCATCTACGCCTACGGGCATCCCTACGGCTGCTCGCAGCTCGGCGACGATATGACGAACACGCAGAAGTACCTCGCCGCGCTCGTGCAGCACCCGAATGCGGGCGGCGTGCTCGTCCTCGGTCTCGGCTGCGAGAACAACGAGATGCGAGAGATGCGCGCGCTGATCGGCGATGTGGACGAGCGCCGCGTGAAGTTCTTGCTCTGTCAGGAGGTGGAGGACGAGATCGAGGAGGGCGCGCGGCTCGTCGCGGAGATCGCGCGTGAGGTGCGTGACATCCCGCGCACGCCGCAGCCCGTCTCGAAGCTCGTGCTCGGGCTCAAATGCGGCGGCTCGGACGGATTCTCCGGCATCACGGCGAACCCACTCGTCGGCGAGGCGTGCAACGAGCTCGTCGCGGCGGGCGGCACGGGCATCCTTACGGAGGGGCCCGAGATGTTCGGTGCGGAGACGCTCCTGATGAACCGCGCAAAGGATGAGCGTGTCTTCGAGGACACGGTGCAGCTCATCAACGGGTTCAAGGAGTATTTCATGCGCCACGGGGAGAAGGTCGACGAGAACCCCTCGCCCGGCAACAAGGCGGGCGGCATCACAACCCTCGAGGACAAGTCCCTCGGCTGCGTGCAGAAGGGCGGCATCGCGCCCGTCATGGATGTGCTCGCCTACGGCGATGTCGCGCAGGAAAAGGGGCTGCTGCTCCTCTGTGCGCCCGGCAACGATCTCGTCGCATCGAACGCCCTCGCCGCGGCAGGCGCGCATATCGTCCTCTTTACCACGGGGCGCGGCACGCCGTTCGCCTGCCCCGTACCCACGGTGAAGATTGCGAGCAATCCGCATCTCGCGCAGTACAAGGCGGGCTGGATCGATTTCAGCGCGGGACGTCTGCTCGAGGGCGAGACGATGAAGGAGGTCTCGGCGGACTTCCTCGACCTCCTGCTCGCGATCGCCTCCGGAAGGGCGCACGCGAAGTCCGAGGCGCTGGACAAGCACGACCTCGCGATTTTCAAGGATGGGGTAACGCTATAGGAAAGAGGTGCGGAATGAAAGGGCTGATTCTCGCGGGGGAGCCGATGGGGCTGCTCATCGCGCAGAGCGAGGGGGCGCTCGGGGATGTGTCGGGCTACGATCTCGCTGTCGCGGGCGCGGAGTTCAACGTCGCGGTCGGCGTTGCGCGCCTCGGTCACCGCGTCACCTACATGACGAAGCTCGGCCGCGATCCGTTCGGTGAGCGCATTGTCCGCGTTCTGGGCGCGAACGACATCGGCACGGAGTTCGTCGCGTGGAGTGCGGAGCGGCGCACGGGCTTCATGCTGAAGGGGCGCGTACACGAGGGCGATCCGCCGATCTTTTACTTCCGCGCCGGCTCTGCCGCATCAACGCTTGCGCCCGAGGATGTGGAGGCAATCGACTTCTCTGCCTATACCCACATCCACCTGACGGGCATCCTGCCCGCGCTGACGAACGAGACGCGCGCGGCGGTGAACCTCATGTTCGAGCGCGCACGCGCAGCGGGGCTCACGATCTCCTTTGATCCGAATCTGCGCCCGCAGCTCTGGCCGGACGAGCGCACGATGTGCGAGACGATCAACGCCCTCGCCGCACGCGCGGACATCGTCCTGCCGGGCACAGCCGAGGGGAAGATCCTCATGGGCAGCGACGATCCCGCCGCCATCTCCACGTTCTATCAGGAGCAGGGCGCGCAGATCGTCATCACGAAATGCGGCGGCGCGGGCGCGTATGTCGCCGACGGCGCAGAGCGCTATCACGTACCGGGCTTCCGCGTGCGCAAGGTTGTCGATACGGTCGGCGCGGGCGATGGCTTTGCCGCAGGCGTCATCACGGGTCTGATGGAGGATCTGCCGCTGCGGGATGCCGTGCGGCGCGCCGCGGCGATCGGGGCGATCCAGGTCATGAGCCGCGGCGACAACGAGGGGCTGCCAACCCCTGCCGAACTTGAGAGATTTATGAAGGAGGCGGATTCCACCGATGAGTGAACAGCTGCAGAGAATCGCGGGGATTGGTCTGGTGCCGCTCGTCGTGCTTGCGGACGCGGCGTGCGCGAAGCCGCTCGGCGAGGCGCTCGTCGCGGGCGGCATCTCCGTCGCCGAGGTCACGTTCCGTACGGAGGCGTGCCTCGATACGATCCGCGCGATGAAGGAGATCCCGGATCTCATCGTCGGTGCGGGCACGGTGCACACGGCAAAGCAGGCGGCGGCGGCGGTCGATGCGGGTGCGACCTACATTGTGACGCCCGCCTACAACCCCTCTGTCATCGAATGGTGCCTGGCGCACGATGTCGATGTGATCCCCGGCACCGTCACGCCGGGCGAGATCGAGGGATCGCGCGCGTACGGCATCCGCCTGTGCAAGTTCTTCCCCGCTGCGGCATACGGCGGTACGACGACGCTCAAGGCGCTCGCGGGGCCGTTTGCCGATGTGAAGTTCCTGCCGACGGGCGGCGTAAATCTCGACAATATGATCGACTATCTCGCGCTGCCGAACGTCGCGGCGATCGGCGGCAGCTTTATGACGCCCGACAAACTCGTCGCGGCGCGGGACTGGGCGGGCATTGCCGATATCTGCCGCAAAATTGTGCAGAAGATGCAGACCGCGCTGCCCACACGCTAGTCGGACGACAGAAATACATCGAGGGGCTGCTCTACGAGCGCCCCTATCGGCTCGCTACGCTCGCCACTTACTGACCTGTCCGAGAAGCAAGCCCGAAGGGCGCAGCTGAGCGGGTAACAGGTCGTATGGGAAAACCTCCCAAGAACACAAGCCGAAAGGCGAAGTGTGATTGGAAGAGGTTGACCGCTCCTCCGCTTTGGCGGGGGAAGCTAAGGAATCGCTGATAAAATAGACCCTCAGATTGGCGCAGATTTTTCGTCCGAACAAGGAGAGAGTCCGACGCATAGCCAGAGCTATGTGGAGGATCGAGGGCACAGTACGGGCAAAAAAATGCGCTAAGATGGCGGTGCTGAATTTATCAGTGCTTCCCTAACAGTGTTTCCCCGGCTATCATAGCAGATTTTGATGAAAAAGAAAACGCCGTCCGTGTGGGGCGGCGTTTTGCGTGCAGATCGTTACGCGAGATCTCCGTGCTCCTGCAAAAAGTGGCGAAGTGCGCCGAGCATACCTGCGTCGTTCTGTGTGGCGGCGAATGCGATGGTGGTTGCCTCGTAGACGAGGGGCGGGAGACGGTCGCGCAGTGCCTCCTCGAGGAGGGGGCGCAGTGCCGTCTCCTGTGCCATGATGCCGCCGCCGAGGACGATGCGCTCAGGGTTGGCAACGCAGACGACATTGGTGATGGCATCCGCAAGTGCATCAATGAGTTCCGCGACTTCTTCCGCTGCTACGGGGTCACCCTTGGCGAGGAGGTCGAATACGGCGTGTCCGTCGATGCTGCCGGCGGGCAGCCCCTTTGTGCGGCAGACGGAGGAGACGAGGTGGGTTGCGGAGCAGCGTTCGTGCAGCCGTCCGCCGGGGACGCGCATATAGGCGATCTCACCCGCGCTCATGGATGCGCCGTGTATGACGCGCCCATCCACGATAAGGCATCCACCGATGCTCGTGCCGACGGTCATGGCAAAGAGGGAGGAGCATCCCTGCCCCGCGCCCTTCCACAGCTCGCCGAGCGCGGCGCAGTTGACATCGTTCTCGACGGAGGCAGGAAGCCCGAATGTGTCGTGGATGAGGGCTTTCCAGTCCGTGCCCGTGTAGTCGGGGATGGCAGCCTCGAGCGCATGGACAATGCAGCCCGCCTTCGGGTCGACCATACCCGCCGTGGAGATGGCGACACCCTGCACTGCGTGCATCTGCTGTGCCTCACGGACGATGGAGGAGACCTTCTCTACAATGCCTACGCCGCCGTATTCCTTCGCCTCGGTGGGGACGGAGCCGTGCGTGAGGAATGTGCCCTCCGCTGTTGCAACGCCGTATTTGATGGCGGTGCCGCCGATGTCGATGCAGATAACCATGGATTCCCCTCCGTTCATATATAGGATGGACAGAAATGAGGGCAAGTCTCACGCGAAGCTTTGAGACATTGCCCTTCATCTCCTAGATTGTTTTCTCCCTATTCGGTCTTGACCTTGAAAATCCCTTTTTTGAGCGGTGCCGCCTCGTCCACCTTGACGCCGGAGCGGTGGACGTCCTCGGGGAAGCAGATGAGGAAGTCGCCGGGACGCATGATCGTCGAGGACGTGATTTCGCCGTCTGCGGGTGTAAAGTCCTTGTCCTTCTCGTGTGCCCCCATCTCCATGCGCTCGATCAGGCTCACGTCGATGCGCTCCGTGCCCTCGGCGAGGACGTGGATGTCGATGTAGGCGCGGTGCGCCTCCCAGATCTTCTCGCTGCGTTCGCCCGTCGTATAGTGCGCGATGTTGACGTAGAGATCGTCGCCCGCGATCTCGTTGCGCCCCGTGGGCAGCGCCGCGAGGTCGTGCGTCCGCGCAAAGGCGAGTGCCTGCTTTATACGCGCGGGGAGAAAGGCATAGGTCTTTTCGTGGTGGATGCTGCCGTAGATCATAGAAACCTCCCTAAGCAATCAGGATATGATACTCCACGCAAACGCTTAGTTACGCAAGCGGTCGCGTTCTCGTTCGCTGAGGGAATCACGGACTCATTCAGCCATTCATCTTGGCACATCTTTTCCGCCCTCTCTGCGTCGATAAA
>ERZ773014.2343-NODE-2343-length-11096-cov-23.266280_pt1 | contig 11096 bp, 7 predicted proteins | sample MGYA00580841_ERZ773014 | MGnify/ENA primary metagenome ERZ773014 (study PRJEB29015, sample SAMEA2737989) | human oral metagenome | biome: human oral; feature: human-associated habitat; material: dental | place: China | collected 2067 ...
CGGACGCGCGGTCATCGGGGCGCTGGGCCAGGCCGCGGAGATCGTGGCCGGGTGCGCGGGCACGCAGGTGGTTCCCGATGACGACCAAGGCCGCGACTGAGGCGGAACGGGCCGAGGCGGATCGGGACGGATCGACACGGATCGGGACGGGAGCGGATATGGCCAGGCGGCCTGTTTTCACACCCCTGGGGACGAGGCCCTACGTCCGCGAGGTCAACACCGAGTTCGTCTTCCACCCGGGGTTCTCCCTCAAGCAGAAGCAGCGGTCCGTCGACAGCCTTCATCGTTCCTTCCTGGCCGCGTACCCGGGCGCGCGGATGCTGGAGGTCTCGGGCAGGTCCCCGCTCACCCTGGGAGTGGAGCTGAGCGCCTTCCGCCTCATGATCCGCCAGGGCGGTGCGGAGTACCCGGTCGAGTCGGTCTTCCAGGCCTCCAAGGTCTTCGCGGATGGAGGGCCGTTCACCGACCTGCTCGGAGCGAGTCCCCGCGACGCCAAGCGCGACCCGCGACTCCGGGCGAGCGGCGAGCTGGTGGGATTCGAGTTCTTCTCGCGCGCCTTCCCTTTGGAGCCGCGGACCTTCTTCTACGACTGGTTATACGTGGGCGCCCTGGCGGGGCGTCCCGAACTAGTTGACGAGCTGGCACCCTACACGGCCTTCACGGATATCGAGTTCAACCCGAAGCGGTCGATCAATTGCCAGGCGCGTTCGGTGTCCCTCTTCCAGGGGTTGCGGGCGGCCGGCGCCGTGGACCGGGCCCTGAAGTCGGCGGACGCCTTCCTCCGGGTGTGCTACGACTCCGGTCGTTGAAAACTCGCCAGATCCGGGCGTCAAGTACTCGCGAAGCCAGACCCATTGTGATCGTCTCTACTTGCGTGGGACTTACGGCTGCTGCACATTGAAGTGGGGCCCCAATGCCCGGACGTTCAATCGGCCTGTTATTTCAAGGCTGGTCCAGGGGGGAACCCCGCTTCGATTCCTAATTATACCATCTGCCGTCTTGGGAGCAATCCCCACTCGCGCGGGGTTTACAGAGCCGCCACCGCACCGGCTCTAAGGACAACAGGATCATCCCCGCTCGCGCGGGGTTTACGCGGCCGCCACCATGATCTGCGCGCTCGACGACGGATCATCCCCGCTCGCGCGGGGTTTACCGGCGCGTATCGGGCGAGGAGACCACGCCCGCCGGATCATCCCCGCTCGCGCGGGGTTTACTAGTGAGAACAATCAGCCCTACGAAAGGACGCAGGATCATCCCCGCTCGCGCGGGGTTTACTTCTCCTTTGCGACGATCCTGATGTTCGTCGCGGGATCATCCCCGCTCGCGCGGGGTTTACCGTGCTCGGCAAGACCGGCCCCTTTGACTGGGTGGATCATCCCCGCTCGCGCGGGGTTTACACGAGCATCGACCCGCAAGCCGGACGGGCCTATGGATCATCCCCGCTCGCGCGGGGTTTACCATCACTATGATCGGCCTCTTCTTCGGCACCTGGGATCATCCCCGCTCGCGCGGGGTTTACCGCCTCGTGATCTGGCCGCCTTGACGCGCCGCCGGATCATCCCCGCTCGCGCGGGGTTTACGAACAAGATTGACCGCAAGAACCGCCGGAACGCGGATCATCCCCGCTCGCGCGGGGTTTACGGCTCGGGCTTGCTGGCCGTGACCGCGTACCCCGGATCATCCCCGCTCGCGCGGGGTTTACAGGGCGAGGATGACCGTGCTGAGACGATTTCAAGGATCATCCCCGCTCGCGCGGGGTTTACGCGGACATGAACCTGGCCGCCGTCGACCCCGACGGATCATCCCCGCTCGCGCGGGGTTTACACCAAGGCGGCGTTCCCGCGGCTGCGCGTCTACGGATCATCCCCGCTCGCGCGGGGTTTACGTGACGTGGAGTGCGATGGCGTAGATTGCGGGCAGGATCATCCCCGCTCGCGCGGGGTTTACGCCACAGGCACCCGCACCACCTATGACGACCCGCGGATCATCCCCGCTCGCGCGGGGTTTACTCGAGCAGCTGGAGCAGGTCCAGACACTCGATCGGATCATCCCCGCTCGCGCGGGGTTTACCCGGCGCTCGCGGACACTTCGGTGGCCATGCGGGGATCATCCCCGCTCGCGCGGGGTTTACCCGTACACGATCTCCAGTCGCAGCGCGATCTGGGGATCATCCCCGCTCGCGCGGGGTTTACCCGGGGCCCGGGGCGGTGGAGGCACCGGGCACAGGATCATCCCCGCTCGCGCGGGGTTTACCCACGGCGTCGCCCCGTGGGACGACTACGCCGAGGATCATCCCCGCTCGCGCGGGGTTTACTGACGCAATTGTCCCAGCAAAACGCTTCCGCCAGGATCATCCCCGCTCGCGCGGGGTTTACCGGGTGCGAGATCTGGGCTGTGAAGATGAAGGAGGATCATCCCCGCTCGCGCGGGGTTTACAAGTCGGTCGGCTGGTTCATGGCCTTCGCGGTCGGATCATCCCCGCTCGCGCGGGGTTTACCATCCGGCTCCTCCTCATGTGAGACGGCCGGAAGGATCATCCCCGCTCGCGCGGGGTTTACCTGTGACCATCCGGCAGACCGAAATCGCGGGCGGGATCATCCCCGCTCGCGCGGGGTTTACTCCTGAGAGGGGGCGGCGATGAACTTCGAGTACGGATCATCCCCGCTCGCGCGGGGTTTACTCAATCTTCCTGGGGTAAGAAAGTCGGTGGGCCGGATCATCCCCGCTCGCGCGGGGTTTACGACAATCCCCGTGGGGCGGTTGGCGCTCATTGGGGATCATCCCCGCTCGCGCGGGGTTTACTCTGAGGATCTTCGCCGCGGCACGGGGTTCTTCGGATCATCCCCGCTCGCGCGGGGTTTACGCCAGGAGTGCCATTAACAATATCTCCATTTTCGGGATCATCCCCGCTCGCGCGGGGTTTACGGGAAATGTGTTGAAGGTCATACAGGAGAAGGGGGATCATCCCCGCTCGCGCGGGGTTTACAGACGGCCGGCAACGGCCGCGGCACTAGCTACGGGATCATCCCCGCTCGCGCGGGGTTTACGCGAGATTGCTACTCACTCATGCACAGTCAAACGGGATCATCCCCGCTCGCGCGGGGTTTACCGACGGGCGTAATATCGAGATCACGGCCATGACGGATCATCCCCGCTCGCGCGGGGTTTACAGTGCCATGTCTTCCAACAATCTCATGTACATGGGATCATCCCCGCTCGCGCGGGGTTTACGGTGCTATCACGCGCGCGTGCGTGTATGCGGGCGGATCATCCCCGCTCGCGCGGGGTTTACCCCGGTGTAGGGGAGCGTGTCCAGGGCGCCGAGGGATCATCCCCGCTCGCGCGGGGTTTACTGTTCTACGTCTCATTTTGGGTCGAGGATTGTAGGATCATCCCCGCTCGCGCGGGGTTTACTGCTGTTGTTGGCTCATATTCGCGTTATTCTGGGGATCATCCCCGCTCGCGCGGGGTTTACCAACGTGGTTTGGTACGGGTCCGATGAGGCGTGGGATCATCCCCGCTCGCGCGGGGTTTACTTCCTGGACGATTTCCGCACGCAAATATCAATAGGATCATCCCCGCTCGCGCGGGGTTTACCACCAATTTCCGTGAGGCGCATCACATCGGCCGGGATCATCCCCGCTCGCGCGGGGTTTACCCGGAGGATCTTGTCATTTTCGCTTCCCCGGAGGGATCATCCCCGCTCGCGCGGGGTTTACCACATTCATCTTTTTTGGGACGACTTTTCACTAGGATCATCCCCGCTCGCGCGGGGTTTACGTACAGGCACGCGGGCCCGGCGCCGCCGTTGAGGGATCATCCCCGCTCGCGCGGGGTTTACGTGCGCGTCACCAAGGCCGCCCTGGGTGACGCGGGATCATCCCCGCTCGCGCGGGGTTTACTTTGCCTTGACCTTGCCCCACTCACGGGGTACCGGATCATCCCCGCTCGCGCGGGGTTTACTCGGCGACGGACCGAGAGATCGACACGCCCCGGGGATCATCCCCGCTCGCGCGGGGTTTACAAATCTAGCGCCGAAAATAGTAAATCGGCAGAAGGATCATCCCCGCTCGCGCGGGGTTTACCCCGATTTAGATCCTCTGTGCCGGCCGGTCCGCGGATCATCCCCGCTCGCGCGGGGTTTACGTAGCCAGATTTCGTCCCAAAAATTGTGAAGTGGGATCATCCCCGCTCGCGCGGGGTTTACCCCAGCGCCCGTGCTAGAATGCCGCCCCTCAAAGGATCATCCCCGCTCGCGCGGGGTTTACCGCGCGTACGCGCGTGATACCATACCGAACCGAGGATCATCCCCGCTCGCGCGGGGTTTACACGGGCTCCTGGCCCCACTGGGGCCAGCGGACAGGATCATCCCCGCTCGCGCGGGGTTTACTTTTACCGGGCCGCGTATTTCGTCTTAAATCCGTGGATCATCCCCGCTCGCGCGGGGTTTACGACAGCCGCGGCGATGCGGCCGTTGGTCAGTTCGGATCATCCCCGCTCGCGCGGGGTTTACAGGTAGCGCTTGGCCGCCTCGACGTCGTGGTGCGGATCATCCCCGCTCGCGCGGGGTTTACCAATTCGACAGCAGAATACGGGTAGCACGCGAAGGATCATCCCCGCTCGCGCGGGGTTTACACAGGCCGCTGTACAACGAGTTCTGTGACGCCCGGATCATCCCCGCTCGCGCGGGGTTTACTCTAAGACACACATTAAGTTACCGGGCGGTAGGGGATCATCCCCGCTCGCGCGGGGTTTACCCTCTCAAATAAAAGAGCGGGACGGGGAATTGATGGATCATCCCCGCTCGCGCGGGGTTTACCGACTAGTGCTGTGGATACTAATTCGTCCGGGGGGATCATCCCCGCTCGCGCGGGGTTTACGGCCTATGGGGATAGAAAAACTCAGTGGGGTAAGGATCATCCCCGCTCGCGCGGGGTTTACCCTACTTTCGCGGCTCCTGAGGATCTTGTTATTGGATCATCCCCGCTCGCGCGGGGTTTACGTTTGGCGCACGCGATTTCCGAATGCTTCGGAAGGATCATCCCCGCTCGCGCGGGGTTTACTTCGCCATCTGCGCCACCGTCATAGGCAGTTTCGGATCATCCCCGCTCGCGCGGGGTTTACATTATGCCGAATTCAATCGGTACGATCGCGACGGGATCATCCCCGCTCGCGCGGGGTTTACCTTTCGCTTCATACTTCACGATGAGTGAGGACAGGATCATCCCCGCTCGCGCGGGGTTTACCCTCACATGAAACCGGATTGACACGATACTCGGGGATCATCCCCGCTCGCGCGGGGTTTACGCCTTCGCGATCTCGATCTTGACCGACGCATTCGGATCATCCCCGCTCGCGCGGGGTTTACCCGTTACGGCGCGCCCCCCGCCGGGAACGGGTCGGATCATCCCCGCTCGCGCGGGGTTTACCGCTGGCTAGGCCCGGGTACTGGACCGACCCTGGGATCATCCCCGCTCGCGCGGGGTTTACAAAATTGGTTTGGCGGTTCACTAGGATTGGGGCGGATCATCCCCGCTCGCGCGGGGTTTACCCGTAGGCCATGGGGAAAAACATGATGCGAGGAGGATCATCCCCGCTCGCGCGGGGTTTACCTACATTGGAAAGGAGCAATAATGGAAGTGATTGGATCATCCCCGCTCGCGCGGGGTTTACTCCACCCAGACATTGGTGTAGTCGGCGAAGTGAGGATCATCCCCGCTCGCGCGGGGTTTACCGACTCCCAGAATGGCGGCGAGAATGGTGTTGAGGATCATCCCCGCTCGCGCGGGGTTTACAGGACGGGATAGGAGGATGTTTCACGTGAAACAGGATCATCCCCGCTCGCGCGGGGTTTACGGCCTCTCGCGCATCACGTACGGGTACAGGGAAGGATCATCCCCGCTCGCGCGGGGTTTACGAAAGGGCGATAACAACACTACCGTCATACCGGGGATCATCCCCGCTCGCGCGGGGTTTACCAGGCCCTCCTGCGCGGGCGCATGGGGGGGATCGGATCATCCCCGCTCGCGCGGGGTTTACTCGACAGGCGCCCGCATAGCGGGCGCCGTCATGGGATCATCCCCGCTCGCGCGGGGTTTACGCCGCGAAAGTCGGCATCCCCGCGGGATTGTAAGGATCATCCCCGCTCGCGCGGGGTTTACGGACGCGCGAGCCCGTCTATACTGCGTTGGCGGGGATCATCCCCGCTCGCGCGGGGTTTACACCGGCCTCACACGAAACCGGCTTGACGCGACGGGATCATCCCCGCTCGCGCGGGGTTTACGTACTCTCGTTGAGAATGGTTCCGTTTATGACGGGATCATCCCCGCTCGCGCGGGGTTTACCGCACCTGGGGATATAGTCATTTGTCAGGTCGGGGATCATCCCCGCTCGCGCGGGGTTTACGGGGCCGATGCTGACGGTGCGCATCATGGCGACGGATCATCCCCGCTCGCGCGGGGTTTACATGAGATCGCCCTCTTTGATTTGTGATACGGCGGGATCATCCCCGCTCGCGCGGGGTTTACTGACCGCCCTCGCCCTGCGCCATCCTTATATTAGGATCATCCCCGCTCGCGCGGGGTTTACTCTGGACATGGGCAGCGATTACGTGACCCGCGAGGATCATCCCCGCTCGCGCGGGGTTTACCACTGCTGGAACCAGGGCGGGGCGCACCCCGCCGGATCATCCCCGCTCGCGCGGGGTTTACCGTGCGGGGCCGATATCGCCCTCCAGGCCGGCGGGATCATCCCCGCTCGCGCGGGGTTTACTGCGTGTGGTGGCCCCGGTAGGGGCATCCCCGCGGATCATCCCCGCTCGCGCGGGGTTTACCGCAGGATCCGCCACAGCTCGTCCATGACCAGGGGATCATCCCCGCTCGCGCGGGGTTTACGAGCGGGTTATCGTCTTCACCCACTCCCGTAAGGGATCATCCCCGCTCGCGCGGGGTTTACATAAGGATGCGCCAGTCCGGGTGCTCCGTATACGGATCATCCCCGCTCGCGCGGGGTTTACCTATATTTGACCGCCCTTTACGCATACGCTGGCGGATCATCCCCGCTCGCGCGGGGTTTACGTGTGTGTGTGTGTGTTGGTTGGCGCTCGGTGGGGATCATCCCCGCTCGCGCGGGGTTTACCGCCGAACGGCGGGAGTCGACAGAGGCCTTGGCGGATCATCCCCGCTCGCGCGGGGTTTACGGGCCCGTTCCTTCTCTCTCCCTTTGTGATGACGGATCATCCCCGCTCGCGCGGGGTTTACCTGCGGGAAAGCGTACACGGTCATGGTGAATTAGGATCATCCCCGCTCGCGCGGGGTTTACTCAATCATCATCATCAATATCATCATTTATCATCGGATCATCCCCGCTCGCGCGGGGTTTACCTGCCGCTCTACGTCAGTAAATCGGGCTCCAACGGATCATCCCCGCTCGCGCGGGGTTTACCGCCTATGCGCAGTGGGGCAAGAGCATCAATATGGATCATCCCCGCTCGCGCGGGGTTTACTACTGACACTACCTCGAAGACGCGCGCCGTCAAGGATCATCCCCGCTCGCGCGGGGTTTACGGCGTGTCCGACTGTTCAGGCTGGACATGGTATGGATCATCCCCGCTCGCGCGGGGTTTACGATCCGGCCGGGACCGTCGACCTGGACGACGAGTGGATCATCCCCGCTCGCGCGGGGTTTACCTCCGATGACTGCAAATAGCGATCCTCGTGGTCGGATCATCCCCGCTCGCGCGGGGTTTACGGACGGGACACTTTTGCGAAATATTTCTTTCCGGGATCATCCCCGCTCGCGCGGGGTTTACCGCCGTAGGTGTTGTTGGACATGGTGTCATCCCGGATCATCCCCGCTCGCGCGGGGTTTACCGGAGCCGTGGCGTTATCGCCCGTGGCGTCGGCGGATCATCCCCGCTCGCGCGGGGTTTACTCGCGCCCGGAAATGGTCTTATTGACCATACTAGGATCATCCCCGCTCGCGCGGGGTTTACTGCGGAGCTATCAGTGTCACCTTGGATACTGGGGGATCATCCCCGCTCGCGCGGGGTTTACATTCCTCGTTCCTTTATCAGACGCAGAACGCGAGGATCATCCCCGCTCGCGCGGGGTTTACCTCCCAGCCCAATCCCGTCGGGCTCACCACGAAGGATCATCCCCGCTCGCGCGGGGTTTACCCGCCCTCGCGGCCGTTCCGAACCACGCAGTAAGGATCATCCCCGCTCGCGCGGGGTTTACAACGCAGTATACACCGGCTCGCGCGTCCGAGCCGGATCATCCCCGCTCGCGCGGGGTTTACGTGGAATTGGGGTAAAGATTCTCCCAGCCGAAAGGATCATCCCCGCTCGCGCGGGGTTTACGCTTCCCGAAATCGTAATAGTCAGACATATCGCGGATCATCCCCGCTCGCGCGGGGTTTACGCCCTTGTCAACAACTCCGTCGCCAACGACCTGGGATCATCCCCGCTCGCGCGGGGTTTACCGCCTCCCGAAGGGCGACCTGCCCCGGCTGGCAGGATCATCCCCGCTCGCGCGGGGTTTACCGCAGGACCGCATCCATACGGTCCGTAGTGAGGGGATCATCCCCGCTCGCGCGGGGTTTACAGTACCCGGGCCTAGCCAGTGGGTGAAAGTCTCGGATCATCCCCGCTCGCGCGGGGTTTACGGGTGGATAAGAAGCCCGCCGAAGCCACGCCCGGGATCATCCCCGCTCGCGCGGGGTTTACATATAACTTGTTGCGAAACGTGTTTTGGCGGGAGGATCATCCCCGCTCGCGCGGGGTTTACCCGCCGTCGTGTCTCGTGATCGCCCGCCGACCGGGATCATCCCCGCTCGCGCGGGGTTTACCGCCTCGGTCTCGGTCTCGGGGTCGAGGCCGAGGGATCATCCCCGCTCGCGCGGGGTTTACAGTTAACGGGGCGCCCTTCATATTATGAGTGAGGGATCATCCCCGCTCGCGCGGGGTTTACTCCAACCCAACAGAGAGGAACAGAAATGATTCCGGATCATCCCCGCTCGCGCGGGGTTTACTCCAAATATCGCACGTCAATCCCGGGGGGCATGGGATCATCCCCGCTCGCGCGGGGTTTACCCGGTCGCGGGGATATCCGTGCCGTCAAGCCGCGGATCATCCCCGCTCGCGCGGGGTTTACATTTCTACTACTATCCCGCGCGAAATCTACGATGGATCATCCCCGCTCGCGCGGGGTTTACCGCCGGATCCCCACCCAGGGGATCGGCCAGCGGGGATCATCCCCGCTCGCGCGGGGTTTACGAAATAATGCCCTGACTGACCCACGGGTAATCCGGATCATCCCCGCTCGCGCGGGGTTTACTGAGGGCGTCGCGCAGCCGCTGTGCTCCCAGACGGATCATCCCCGCTCGCGCGGGGTTTACTCCACTTCGGCGGGCAGATAGCGGACGTAGCCCGGATCATCCCCGCTCGCGCGGGGTTTACGCCAGAGAGGCCACGATAGTGAGCGCGCCACCCGGATCATCCCCGCTCGCGCGGGGTTTACGTATGATATTGAGGTTTATGCGTGGGATGGCGGGGATCATCCCCGCTCGCGCGGGGTTTACCGGAATCGTCTTGATCTTCGCGACCAATTTCCAGGATCATCCCCGCTCGCGCGGGGTTTACGGGACGGGACTCGGTGACGTCTACCGGCACGTGGGATCATCCCCGCTCGCGCGGGGTTTACACTTGCGGATCCTTGGAATCCCAACGAACCCGTACTCTACCAGACCCCGGTTGCCTTCACTGCCGACCTAGGGCCCGCTCGTCGGGTCGTGGTAGCGCCGCCTCGCCAGGAGTGACATACATCACTACTGGACATGGCTCGACCGCCACAGCCTCAGCCCCGGCGCCCGGACGGGGGAACGGCGTCCGGCTAGAAGCGGATCGCATCGATCGGGCGGATCCGCACCGCCACGATTGCGGGGATGATCCCCGCCAGGGCTCCGACCCCGGATGCCGCCACCAGTCCGATGAGCGCGGCGGACATGGGGAAGGGCGGGTTGTCCGGCACCGGGATGTCCGACAGAATGGCACCCAGTGGGACCACACGCAGGGCCACCACCGCGATGCCGACGCCGACGATGCCGGCCACGACCGTCGCCACCACCGACTCCAGCATGATCGAGAAGAAGATCCGGCGGCTCGTCGCGCCGAAGGAGCGGCGCACCCCGATCTCGTGGATGCGCTGACGCACCGTCACCAGGGAGATATTGACCAGTCCCAGCGCCCCCAGCACCATGACGAAGACGCCCGCGCCGGAGACCACGGAGGTGAAGGCCCCCGTGCTCAGGTTCGCATTGGCGGACTGCAGATTGTCGGTGACCTGGGTCGAGCCCTGCCCGAACTGGGCGTCAAGATTGTCCTTGGCCCGCTGCTTGATCTCGCTGGCCCCCGTCGTCCCGGTCCAGACCTCCAGGGACGGGGCGGGGCGCACGGCATGGACGGGCAGCTGCTGCTCGTAGGAGGAGTTCAGGACGAACGCGGACAACGACTGCGGACAGGGCACCGTATTGCCCTCGGCGTCGGTCGTTGTGCAGTAGGACAGGTCCTCCGGCTCCAGCACCCCCACGATCGTGTAGGTGGTGCGCGTCGGCTCGTAGGAGGTGACTGTGAGCGGGCCGGTGAGGGTCTCCACCCCCATGGCGTCGAGGAACCCCTGGGAGACGACCAGCGATGGGGACATGTCATCGGCGTCGTCCGAGCGCAGCCAGCGCCCCTGGGTCACTTGCGTGTGGTGGAGCAGACCATAGCCCGTGCTGACGGCCTGGGTGCGCACCTGGCGGGGGCCGTCGGGGAAGGCGAAGCGGATGGAGGTGTCGTAGGTCGTCGCCCAGACGCCGATCTCATAGCGGTCCACGAAGGCGCTCATCGCCTCGGAGATGCGGATGGAGGTGTCCGACGACGCGGCGGCCCCTCCGGCGGAGCCCGCCGCGGCCTGCCCGCAGACGAGGTTATCCCCAGCTACCTGCGCAACACCAAGTCCGATAAGGCAGGTGCGTAATGGCTAAGCGTATTCAGCCCAGTGACGCAAAGCTGGAAATCACCCAGGTCAAGTCCTATGTTGGTCAGAAGCAGAACA
>ERZ773014.2347-NODE-2347-length-11084-cov-2.711125_pt1 | contig 11084 bp, 6 predicted proteins | sample MGYA00580841_ERZ773014 | MGnify/ENA primary metagenome ERZ773014 (study PRJEB29015, sample SAMEA2737989) | human oral metagenome | biome: human oral; feature: human-associated habitat; material: dental | place: China | collected 2067 ...
TTAATCATGGCTTGTAGTACTCGTTCATCCAACAAAGAAATGCTTAAATCAAACTCTTTTAACCGCAAAACAGGCAACAGTGCATGCAATGCAGACATTTCGAACCCTGCATTGATGAATTCCTTAATAAAGACTTCATTTTCAGCACTAAAATCACTTCTCGCAAGAATTTCCGCATGCTCCGTTACATACTTTTTCAGTTGCTTGCTGAAATGATATACTTCCCAATAAGAAAGCGTATTCTCCCAACTTACCGTAACCTTATCTCTTTCGAGTAAAGCATCCCAGACCGGTTGCCAATTTTCCGGATTTGCGCGTACTTCTTCACCTGCGCAGTCATCTATCCTCTCAAGTTGAAACACTTCCCTCTCTATCAACTCCTTTTGCAAACTTGTGTTTCCTTGCAATTTTAGGAGCATATCAACAATATCTCTTGGATTATCTGATGGCCTGTTGCGAGTAAGAACAAAATTTCTTACGAACAGCTCCATATTTTCCTGAATGTACTCTATCAATGGAATCAAACTTGAACCTAGTATCGTTGAATACGGTTGAGTATCAAGTTGGCTACTAATAATAGGGTACTTATATTCAATCAAAGACTTGATTGTCGATTCATTCAACTCATAATATTTCCCTTCATATATTATATCCATAACATCATGCTTACTATCGCAAATCGTCAAGTCGACAAATTTCACTTTAAGTTCTTCCAAAATGCACTTTAAGTGATTTAAATGATATTTATCTTCAGGGTTATAAAGCTCATTCATCAACTTCGAATTATTGTTTAAATACTCAGTTAATTTTCTCCTTTCATTCTGCGAACTTATAATTTCCAGATTGCACCCATTCAGTATTTCGATTAGAAATATGTGTAATTCTTCCGAATTGAGTTCGACGCATTTCCAGAAGTCCTTAGGGGGAGCCTCAAACCCATCCCACGCTTCATCTAAATCATATTGTATATATCCTACCACTCCTATGACATAGTCAAACATATCTTGCCATTCAATAGCAAGTAATCTTATAAGTATCCAACCTGTTATTATGTGAGTTTTTATAAATCCATAAACAAATTCCCATCCATCGAAATTCTCGTTTGCACGCTTCTTCAGCCCCTTTATAAATCTCCTCAGTTTATCTTCGGAATTTTCGAGGTAAACAGGTGCAAATATCAAATAATAGTTATTATACCCACTTCTATTCAACAAGAACTCGAGCAAATCATAATTCAATATTCCAACTTGATTAAAGTCATCATCATGTAATCTAGATACCACACTCCCAACATTTACAAGTTTATATCCAAATCCATCTTTTAATACCACTCCATTTTTCACACTAAGTATGAAATTCATGTCCTCTCTAGTCAGACTAACCTCATGAAATCTGTTTATATAATTTACATAGTTTTCATTGATATATCCTCTCTTTAACAGGAAGAACAATTCCTGATTTCCACCAATATCTTCATATATCCTTGCACTCGCTTCCTTTGATTTAATCAGTTCTCTTATTGGTTTTTCAGCAATTTGATTTTTCTCAAGTTCTAGAAAGTTGATTTTATCCAGTTCTTCGGTTTGATTTATCCGCATATTACTCTTTATAGATTCACACTTCTCCACATATTCTCTCAAAACCCCCAAATCTATTGTCTTTTTCTCAAGTCGTCCAGCATATCCACCGCTATAAGAAATAGTATCTACTCCCTTCTGTAACAATTCATTTAAGTTGTAGTTATCTTCCATAATATTTTGATACGAAATGGTTTCGTCATTGCAGGATGCCTCAAGGTATTCAACTTCATATATCCCCCCCATCATTTCACAAAGCATGGCATACTTACATCTACGTATTGAATTGAACTCTTGTTTTTCAATTTCTGATATTGTTTTTGAATGGGCATCTATTTCCTTCTGAAGTGCCTCACATGCCAAAGCAGCATACTTTTTCCTATTATCAAGTACCTCTTTAATAACCCCTTTTTCATTCTGTAAATCTGCAAACATTGATGGCTGTATATTTTTTAATAGCACCATTGCGAAAACTTCTTGATCAGCCAAGTTTAATCCTTGCTCATTTTTTAACAAGTTTTTATACATCACAAAGTCATCATATATACCATGCACAGTACGCATGTCAGGAATTAAGAGTTCCACATCAAATACAAAATCATTTGAAATGCTATGTATATTCCCTGTTCTGTTCGAAGCCTCCAATTTCTTTAGCAGTATATCACCAATATTGGTTTGATTTGCAATCGGTACAACTGGAATAATAAAGTCAAAAAACTTCATGCGATCTTCTGATGAAAAAATATCATCCTTTACTGCATATACAAATCGAACGGGTTTGCACTTCATAGATTCGTCATTATTAATCAAGTAATTTAGTTCTCGAAGGTGCACAAACACCTTCGAATTATCAAGCCTATCCAAATCCTCAAAGAACACAGTATTATATTTTGTTACTTCAAAAAAGTAGATAATTTCATCTAAATTTCTATTGAAAACCGACTCGTTTTCAGTCTCATCATTCTGAATTGTTGTATTTGAAAACACCTTAATTTCTTTTATACGGATTTTAGGCAGTATATTCCCACACGTCCAACAAAACAGTAGGGAGCCTAAAAGCGAAAAGATTGTTGTCTCTATAACTCTTGCCACCGAAGTCCTAGCTACATCCCACGTAAATAGCCTATCAATTACTTTGAATAGATTAACACCGATACCAGGAGCAATAAGTGTTAATACCAGTATTAACAGAAAAAATGTAACCGTGAAAGCCTTAACTCTATCCCTCCAGCTTTGTGGTCTCAGCTTGCGAAATCGACTCAGAGGAATTGTATTCGGCTTTACTTTATAAAAAAGTTGTTTCAAAATTGCTTTTTCGATTTCATCTTCATTAATCCCAACTTTCATCTCTGGATCTTCACTATTTCTAGTATCTATATCTATTCCTTTGAGATTTTTATCTTTCTGATTTTGTTCCTGCTTCGCTCCACTTGTAAAAGTTGCCAAGGATACTTTTAATGTCGATTTCTTTACCTTTTCATTCCGACACAGATATGTTTCTATGATGCTACTCTTCCCTGATCCGTATGGTCCCGATAATGCAATGTTTTTGACTCTCTCGTTTCCGAATGCCCAATTCAGTGCTTTCTCATAGGTATCAAAATTATCGACATTATTAATAGGCGCTAAATCACGCAACTCCGACGTCCAGTCTACGGTATTCATAGCTTCTTTGTTCTCTATATCTCCCATTCTTTCTTCTCCCCCTCCTATCTCTGTTCCTGCAGCCTCTTCCTCTCCTGCACCAATTCAAACTTCTTCTTCGGCTGCTTTTCCTTCCGTATCTTTGCATCCAGCGTGGCAAGTTGCCGCTCCAGCTTTTCTTGTTCTCTACGCTCTCTCGCAAATCGCTGCCTTGTGTTCTCGTGAGCGCCGCTCCCGCAATTTGCCTCACATAGTTTTCATAGACCGCATCGATATCCAGGCCACAGAGTTCCAAGCGAAGTTCCGCTTCGCTCCCCCATTCGGTCGCATAGTAGCGGTTCACTTTAAATGCGGCCGTGCCTGCCTCTGCCGCTTCTTTGTAGCCGATTACAGCCTTGTACTGTTCTTCGTATTCCAGCAGAAACAAGAGGTGATACGGGAGTTCCCGGTCTATCTGCCGCAGTACCCGTTCATCCAGTTCCCGCTCCTTTAGATGTATGAGAAACACTTCGAGTTCTGTGACCTTGGTTCCCGGCTGTAAATTGAGCGTATCCGGCGAGAGCTTGTTGACCCAGCGAATCTCTTTGATCTGTTCCACAAGGGCCCGCTTGACCTCCGGTGAAACCTCTATCTTGTCATAGAATTTCTGCTTCGGAATTTTCTTGCCAAATTCTGTGGACTTCGGAAGGTTCAGCACACTTGCTCCTCTCTCATTGAACTACCAGGAAACAGATTAATTCAAAATCGCCGAGTCCGGAGACCTGACTCTTTAAGGCGGTCGTGCCGCCGGGCGTAAAGAGACTGTCGATATCACTCTCTTCTTTGACCTGCAAGATGGAATCGATTGCCTGTCCCAACAGCTTTGAGACTGCTTTCATATCGCGTCCGTCCCGGGTCTCCCGGTTAAAGCGCGCGCAGAGTTCCTGCATGGGTTCTGTTCTTCCCTTGCAGAGCAGGCGCAGATCGCCGAGCAGCTGCTTTGGGTGCAGGTAGTCGCAGACCACGCTGCCGTCCGTCTTAAGGTATACCAAATAGAACGGGTGAATCTGATTTCGCCCGTCTATGTTCACGCTGTCCTGAATGTTTTTGAGCACAAAAATGACACCCGCCGGCAGTTCTTCCGTTGCGGGCACCAGCGCGTGGAGTCCGCGCGGCTTTGTCTCGATGGCACCGTCGTGCTTCATGTATTCCATCAAATCCAGACGGTATTCATTGAGCCCGAGATCCATAATCGAAATGCCGTTCGAGCTCTCTTCTATGTCTACGACCTCCTCCTGCATACGCCGAAGCTGCGCCTTCCGGTAGGCCAGATCTCCTTTTTCCTCGGCATTGATAAGGTCATCGTCTCCGGTCGCCGTGAGTATAGTTGCCTTCATGCGGCTCTCCACCCGGGCTTTCAGCTTGATGTATTCGTCGAGCGATACATCCGGCCAGAAGTTAACCAGCTGAATGCAGGCGTTCCGGCTGCCGATGCGGTCCACACGCCCAAAGCGCTGGATGATGCGCACCGGGTTCCAGTGGATGTCATAGTTAATCAGATAGTCGCAGTCCTGCAGGTTTTGTCCCTCGGAAATACAGTCGGTCGCAATCAAGACATCGATATTCACCTTGCTGTCCGGCATGAGAAGTTCCCTGCCCTTGGAAATCGGAGAAAAGCAGGTGAGCACGTTGTTGAGGCTTGCGGGAAACTGTTTTACCGTGCTCTTTCCGTCAACGCTTCCCGTAATGATGGCGGTATCCAGTCCGTAGCGTGTTTTCACAAAGGCACTGACTTGTTCATAGAGATACTCTGCGGTGTCGGAAAATGCCGAGAAGATGAGTACCTTTTTGTTGCCCTCATTGATCGGGTGCTCTATTTTCTCCGCGAGCAGGTGAAAGAGTTCCTGCAACTTGCTGTCGTGTGCGGGCGTAAGCGCCGCGACCAGCTGAATGAGCTCGTTCAAAATCTCTTGATCTTTTTTAAGCTCCGCCCGCCAGCTGACCCAATCCATATCCGCAAGTGAAATGTGTATTTCCTTGCCCACCTGAAAGAGGTCATTGTTTTCATCGTCGAGATCCAAGTCAATGTCGTTTACAGAATCTGCGATGCTGTCTTCTTTGCGCGTGCTGTCATATCGGTCAATTATCTCGATGGTGGTATCCAAAGTGTCTTTCATCCGCGTCAAGGTTAAACAAAACGCATGCACCGAGCTCTCGAGGCGCTTTAAGAGATTTATGCTCATGAGCCTGCAAATGCCCTGCTCGCGCCCGCTCTGCGTGAGATTCTCCCCCTTATTGTGGGTTAAATCCCTGTACTTCCCAAGCTTACTGGGGAGAATGTGCTTCGACGGCATATAGATGCTGAGGGTGAGCTTCATGAGCTGCTCTGCGATTTTCCGGTAGCTGATATCCAGATTCAAGTCTGTGAGTCCCGGGCGCACGGAAATGGGCTTAAAGCGCGCGGGGAAGGTTCCGATCTTCGCCGTGTCGTAGTACTTCTCAATGTGACGCCGGGAGCGCGCTATGGTCACGCTGTCCAGAAGCTCAAAGAAGTCAAAATCCAGGGCGGAGAGCAATTTTTCCGTGCTCCGCTCTTCGGGTTCTTCTTTGCTCCAGCTGTTAAAGGCCTTCTGGGCTTGGCGGAAGATGTCATCAATGCTCTTCTTCGTCTTTAACTTTTGATCGAGTTGTCCGGCATCTCCCTCGTAGGCAAGCGCAAGTTGATTCTTTAAATCCGAGAAGTTGTTATTGACCGGTGTCGCAGAGAGCATTAAAACCTTGGTCTTTACGCCCGCGCGTATCACCTTCTCCATGAGTTTTTGATAGCGGTTGTCCTGGGTATTGCTGTGGCTGCCGATGCCGTTCCTAAAATTATGGGATTCATCGATCACAAGCAAGTCATAATTGCCCCAGTTCAATCGATCCAGATCCAGCCCGTTTGACTGTCCGCTGCTGCGGGACAGGTCGGTATGAAAGAGTACGTCGTAGTTCAGGCGATCCGATGCAATCGGGTTGTTGACATAATTGTCCTTATAGGTGTTCCAGTTCTCCGAGAGCTTCTTCGGGCAGAGCACCAGCACGGATTTATTGCGGCTCTCATAGTACTTGACCACTGCGAGAGCCGTGAAGGTTTTTCCGAGTCCCACACTGTCTGCCAGGATACAGCCGTTGTAGGTCTCAAGTTTATTGATGATGGCAAGCACCGCATCGCGCTGGAAGTCATAGAGCAGGCTCCAGATTTTGCTCTGCTTAAATCCGGTCGCCTCGTTCGGCAGCACATCCTCGGAGATATCGTCCAGAAATTCATGAAACACATGGTAGAGCGTCATAAAATAGATGAACTCTGGCGCATTCTCCTCATAGACGGAACTGATTCTCTGAATGACCGCCTCGGTCACATCCTGCATTCTACCCCGGTCGTTCCAAAGCGACTCAAAGTCCCGGACAAACTTTTTGGTGATTTCGGTTTCCTGCCCCGCTTCCTCTTCCACGCGGATTATGTTCTCAACAAGACGGTTCCCGCGCTCTGCCCCCAAATCAACGGTGGTAAATTCCTGAAGGGAGTTATAGGCCGTTGTCGAAAGAGAGTACTCTATCGTCATAAAGCCAGTAATGCCCCCATCCCCCGCATTGGCTTTGAATTTCGCCTTGTTTCGAATCCACGCCGCGCACTCTCTTGCAATGCCGCGCTGCGTGAGTTCGTTCCGGAGTTTAATCTCGAATTCCGTCCCGTAGAGGCCGGACTCCCCCGAAAACCTCGGAATATAAAATTCTTTTCTCTGCTTTTCTCTGTCTCCCAATCCTCCCGCACTGTCTTCCACAAAGCTCGGCGCGGTGTACAGAAAACGGAATTCTTCGACGCCTTCCAGTTCTTTCTGCAAGGCCTGATAGGCATAGATGGAAAAGCAGGCAGCCGCAATCGAGACCTTACTTCCCTTGCGTATGGTATCCTTCAAATCATCCAGAAGCTTCTCTGTCGTATTATTCAGAACTTTTACCGACGTAGCCACGTTCCCGACTCCCCCTACAGCATTTTCTCCAAGTGCGGAATTCAATTCTTACGTTTTTCTTACGCATTTTATACATCATAGCACAGCGGAAGGGGGTTTTACAGACAAAAAAGACCATCCGGAGATGGTCTTCTTCAATTATGTTCGTTGCCACTGACGGCTTTTGCAGGACCAATGGTCCTCAAAATCCGACTTCAGCAGGATACAACGATATACCGGTTCAAGAAATTGCTCCAGCCTATTGATAGCAGCCTCGAAGGACAGGCCTACCTCCTTTGCAGGTGCAAAGACCTTCCATTGTGTCAACAAAGCCGCATTCTCTGTAAACAGGCGTATTTGCGCAAACACATCTTCTGAGATTGCTCGTCCGCGGTGCTTCAAAGTACTCTGCAAAGCCTCTGCAAGTATATTTCCCTCATAGTCAACCATTTCGGAGAGATAATAGATATCATAGAAATCCTTCATTCTGCTTGTTCCTGCCATTCTAAGGAGAATAGCGTCGAACTTCTCTGCTATCGTACTTTCCAGAGAATATGTATATAGCTTTGGCGCTTCAAAGTCCGGAAGTCTCGTAGAAATAGCGCGTTCCACCGCCGCCGGAACAATGACATCGTCAATCCCCACATCAATGGAAAATGGCATCCTGACTTTACCGATTTTTCCGAGCAAAGTAGTTTTTACACCAGGATACTTTTTTTCAAGTGTGATTTTCTCTGTTCTAATTACTTCCAGTTGGATAAAATCATTTCCGGTCCCTATCGCACAGATGTTTTTCATGGTCTGCTCTATATTCTCCATACTTCCGTGCAAGTCTCTCAGGAGAAAATCAATATCCTTGGTCGGCCTCGATTGGAATTCCGTAAGCGTGTATATGAACATACCGCCTTTCAAAACAAAATGATTCGCATATTCGGATCGCGACAACTTTCTCAGAAACTCCTCCTGCGCAAACAGCTGCAACACCAACTGAAACGGAATTCTCTCTTCTTTCGCTTGGTTCTTTAGCCGTGTCAGCACAGATGCCGCCATATTTTTTACAGCCATGGCCCCAGTATTTCCCTCACCTTTCTCTCCACACGGAGCAGCTTTGCATACTTGAACAGTCGTGCCGGGAATTTCTCCGGATCTTGCAGATAGCGCTGAATTGCTGTGGCAAATACCTCTGCATCTACCTTGTTTTTGTGCAGAAGCAGGTCACAGATGGTTCTCTCCTTATCGTAAATTTTGACAAGGCACCCATCTATCTCCGCTTCTTCGATCCCCGCCGAATAGCGTTCTTCCTGAATAAAGTGAGGCTTTACAAGCGGATACTCGATTTGAAAGCGCTTGCGCGCGGTCCGGTTGCTAACCGCAAGATGCCAATACGCCGGCGTCCTATCTGTGTAGCCGTAGTAGTCCAGCGCGCTCTCCATACAGATAACCGCATCCGGAAACAGTGCTTTCAGAATCGGCAGGTCTGAAAACGAATTCTCGTCAACATACTGATAATAGCCTCTCCGCAGCTGCTCAAGCCTACCTTCCTCCAGAAGACTCTGTACTTTCCTGTAATATAGCCCCTCTCGCTGCAGCTCGGCAGTTCTCATCACGCCGCCGTGCGCCTCGAACATCAGCTTCAGTGCTTCTCCCATAGTAACTCCTTGTCATAAAACAATACAATTATATTATACTTATTGTATCCTTTCATGACAACAGCAAAAACAACTGTTACGTATGCACACGCAAAAAGAGCGCCCCTCCCTCCGGAGCGACGCCCTTCTCTTCTATCTTTTCACTTGATTCAAACTTCTCTACCAATCACCAGCTCACTCTTCATCCCGTTCAACTCTATCCGCTTCTCCGCGCCGGGCGTATCAAAGAGCTCTGCTTCCTTTCCATCGCTCGCATAAGAAATCCGTGTGCCTATGCCCTTTGCCTTTGCCGTGAAGACCGCATCCGCCGGGACATAGAGCTTTGAGCAGGCCGAGAGCTGGTTGAGTTCCAGGGAGCTCGCAAGGCTTTGGCAGTGAATCTCCATATCAAGGTTACCGTCAATTTCCACGGTGCCGGGAACTGCGTCGAGATATAGCTTCCGGTTCCTTCCGCCGAGTTCTATGCGCTCGCAGTCCAGCGAACTGAGACTTACCAGTTCTGCATTGACCGCGCACTCTACTTTTCCGAGATAGGCCGCCGGGAGTTCCGCGTAGATGCTGAGTCCCTCTTTCGAGGCGCTCTCGCTCATTCCGTTCTTTCGGAGCAGTTCCAGATCCAGCCGCCGCTTTGTATCGTCCAGTTTGATTTTAAAATCACTCTGCAGCGAGGCAAGGGTATCGGAGACCAGGCGGATGCGCAGTTTCTCTCCCGGATGGCCGGAAAGGAATACTTCTTTGGCGCTGCCGAACTTCATATCGTAGTGTTTCACTTCATCGATATCATATTCGGTGACGCTCTCATAGCAATGCGCCGCTGTCGCTTGCGCTTTTGCCTCCCCCGTAAGCAGTTCGTCCACGGTGATTCCAAACAGAGTTGCGATTGCCCGAAGGTTCTCGATGTCCGGTGTGCCGCCCTCGGTCTCCCACTTGGTAACGGCCTGTCTCGAAACATGCAGTTTCTCTGCCAACTGTTCCTGGGACATGCCCGCGGTCTTCCGAAGGATTTTGATTGTTTCTGCGATTGGCATGCTTTGACCTCCTGTTTCTTGATGGCATCAGTATAAAAAAATCGCAGCGGCACACAAGAAACACGGGCTTACATTTCAAATTTTTCTTGCTACGCTCCGTAGCAAAGCGCTTAATCCCAGCGATAAACGTCGTTTCGCTCTAAGGCTGTCTTGCAGCGCGGGCATATTTTCTCGACCTTATTGTCCCAAACTTCTTGCTCCGATAAGACGCGCATCTTTCCGCCGCAGTCCTTGCAGCGGTGTTCGTAAGCCCCGTAGAGTTCGTACCCTTCCTCCTCGGGCACTGTCCAGTGTTTTTCCGGGATCGGCTTTGCCTGTAACTCGGCATCCTTCGGAATATAGGCTGTCAGCAATGCTTCGTTATCGAAGCTACCGCAGTTCTCGCACCGAAGCAACATGAGGTGCCCATCCAGAAAGGTTCCGGGATATGTTTCTACCAAATCCTGCCACTCGGCGCCGTATGCACCGGCACGCGCTTTCTGAACCAGCTGATGGCAAACCCTAGGGTATCTGAAACCCAATCCCAGCACCGCGGAAAACTCATATCCGCAGTTCGGGCAAATCCACGATAAACCTTCCCCCATGGCACACACTCTCCCTTCTCTTGTCGCACACAGTTTTTAATAATAGCTTCCTGTCGATAACAGTATAACGCCTTCACGAAAAAAAAGAGCCACCTTTGTGGCTCTTTCCTACCATACCGCTCAATCCTCTCGCTGTATAAAGTTGGTCACTGCCTCGCCCTCGGGCTCCGGGTACGGTATGCCCTGCTCTTTTGCGAGGGCAAAGCTTCGCATCATCCAGACCATGTTCCGTGCAAGGTTCCGCATGGTCTGCATGCCTTCCCGGTCCTTGACGGCATCTTCCGCGGTCAGGCCGTGGGTGATGTTCCAATAGGTGGAGCCTGCAACCGGCATCTGCGAAATCCCGAAGTATTTGTTCAGCACATCAAAGGAGGCCGTGGTGCCGCCTCTTCTCGCGACGGCAATCGAAGCGCCGGGCTTAAAGGCAAAGGGATTCTCGACGTTCTGCACGGAGTAAAACGCCCGGTCGAGAAAGGCCAGAATGCGTCCGCTCGGATGCGCATAGTAAACGGGTGTCGCAAAGACAAAACCATCGGCCTCTTTGGCGAGCGCCGTAAATTGATTCACCGCGTCATCCCGAAACACGCAGGCATCGTGCGTCCCGCAGTAGCCGCACTGAATGCAGTCCCGTATG
>ERZ773014.2349-NODE-2349-length-11079-cov-3.453193_pt1 | contig 11079 bp, 11 predicted proteins | sample MGYA00580841_ERZ773014 | MGnify/ENA primary metagenome ERZ773014 (study PRJEB29015, sample SAMEA2737989) | human oral metagenome | biome: human oral; feature: human-associated habitat; material: dental | place: China | collected 2067 ...
ACGGTGCAATTTATGCAAGGGAGGGAATTTAATGGATTATATGATCATCAATGGTTTTAACACCTCAACCCTTTCTGGTTGTGTTGTGACAGATTTTGGGAAGGTGGAGGCTGCTAAGCCAAAAGGAGAGAAGGCAAACCTTTATGGAGTCAATGGTAGTTACCGTGTGTTAGACGGTTCTTTCGACAGTTACGAAAGGACCTTCACTCTCCACGTTAAAAAAATGGTTGAGATTTCAAGTATTCTTGATAAGTTTCAATCGAATGATAATGTTTTGGAATTTAGCTATCAGCTTGGCTCATTGTTTTATGCCAATTTTGTGACTGCTAGTTTTGAACCTTTTGGGAATCATGCTTGGAAGTTAGAAATCAAGTTAGAAATGCAACCATTCCGCTATCAAAAAAATGTAGATCCTGTGGTTCTTACGGCATCTGGTACAATCACAAACCTTGGAACAATCTATTCCGAACCAATCATTGAGGTTGAGGGGGATGGTGATATCTCCCTTACTATTGGCCGTAAGACCATGTATTTAGCGATTAAGACTAAGGCTACTATTGATTGTAGACAAGGCAAGCAAAACATCTATAATGCTACTGGCGCAGTCCAGAACACACTTCGGAAACGTGGAGGGTTCCTCGAAATCCCGACTGGTAAAGTTGGTGTTTCATTTACTGGAAATGTTCGTAAGATTACTATTCGACCGAATTGGAGGTATAAGATTTGATTTATTTAACAAATGGGAATATGCCTCTGAACGCTGCCTATGCTGATGAAATCGTTCAGATAGATAGCAATACCTATCAATTGGCCTTTCGATTTCCGACCTCGGATCCATTGTGGGAGCGGTTGAAGGAGGAGACGTTCCTAACGGCTGATGACCTACACGGTGAGCAGGATTTTGTCATCTTTGAGGTTAAGAAGAAAAGTGGGTATGTTCAAGTCTATGCCAACCAAGTTTTCACCCTCTTGAATAACTATGTAGTCAATCCAATCTCTTTGGACAGACAGACTGGTTCGACTGCTTTGAGTCGCTTTGCTGGCGCGATCACTCGTGACAATCCATTCTCATTTTTCTCTGATATTGAAGATAGACACACCTTCAATATTGGTTCTAAGAATGCCATGGAGGCATTTGCGAAAGATAAACACTCAATCCTTGGTCAGTGGGGCGGTGACCTTGTGCGTCATGGTTATCAGGTTCGACTTTTAAAAAATGGCGGTTCGGAAAACGAATCGCTTTTTATGTATAAGAAAAACCTGTCTAGCTATCAGCACAAGACATCTACCAAGTCTTTGAAGACTAGAATCACCTTCAAGACTACCGTCAAAGGTGAGGGAGAAAAGGCGCCTGATCGCACCTTCACGGTCACAATTGACAGTCCACTCATTAACAAGTACAGTCAAGTCTATGAAGATGTGATTGAGGTTAACGACCAGGATGTGAAGGATGAAGCAAGCCTTCGAAAATATGGTGAGCAGTATTTCAGAACAACTCTCTGCGACATGATGGAAGATAGCCTTGAGCTAGAAGTCGTTGGGCAGAGTGACGTGCCTGTCCAGATGTATGACATTGTGAGCCTGTTTCATGAGGTCTACAATCTGGATGTGCGCAAGAAAATTACCAAGTACACTTACTTACCAATGGCCAAGAAGCTGCTTTCGATTGGTTTTGGCCAGTTTAAGTCTGGTCTTGCGAATGCGATTGGTAACGCAGTTAGTGATGCAGTCAGGGGTGAAGCGCAACAACTACATGACGATTTTGAGAAACAGCTAGAAAGAGAGCTCAAGAATGCTGATCTCGCTTTTGAGCATCAAAAAGAGGAATTGGTAAACCAATTTACCGATGGTCTCAATGCGGCTAAAGCCAAAGCTGAAGAAGTCAAGGTAGCGATGGCAGAGCAGCTGAATCTGAAAATCAATCAGAGTAAGAGTGAGGTCACTGATAGGCTGCAAAAGGAATTTGATCAGAAACTGTCTAGAGCCTCGGCTGATCTAGCGGCTGTCAGGGCGAATATGACACAGGCTCAAAGTCGGCTTTCTGGCGATATCAGTCAAATCCAGTCTGATATTGCTGCCATTAGAGGCAAGCAATCCCAATCTGATAGTGAGATAGCTAAGCAAGCGCAATCTATCAATCAGGCAAAATCGGAGCTGGCTGGTGTCAAAACCAACCTGACGCAGGCTCAAAGTCAACTAAGTAGCAACATTGCCCAAATCCGCTCGGATGTTGGTTCTATCCGCACCAAGCAAGGCCAGCAAGAAGCCGAAATCGGCAAGCAAGTCTCAGCGCTCAATGCAACCAAAACCGAGCTAGCGGGGGTGAAATCTGCTCAAGCTAATTACGAGCAGACTACTACCCGCAGGCTGGCGGAGCTGGCCAACGTAGCCGACGGCAAAGCCAGCAAGTCGGAGTTGGTGCAGACTGCGGAGGAGTTGAGTAGTAAGATTGCGAGTGCGCATTTAGGTCGTAGAAATCTGTTGAAAGGCACAAAAGAGCTTGCGAGACACAAGCCAGTCAGCGAATACAATGGCTTTAAGGTGATCAGGACGGTTGCAGGAGCAACTGGTTATCAGGATAGCTACAAAGAAACAACCGTTATACCAACGACTGGGACAGAGTACATAGCTATCTTTTATGCGAGAGCAAGCGAAAATGACTATCCTGTACGATGTCATCTATACAATCCAAACACAGTCACGTTATCGGAAAACAGCAGCGGATATAAGTCAAGGTCGTCAGATGGCTTGTCTATTATCCGTCTCTCGACAGACTGGCAATTGTGCTGGGTCAAGTGGACTCAAACCGCAATTGACACAGCCAAAGGAGTTATCATTGGCCGACACGGCCCTCAAGTAGGCGGTAAAGAGGGGGTATGGGTCGAAATCTGCGCCCCTGCCCTTTTTGAGGGCAATCTTGTCGGTGACTGGTCACCCGCTCCAGAAGACCAAGATGAGCGTGTCTCAGCCATAGAGTCAAGCTTTAAGCAACGAGCCGACTCGCTCGAAGCTGGAGTGTCTAGCTTGCGGGAGGGGCTCAAGACCAAAGCTGACTCAAGTGCTCTGACTGTGCTCTCAGATAGTATCAAGCAGTCCGTCAAATCGCTCGAGACGGACGTGGATAACAAGCTCAATCAAAAGCTCAGCACAGCTGTGTTTGAGGTGCGAGCATCTGGAATCCGTCAGGAAATCCTCAACGCCACGAAAGACAAGGCTGACAAGACTTTGGTCACGGCTGAGGCTGGGAAGCTGCGTGAGGAGTTGGCCAGCTTGTCGGTCGGAGAGAACCTCTTTATCAACTCAGAATTTAAAAATCTGCGTGACAATAACCAGCGCTATACAGCAAATGGTAAAACCTACCAAAACATGATTGCGCCGTATTGGTACAATCCATACAACGCAGGCCTACCAAATGCTCAAAATATCCAGCATGGGTATTTTGACACGGAAACATTTAGTGATACTGTCTTTGCCTTTAACGAGAGCGACGGCTCCCGACACTGGAAAGCATTGTCAACTGATTTTAAAATCGGAGTCATTACAGCTGGAGAGTATTACTTTTCAGCTGATTTGTATGCGACTGATTTAGGCACGCATGTTAGATTTGGATTTTACTACCATAATTCGACTGGTAAACTCAATTTCTACGCAGGTCAAGCAAAAGTCGAAGTAAACGAAAAAGGTCGTTGGGTGCGGCTAGGAGCACCGTTAAAAGTCAATGATGATATTGACGTAACTAAAAAGGTCCAATTTTATATTTACGGCTATAACTTTAGCACAAACTCGATTTTGTATCTTAAAAAGCCTAAAGTATCAAAAGGTCGCTTAAAAAGTGACTGGAGCCCAGCTCCCGAAGATGTCGAAGGCTTCATAACAGAGGCTAAGGCTACGTTCGAGCGCACGGCTCAAGGCTTGCGGACTGACTTGTCGGCTGTGCAGGCTTATATCAACGCTGACGGCACACGCTCAGAAGCTTTGCGCTCTTTCTCCCGTGAGGAGACCGCACGTCAGCTGACAGCCGAGCGCAAGGCTATCGAGGCTGGCTATGTGGCTAAGGCGCAGCACACAGAGGACGTGCGAGGGCTGACGAGGCGGTTTGAGGAGCTGAGTGAGGGAGGTGTAAACCTCTTGCGCAACTCAGCGGCTTTGCTGGTCGGCGGTGATTGGCGAACTGGTAAGTGGCAGGCTACTAGCGGAGGAAACGGTACAGCTCAGGTTGTACCCGTCACAAGCCCTCCTAACCCACTAATCAAGAGCATGATCCGTATTGTCAACAACACAGTCGGCAATAAAGATTTATCGCAATCTGCCATGGCTCTTGTGGTCGGTCAGAAATACACTGTATCTTGCTATGCTCGAGTGGCCAGTGATAGCCCGAGTCCAACAGTCGGTCTGCTAATCAGGTCATGGGCAAATAACAATGATACCAACCGCAAATTGCACAAAACCATCTCAAACAGAGATTGGCAGCGGTACTCATTTACATTTACTGCCGATGTCGTGGCTAACTCAATCCAGTTTGGCCAAAGTGGTGCTGGAAGCGTCGAAATCTGCGCACCTAAAATCGAGTTAGGTGCTGTTGCGACAAGCTGGAGCCCGTCGCCAGAAGATGCAACAAGCTACGCTGACACTAAGTTGGCTGAGTTTAAGCAAGACATAGACGGTCAACTGGCCAATGTGCAAGCTGCCCTTAATACAGCCAATGGCTCGCTGACAAGCTTTAATACGTGGAAGCAGTCAGCGCAGGAAACGCTGAATAAAGTCGGTAAGGTCGAGTCTAGTCTTAACGAGACCAAGACAAGTCTGGCAGAGTTTAAGCGCTCGGCTGAAGGCTTGAGGACTGACTTGTCAGCTGTGCAAGCTTACGTTAACGCAGACGGCACTAGGTCAGAGGCTCTGCGCACTTACTCTCGTGAGGAGACGGCTCGTCAGCTGACTGCCGAGCGCAAGGCTATCGAGGCTGGCTATGTGGCCCAAGCCCAACACGCAGAAGACGTGCGAGGGCTGACGAGACGGTTTGAGGAGTTGAAAAACAACTCTGAGACTAAGCTTGCTGAGTATCGTCAGACAGTTGATGGTCAGTTTGCGACTATGTCTAGTCAAATTGGGGAAAGCCTCAAGAAGACCGACATCAGTATCACACCCGGTCAAATCATCCTTGGTACTGGTAAGGTGGTTAATGGTCAGACTTTGGCTAGTCTTTTTGTCCAAAATCCAGAAAGCATGCAGGCCATCACAAAGCTCATGCGGATCACGGGTGATTTGATAGTGGATGGCTCTATCACTGGTCGTGACTTGGCCGCAGGAGCTATCACGACACCTCATCTAGCAGCAGGCGCAGTGACGGCCGAAGTGCTAGGCGCTAACGCCGTTACGGCTGACAAAGTCAAGGCGGATGATGCCCTGCTCGAAAAGCTATCTGCGGGCGAGGCTCTGCTAAGGAAGCTGATGGCAAAGGATGCTTTTATCAACAGGCTGCAATCCATTGACTTTACGGCTGAGCAGATTAAAGGTGGACTACTGAGGTCAATTGACGGATCGCTAATTTTTGACTTAAACAAAAATACGCTGACTATGTCATCCAATACCGCAGCTATTAAGCGAGTTTTGCCCGGTCACCCGACGCAGTTTATGCGTTATGAGACCGAGCGAAAAGGCAACGTGGACTACACACGGACCATCATCGGTAGCAATCGAAACGGAAGCGAGAAGTTTGACTCTGTGACGTTTGCAGGTTTAGTTGTCGAAAACTCAAATAAGGCAGGTATAGAGGACTCCTTGAGATTATACGGAGATAATACTTATTTTCGTCATGCTCAGGGAGAGGTCGGCTGGAATATCAATGCGGTTACACAGCGAATGAGTCCAGCGACTTGGCAAAAAGAGTCAGCAATCTGGGCACGAAACTTTGTCGTGCCAAAACATCGGAATCCCAACGGCCGTGACTGGGTTAAGTTGGAGGAGACTGTGGCAGCTTTGTGGCGGCTTTGGGAACACGCAGCAGGTAACCAAGTAACCATGACGGGAGCCATGAGGGATAAAGTCAGAGAGCTTTTCCAAAATTACGGCTACAACTACGGAATATCGTAAGGAGAAAACATGGAGGAAAACGTGTACGTTTACATGCTAGCTGAGTACAAAAATCAGCTAGCGGAGAAGACTCAATCAGAAATTGAGCTGCAAGCTTTGCTAATCGTAGAGAGAAGCAAAAGCTCGCTCTTAGAGCAAGAACTAAATAGCTTTAATGCTGTGTTAGCTTCGGACACGGCATTGAAAGAACTTTTTGACGAAGCTAAAGAAAAATTGGAGGAAGTAAAATGACGCTGGAAATCGTAAAAACTACAAAATTGGTTGGAAGCATTAAGGTCGGTGATACGGTCGTTAAGACAATGACTGCGGATGTCGATGATAAGGGTGTGACCACGTTTACCGAATGGATCAACGACAGCGAAGCGTATGCTACGAATCGTCGAGAAGTACGGAAGCAAGAACAGGCATTCCAAGATGCGGTCTATGCCGCTGAAGATGCGATTATTGCTGAGCTGGAAGCTGCGCCTAAAGATAAAAAGGGGTGATGAATGCAGGCTAACATTTTGGAATGGTCACATGGCTTGCGTGACTTAATTGATACGCAAGATGAACTGATTGTGTTTACTTTAGCACTTATCATGGGTGCTATGGCTATTGACTTCCTGACAGGAACTCTGGCCGCTAAGCTCAATCCGAACATTCAATTTCGCAGCAAAGAAGGGATCAACGGAATTATTCGCAAGATTGCTAGCATCGCTTTACTAGCTTTCTGCATTCCGCTTTCTATTTTGCTGCCTGAAGGGATTGGACTGGGAGCTCTACAGATACTTTATTTCGGGTATCTGTTTTTTGAGCTAAAATCTATTCTGGAAAATTTCGACAAGCTCGGTATTAACACAACATTTTTTCGAGAGTTTATCGAAAAAATATCAAATTCGGGTAAAAATGATAAAAAATAGAATAAAAGAGCAAGCGCTGAAGCTTGCTCTGTTTGCTTTTGCTGCAACTTATTTTTGGTTTGCAGCCTTTGAAAAAATGAAAGGAAAATAAAAAAATGACAAAAGTAACTGATTATGCAGAAGGAAATTTCCGTTTTGGCTTTGGGTCAAAACTCTATCTGGCTCGAAATGAGGAAGCACAAGTGCGAGCTCACATCTCTACACCAGCGACACAGCGCTGGGATAACGGTCAATATACATTAAACGAAAGAATCGCAGAAGGATTTAAGCCTGCGCATCCTGTCACATTTACAGCTAAAGTGATCGCTCAAGGTAAAATCCAACCACAAGCTGCAATTGACTTCGTCTTGATGCCAGACGGTCGTGTGCTGGTCAATGCTAGCAATGTGCGTCAGCTGCCTACACCGCTTGACATCGTTGGTGAGGTGACTTATATCATCGGTGCCAGCCAATTTGATAAATAGGAGGAAAATAACATGCGTAAATATAAATTATTTCAGGATGAAGTCCTTGGCTACGGCTTCGATATTGACGGTTGGTTCAGTTGGCAGTGTTGGGACGGATACGCTAAATACTGTATTTGGCTAGGCGTGCCGTTTGCTAACTGTACAGTCTCTCGCTTTGTAAAAGATATTTGGGAGCAACGGCATACAAACGGTATGCTAGACTACTTTGACGAAGTAGAAGAAATGGAAGAAGGCGATGTCGCTGTCTTTATGGAAACAGAGCTCACACCTGTTTCCCATATCGCTATTTTCGCTGGGGACATCGATGGCACTCAAGGCTGGTTCCTTGGTCAGAACCAAGGTGGAGCTTCCGGTCCTGATGGTATCGGGGGTGTGTTTAACCTCGTTGCTTTCCCATACTCTATCTTGTATCCAACAGCATTTCGTCCAAAAGGCGAGTCTTTACCTAAAGCTGAGCTAAAAGAAGCAATTACCGAAGTCATGGAAAATCACGAGGCGCCTTTCTTCCCAGAAGATGCCACTTTTACGGTCGGCGACTCTCCGATCAATGTCCGCCGTGCACCTAGCTTGGATGGTGAAATCGTGGCAGTTTATCAGCCGGGCGAAAAAGTCCATTACGATTCTAAAGGCTCAAACGATGGCTATCGCTGGATTTCTTATGTCGGAGAATCTGGCAACCGTAACTATTTAGCGATTGGCCAGACGGACGAAGCTGGCAACCGCATTGACCTGTGGGGACAATTGTCGTAAATAAAAACCGCAGCGGAAACTGCGAAAGATCATTAAATTTAAAAAGAAAGACTCAATAGATCATCTAGCCCCAGCTAAAAAGCTGGGGCTTTTTAGTGCTATTAAATCAATTTTGCTAATTCTGTCAAAGCCTCTCTGATAGTCACAACTGTATAGTGATTTTCCAAATCTCTTTCTTCTAACGAGTATGAGTAGAGACCTCTTTCATCTTCCCAAATTGCTACAGCGTCGTTGTAGCTAAATTCACCACTTTCAACTTTTTCCCGTAATTCACTATAAATCGTTGATTGAATTTCATTTAATTTAGACATAATAGTTTTCTCCAATTCTTCAGCATATTCGGTCATAGCAAGACCGTGTTTAAGTCTCATATTCAGCAGGTCTGAAGTCCCATTTTTATATTTATCAATGGCTTGTGCAGATATTCCGCATCGCTTGCTAATAGCATAAGATGTCGAATTTTCTAAAACCCATTGTATTTTTTCAACATTTATTAGCATCATAACCTCTCTATCAACTTTATATCTATATTATACAACTATAGTTGTATAAAGTCAAGTTGTCAAATAAATTTTTTTAAAAAAATGTCTATGCTTTGAAAAAGAAAGACTCAATAAATCATCTAGCCCCAGCTTCCTAGCTGGGGCTCTTTTTTGTTGTCGGGATTTTGAGTTGTGCTTCATAATAGATTTCTTCCTGGATGATAGGCGAGTGCATCCCTTGATAAAGTTCACCTCTCCATCTTATTTTCCCAATATAGACGGGGTTTTTCAAAATCCATTTAACTGTCGAGTAATACCATTTTTTATTTAATACTTTTCTATCAGTCATATCGTGAGCAATGGTGTTTATTGTATCACCTATTAAAAAGCGATCGAAGATATATCTGACCCAATGGCTATATTCGTTTACTTGATATTGGCCATCAATGTAATCATAGCCAAATGGACAAAAAGGGGGCGACCAGGTCATAGGTTTGCCTTGTAATGCACGCCCTATTTTCCCTAACTGCATGCGTTCTCTTATCTGATCCCTTTCGAATTGCGCAAACACGGCGAGCATCCCCACCAATACTTTTCCTACTGGTGTCCTGGTATCAAAATTTTCGGATAAACTAATAAAGTTTATTTCATTTTTTAAAAATATATCCTCAATGATATGTAAGGTATCTTTTTGAGACCTACTTAGTCTATCCAATTTATGGACGATTACAAAGTTAAAACAGCGATTTTCCGCATCAGCCAGTAACTGACGCAGAGATGGCCTATCCATCTTTGCGCCAGTAATTTCATCCGAATAATGCTTATAGACTTCGATATCGTGTTGCTGGCAATAAGATGTTGCCAACTTTTCTTGCATTTCCAGTGAGTAGCCATTTGCCTGATCAAATGTGCTCACCCTTGTATAGATAGCCGCTTTCATTTTTTGTCCTCCTATAGGGAGTGCCCAGCGGCAGCCTTATTATTACACCAATTTGCAAAGCTTTCGTTTTTATGTTGTCCTAAGAGAGCCAATCTCTTAGCGGCCCTATATTCGGTCGATAATGACACGAGCATTTGTTTTTTAAAGCATTTTAGAGTTGCGTGGCTAAAGCCCATACGGTATCCGCTAGCTTCCAAAATTTCCACACATTTATCTAAAGCATTTTTCTCTTTCATCGTTTTTTCGTCATTTATTGGCTCAGTAGACGCTAACAACGAATCGAGCAGTTCGAAACATTCGTTATTTTGGATAATGTAAAATGGGAGTGATTTCATTGTGATTGTTTGCATATCTTACCTCTTTCTTTTCTGAGGTACTAAATAAAGTACCTGTTGCGTTAACAAGTACTTTATGCTACAATACAAAAGTACTTGCTTTTAGTGAGTGCGCCCGCCTTACAACCAGTCGGATTGGCGTTTGAGTGGTTGTAAGGTGTTTTTATTTTTCTTTTGCGTAGTTGTATAGCTTCTCAGCAGTGAGTAAAGCTATTTTGTCCAAGCTGGTTTTTCCAGTTCTCAAGTCTAGTACAGTTGTGTACGGGACATTAGCTCCCTTTGCGATTGCGTAGGTGCTTATTTCGCTTTTTAGCAGCGCTTCGATTATTTTTCTCATTTCTACTCCTTAAGTATAAGTAGCAAATTGCTACTATCAAAATGTTGATGATTAAAATTTCCATGATTTTATTCCCCTTTTGTGATATAATAGGGATTGAGGGGAGTAGCAGCTCCCCTTATCCCAAAGGCGATTACTTAAACTTGCGAGGTCTAGGTTTTCGCTTTTTTTCTTTGCTCCAGAGTTTGTCTTTTGTTTTGGCATTGTTTTAAATTTTAATTGTTATTATATACCATGGCAACGCATATACCGAGCGTTACGCATGTCTTTTTTTTTATTCGCCTTGTAGTTTTTTCAGAATATCTTCGCCATTCTTGGCATTAGCAAAAAGTCCTCCATTGTCAGAAGTTCCCTCTTTTTGCACAGTATTTTCTCCACTCATGGTCTCAGCATTTCTCTTCTCACGGTCTAATTTCTGCTGGCTCTTTTTCGCAACACCGGCTTTCTTAGGAGCAATGAAGAGAAACATCTTTTTACCTTCCAAGCGCGGCATCTGTTCTACCTTGCCATATTCTTCCAAATCGTTTGCAAAGCGGAGTAACAAGACCTCACCTTGTTCTTTGAAAAGAATGGAGCGACCACGAAAGAATACGTATGCTCTTACTTTATTACCATCTTCGAGGAATTCCTTGGCATGTTTTAACTTGAAATTATAGTCATGGTCATCAGTTTGAGGACCGAAACGAATCTCTTTGACTTCTACTTTTACTTGCTTAGCTTTCAGTTCCTTAGCTTTCTTTTTCTGTTGATAGAGGAACTTGGAATAGTCAATGATGCGA
>ERZ773014.2350-NODE-2350-length-11078-cov-11.325138_pt1 | contig 11078 bp, 7 predicted proteins | sample MGYA00580841_ERZ773014 | MGnify/ENA primary metagenome ERZ773014 (study PRJEB29015, sample SAMEA2737989) | human oral metagenome | biome: human oral; feature: human-associated habitat; material: dental | place: China | collected 2067 ...
CAAAGAGTGTCAGGATGTTTTCGGGGAGTCCTGCAAACTTCTGCATGAAGGCACGCGTCGCATACTTTTCGCCTGCAAAGTCGATGTAGGCGATATCGACGAGGATCTGGATCTTCTTTCCGGTCTTTGCCTGTGCTTTGACCGTGTCCAGAACGTGATCCCAGTCCTCCTCAGAAAGGCTGTATCCCGTCGGGTTGTGCGCAGGTGTGTTGAGGATGATGAGCAGGCTGTCCTGTCTTTTGCAAAGGGCATCGACTGCCGCAGAGAACGCTGGATGATTGAAGTTGTTGGCTTCGTCGAACAGCGTGAAAGTCGTGACAGAGGAGCCAAGTTCCTGACAAATGACATTGTACGTTCCCCAGAACCAGTCCGAGGTGAGCACCTGATCGCCGCGCTCGACGTAGTCGTCGACGGCGGTGCGCAGAGCTCCCGTTCCGCCTGCCGTTGCGACGGCGGCGAGATAGCCCGCAGGACGCTTGCCGGCAAATGTAATGTCGATGGTAGCCTCGAGATACTCCGGGAGCCCTGAGATCGGCGCATAGGCGATATAATCCTCAATGGGGAGGGAGCGGAAGACGCGTTCAACTGTCGGCAGATGCGCCAATTTTCCGTTGTCGTCCATGACGGCGCCGATTGTCGCGTTGATCACGCGCTCTTCGCCATGCTCTGCGATTGCGGCGCGGCACGCCGCATTGGCTCCGAAGATCGCGTCCTTCAGGCGGCGCGACGCCGCGTGTGATGCTGCCATTTGAATTGCCATGTTATATGCTCTCCTTTTCGATGGAAAGCACGGATCATCGTGTCCTCCACTGGGGGAGGGCATCGTTGATCCGTGCCGTCGTAGCGTAATATGATGATAGCGCGCGGCTCTCCTTATGTCCACAAGCCACGCAGGTGTATACACGTATTCTTATGCCTCATTCGGAAAGAACTCGTCGTGGATGCGGTTGACGGCGTCCTTGACACTGCCGCCTTTGATGAGGCAGGAGATACTGATCTCGGAAGTGCTGATGATCTCAAGGTTGATGCCTGCATTGGAGAGTGCACCGAACATGCGGGAGGCGATACCGGGGTTGCCGAGCATTCCGGCTCCGACAATAGAGATCTTCGCGACATCATTGTCAATGGACACACCGGATGCGTGGATGTCTGCTGAAATCCCTTCAACAACGCGGCGCGCTTCCTCGGCGTCAATGGATGCCACCGTGAATACCATGTCGGTCACATTGGAGTCGGCACTGCGGATGCTCTGCACAATCATGTCCACATCGATGTTTGCATCGGCGAGAGCTGAGAAAATTTTGTATGCAACACCTGGGACGTTGGAGACGCCAAGTACCGTAATCTTTGAGACATGCTCGTCATGTGCGACACCGCGAATGATAAAGGACTTTTCTTCCACTGTATATTCCTCCCTAATGATGGTTCCGGGTTCTGCAGTAAAGGTCGAACGAACGTGGATGGGGATGCCGTAGAGCTGTCCCATCTCCACCGAGCGCGGCTGCATGACGCCCGCGCCGAGACGCGCCATCTCGAGCATCTCGTTGTAGGTGATTTCCTTCATACGGCGTGCGCCCTTGACGATGCGCGGGTCAGCGGAGTAGATGCCGTCAACGTCCGTGTAGATCTCACAGGCATCCGCACCGATTGCACCCGCGATTGCCACGGCAGAGGTATCCGACCCGCCGCGTCCAAGCGTCACAGGGTTGCCGTCGGCATCTGTGCCCTGAAATCCGGCGATAACGACGATGTTGCCCTTTTTAAGCTCCTCGTGAACGCGTTTTGGCTCAATTCCTAGAATACGCCCCTTGGTATGTGCATGATCTGTACGCATTCCTGCCATGCCGCCGGTGAGGGAGATGGCGGGCTGTCCCAAGGCACGGAACGCCATCGCGAGCAGCGCAATCGAGACCTGCTCGCCCGTCGTCATGAGCATATCCATCTCGCGGGTGTATTGATAGGGGGTTTTCACCACCTCGCCGGCCAGCGCGATGAGATCATCTGTCGTATCGCCCATGGCAGATACCACCATGACAATGCGGTCATCGGGGGCTTTCTCACGCAATATACGTTTTGCTACATTCTTGATCTTTTCCGGGGTAGCCACCGAACTTCCGCCAAACTTCTTTACAATTAATGACATACAATATCCCCCTATGGATTGGTATAATTCCCATCATGGTGAATTCTCAACGCATTATACGCCAAAATGCGCTGTATTTCAATAACCCTTTGATGTACAAGGGATGTGCAGGACTTTCTTTAAGAAAAGGGGGGTGGAAAAATTTTCTGTTTCCTTAGCGATTGATGCATAGCACATAATACAAATGTATGGTGTTTTTTTGCCATTGCTTTTTTTGTCATGACCTCGTATAATAAAGAAAAGGAAGTGAGTGCCTAGCACGTTGCTTCTCTATATATTGCCTTTTAAGAGGTCCTGTGAGGCCTTAAGGGAGTTTTCAATGAAATATTCGACGCGGTCATTCGAGTTTATTTTGGATGCAAAGCTTTCTTATGCCTTTCTTTCGGCGTGAGAAGGCTTTTTTGTTGAAAGGGGATGCACATGGGACAGGAGTTATCGCTCAAAGGACGGGATGTGCTTGGTCTGGGAGATTTTTCCGCCGAGGAGATCCGTCTGGTTCTCAGTACGGCGCGAGAAATGAAGAATATCGTCGGACGTGACATCAAGAAGGTGCCCGCACTGCGAGGCAAGGCGATAGTGACGCTTTTTTACGAGCCGAGCACGCGGACGCGGACGTCATTTGAACTGGCAGGAAAGTATCTGGGCGCCGATGTGGTGAACATCACGGCGAGCGCATCAAGCATCGTGAAGGGGGAGAGCCTGCGCGACACGCTTTATACGATCGAGGCGATGGGCGTGGATGCCATTGTCATGCGGCATAAAGCAGAGGGCGCGGCTGCCTACGCTGCCAAGGCGGTCTCTCCCGTCATCATCAATGCGGGGGACGGCGCGCATGCGCATCCCTCACAGGGCCTGCTTAATCTCTATACGATTGAGGAAAACAAGGGGAAACTCGCGGGGCTGAAGGTTGCCATTCTCGGTGATGTTCTGCACAGCCGCGTGGCGCGATCTGACATTCAGGGCATGCGAAAGATGGGGATGGATGTCCATATCGCGGGACCGCGCACCCTCCTGCCGCGCTTTCTGTGTGAGGAGGAGGGTGTCACGATCCATGACCGCGTGGAGGATGCTCTTGAGGGGGCTGATGTGGTCGAGGTGCTGCGCATACAGCTCGAGCGCATGAAGGGGGGGCTGTTCCCGTCGACGCGGGAGTACGCGCGTATCTACGGGCTCAGTGAGGAGCGGCTCGCACTGGCGAAGGAGGATGCTCTCGTGCTGCATCCCGGTCCGATGAATAAGGGATGGGAGATCTCCGAGTCCGTCGCCTACGGTGTGCAGTCGCGGATCCAGGAGGAGGTTAAAAACGGGGTTGCCGTGCGGATGGCGCTCTTTACACTGGTACTGATGGGAGGGAAGGCCTGAATGCGTGCGTTGCTGCTGAAAGGGGGACGGGTGATTGATCCCGCCTCCAAACGAAATGAAGTTGCCGATGTCCTCGTCGAGGACGGTGTGATCCGTGCCGTTGGCGCAAATCTTGCCGCAGACGGCGCAGAGATTTACGATGCTGCGGGAAAGGTAGTTGTGCCCGGTCTGATCGATATGCACACGCATTTCCGCGAGCCCGGTCAGGAGGCAAAGGAGGATTTTGCCTCCGGTTCGCGCGCCGCAGCGGCAGGAGGATATACGACGATTGCGACGATGCCGAACACGCGCCCTGTCGTCGATACGGCGGCACTGGTGAAGAGCCTGCAGAAGCGCGCCGAAGAGGCGGCAGTCATGCACATCCGCATCATCGGTGCTGTGACGAAGAACCAGGAGGGCAAGGAGCTGGCAGAGCTCGGCGATATGGTTGAGGCGGGAGCGGTCGCCTTCTCAGACGATGGTCACTTCGATCCGTCGGCAAAGGTTCTCCTCAGTGCATACGACTATCTTGCGCCGTTTGATAAGGCGATCATCAATCATGAGGAAGATACCTCTCTCGTAGAGGAGGGCGCCATGAATGAGGGGCATCGCAGTGCGATGCTCGGCATCAAGGGGCGTCCGATTGTCGCCGAGGATATTGCCGTCGCGCGCGACATCATGCTCGCCGAGTATGCGGGTGCGCATGTCCATGTTGCCCACATCAGCTCGGCGCGTGCCGTTCAGCTGGTACGCGAGGCGAAGGCGCGCGGTGTGCACGTGACGACAGAGGTCACCCCGCATCATCTCACGATGACGGAGGACTGCGTCGATCCAACGGACAGCTCGACAAAGGTCAATCCGCCGCTGCGGACGGAAAAAGACACAGCCGCCATGTTGGCGGGACTGCTCGATGGGACGATTGATATGGTCGTAACGGATCACTCCCCGCACGCACGTGAGGAGAAGGATCGCGAGTACATCTATGCGCCGAGCGGCTTCCCGGGGCTTGAGACGGCACTCGGCGTGCTCATGACGGAGCTGGTTCACACGGGGAAGCTCCCGCTCGAGACGCTGATCGAGCGCATGACCTATGCGCCTGCGCGCATCTTTCATCTCGATGCGGGGACGCTGCGCGAGGGGGCACCGGCGGATGCGACGGTCATTGATCCGAACTGCGTCTGGACGGTGGACGAGAAAAAGTTTTACACGCGGGGAAGCCACTCGCCGTTTGTCGGACGAGAACTTCGAGGAAAGGCTGTGCTGACGGTCGTGGACGGGAATATTGTGATGAAGGACGGAGTCATAACAATATGAGAGGAAAACTGATTTTGGAGGACGGTTCGTCCTATGCGGGAGAGCTGCTGGACGGCAGCGCGAAGACGGTGGGGGAGGTTGTCTTTACGACGACCATGACGGGGTATCAGGAAAGTCTGACCGACCCGTCGTTCTGCGGACAGATTCTCACGATGACTTACCCGCTGATTGGGAACTACGGTGCGGCGGAGAAATTTATGCAGTCCCGCCGCCCGTTTGTGCGCGGCTTTGTCATCGGTGAACTCTGCGATGCACCGAATAATTGGCAGTCTGAGAAGAGCTTGATTGACTTTCTCACGCAGAGCAAGGTTCCGTGCCTTTATCATGTCGATACACGAGCGGTGACGCGCCATATCCGCGCTGCGGGCTCGATGAAGGGAGTGATCGTCCCCGACGGCACGGAGCCGGATGAGATCGCTGCACTGCAGGCGGAGGAGCTGCCGCGCGATCTCGTGGCGATGGTCACAACGCCCGAAGTCTATGTCATGGAGACGGATCAGGAGGACGCACCGCATATTGCCGCGCTGGACTTCGGCGTCAAGCGCAGCATTTTGGAAAATATCAACCGCCTTGGTGCGAAGATCACGGTACTGCCTGCGTACACGAGTGCCGAGGAGGTGCTTGCGCTGAATCCCGACGGCATCTTTCTGTCCAACGGGCCGGGAGACCCGCAGGATGTGCCTGAGATCGTCGCAGAGATTCAGAAGATGGCAGGCAAGAAGCCGATCTTTGGCATCTGCCTCGGGCATCAGCTGCTCGCGCTCGCCTTTGGCGCAAAGACCTATAAGATGAAGTTTGGCCATCGCGGCGGCAATCAGCCCGTCAAGAATCTGCGGATGAACCGCGTACACATCTCGGCGCAGAATCATGGCTATGCGGTTGATCCCGCCTCGCTCGAGGGGACACCGCTCGTCATTACGCATACGAACGTCAACGATGATACGGTCGAGGGGCTGCGGCACACGTCGCTGCCGATCTTCTCGGTGCAGTACCATCCCGAGGCTGCGCCGGGACCCGACGACAATATGTATCTCTTTGATGAGTTCTGGGCACTGATGAAGGGGGAGTGAGAGGATGCCGCGTAAGGAAAATCTCAATAAAGTCATGGTGATCGGCTCCGGCCCCATCATCATCGGACAGGCCGCAGAGTTTGACTATGCCGGCTCACAGGCCTGCCGTGCATTGAAGGAAGACGGGCTGGAGGTCGTCCTCGTCAACAGCAATCCCGCCACCATCATGACGGACACCAATATCGCTGACCGTGTTTACATTGAGCCGCTGACGGTGGAGTTCCTGACGGAGATTATTGCCAAGGAGAAGCCGGATGGGCTTCTCGCCACGCTCGGCGGACAGGCGGGGCTGAACCTTGCCGTTCAGCTTGCAGAGAAGGGGATCCTGGCGGAGTACGGTGTGGAGCTTCTCGGTACGTCTCTTGATGCCATCGAGAAGGCGGAGGATCGCGAGCGCTTTAAGGAGACGATGGAGAAACTCGGGGAGCCGATCCCCGAGAGCCTGATTGTCGAGGATGTCCACGCAGCTGTGGATTTTGCCAACACGATCGGCTACCCTGTCATCGTTCGCCCTGCCTATACCATGGGAGGTACGGGCGGCGGCATTGCTGAGAATGAGGAAGAACTCATTGCCATCGTCATCAAGGGGCTGAACTACTCCATGATCGGGCAGGTGCTCATCGAGCGCAGTGTCGCGGGATGGAAGGAGATCGAGTTCGAAGTCATCCGTGACGGGAACGACAACTGCATTACCGTCTGCAGCATGGAGAACTTTGACCCTGTCGGTGTCCATACGGGAGACAGTATCGTTGTTGCGCCCGCACAGACTCTGACCGATCATGAGTATCAGATGCTGCGCAGTGCCAGTCTGCGGATCATCCGCGAGCTCGGCATTGAGGGCGGATGCAACGCGCAGTATGCGCTCGATACGAAGAGCGATCAGTACTACGTCATTGAGGTGAACCCGCGCGTCAGCCGTTCCTCGGCACTCGCGTCGAAGGCAACGGGCTACCCGATTGCCAAGGTGTCGTCGAAGATCGCCATCGGCTATACGCTGGATGAGATCGTCAACTCGGTCACAAAGAAGACGAAGGCGTGCTTTGAGCCTGCCATTGACTACTGCGTGGTGAAGTTCCCGCGCTGGCCGTTCGACAAGTTCGTCTATGCGGATCATAGCCTTGGCACGCAGATGAAGGCGACGGGCGAGGTCATGTCCATTGACCGCAGTTTTGAGGGGGCTATCCTCAAGGCGGCTCGTTCCCTCGAGATCGGCGTGAACCGTCTCTATCTGGAACGTTTTGCCGACTGGGATGATGAACGCCTGGAAAAACAGCTTGCCCTCATCAACGATGAGCGGATCTTTGTCATGGCGGAGGTGCTGCGCCGCGGCAAGCTGTCCGTGGACGATATCTCGCGCATCACAAAGGTGGACAAGTGGTTCATCCATAAGCTGAAGCATATCGCCGATGTTGAGCGTCAGCTCGCGGAGGAGCCGCTCACGCCAGAGCTTCTCGCCGCTGCAAAGTGGGTCGGTCTTGCCGATGTTTCCATTGCCGAGATCACCCATAAGACGCGCGATGAGATCCGCACGATGCGCCGCAGCAACAATATTCTGCCGTGCTATAAGATGGTGGATACCTGTGCCGCTGAGTTCGAGGCGATGACGCCGTACTACTACTCCACCTTCCGCGGGACGGAGGACGAGGTCGCCGTATCGAACAAGAGAAAGGTGATTGTACTCGGCTCGGGGCCGATCCGCATTGGTCAGGGCGTGGAGTTTGACTATTGCTCGGTGCATTCCGTGTGGGCGCTGCGCGAGATGGGCATCGAGGCAATCATCATCAACAACAATCCGGAGACGGTCAGTACGGACTTCGACATCTCCGACCGTCTCTACTTCGAGCCGCTGACGGTGGAGGATGTGCTGAACATTGCCGACAAGGAGAAACCGGACGGCATCATTGTCCAGTTCGGCGGACAGACGGCCATCAACCTCGCGGCTGAACTTGAACGCGCTGGCCTGCATGTCTATGGCACGTCCGTTGACGATATTGACCGCTCCGAGGATCGTGAGCGGTTCGAAGAGGTGCTGACAGAGACGGAGATTTCACGTCCTGAAGGCATTAGCGTGACAAATCTCGACGATGCTGTCACAGGTGCTGCGCGCATCGGCTATCCCGTCATGGTTCGCCCCTCCTATGTCCTCGGCGGCCGTGCGATGGAGATCGTCTACAATGAGGATGAGCTGCGCGACTATATGAGCCGTGCCGTCAAGGTGACGCCGGATCATCCCGTGCTCGTGGATCGCTATATGCAGGGCACCGAGGTCGAGGTCGATGCCATTTCCGATGGTGTGGATGTTGTGATTCCGGGCATCATGGAGCACATCGAGCGCGCCGGCGTCCACTCGGGCGACAGTATTGCGGTCTATCCGCCGCAGACGCTGTCTGCACGCGTGATCTACACGATCATCGATTATACGAAGCGCCTTGCCGTTGCCCTGCATGTCAAAGGGCTGCTCAACATTCAATTCGTCGTGGCGCATGACGAGGTGTTCATCATCGAAGTGAATCCGCGTTCGAGCCGTACCGTTCCATTCCTTTCGAAGATCACGAACGTCAATATGGTTCACGTTGCGACGCAGGTTGCGATGGGGCATACGCTGAAGGAACTCGGCTTCCACTCGGGGCTCGTTCCGCCGCGTCCCTATGTCGCTGTCAAAGCCCCCGTATTCTCCTTTGCCAAGATGACGGACGTCGATATCTCGCTCGGCCCTGAGATGAAGTCCACGGGCGAGGTCATGGGCATCGACTATCACTATGCCCGTGCGCTCTACAAGGCGATTGTCGGGTCGGGGCTCAATGTGCCGACCAAGGGCTGCCTGCTCTTTACGGTGGCGGATAAGGATAAGGATGAGCTCAAGCAGCTCGCGAAGGCGTTCTCTGAGTTCGATTTTGAGATCGCGGCGACGGAGGGGACGGCGAAGGTCATCGCATCGCTCGGCATCGACGTTGAGATTGTCGGCAAGGTGCATGAGCGCAGCACGGACATCATCGAGATGATCAAGAGCGGGCGCATCAGCATGGTCATCAACACGTTAACGCAGGGAAAGCACTCGGCACGCGACGGCTTTAAGATTCGCCGCGCCACGGTTGAACACGGGATTGCGTGTCTCACTTCTCTCGATACGGCTTGGGAGGTGCCCCGCGTCCTCGAGTTTATGCAGAAGCGGCGTCTTGTCTATGCACTCGCACTGCAGGACTATGTAGGCGGAGGGGATGATCTTGCCTAAGATATGTGAGGATGCCCGCGTCCTGCATCAGCGGAGCCCGATGGCGGGGATCTATGATCTGACGCTGTCTGCCCCGACGATTGCCCGCAGTGCACGGCCGGGACAGTTCGTTGAAGTCACCGTCCCGCATAGCGGAGCACTACTGCGGCGTCCGCTCGGCATCGCAGAGGCCTCTGCAGAGGAGGGGGCGATCCGCATCATCTATCGCGTTGTCGGGCGTGGGACAGAGCTCCTCGCTGCGGCGGGTGCGGGGGAGATGATCTCCGTGCTCGGCCCTCTGGGGCATGGCTTTAACGTCACGTATCGACATCCGCTGCTTGTTGGAGGAGGGATGGGGCTGGCGCCCCTTCTCTTTTTTGCGGCGGCGCATGGCAGTTCCTCCATACTGATGGGGGGGCGCACGAAGGCGGAACTCTTCTGGGAGGATCTGTTTCGTCCCCATGTCCGCGCTGTTCACGCGACAACAGATGACGGTTCGTACGGTATAGAAGGCTTTGTGACAACGCTTCTGCCGGAGCTCTTGCAGGAGGGGGACTATGATGCTGTCGCCGTCTGCGGCCCGCCGATCATGATGGAGCGCGTCGCTCAGATGGCGGCGTCCTTTGGGCTGCCCTGTGAGGTGTCGTTGGAGCGCCGCATGGCGTGCGGCCTCGGGGCGTGTCTTTCCTGTGCCGTGGATACGCGCAGCGGACGCCGCAAGGTCTGTAAGGACGGCCCCGTGTTCTCTGCCGAGGAGGTGTACGGAAATGTCTCATAGCGCTGCGACGCGGTATGACGCGCTGCTCTGCACCAATGTCGCAGGCATTGCGATGCGGACGCCTGTGCTTGCGGCGTCCGGGACATTCGGCTTCGGCGAAGAGTTCGCGGATTTTGTCGATCTCGCGCGTCTCGGTGGCGTGATGGTCAAGGGGACGACGCTCCTCCCGCGACGTGGAAATGACGGGGTACGGATTGCGGAGACGCCGCAGGGGATGCTCAACTGCATCGGCCTCGAGAACCCCGGGGCAGACGTATTCCTCCATGAAACACTGCCGCGCATCGCAGACTATGGCATGAACGTCATTGTCAATATCTCAGGCAGCTCCGTGGAGGACTATGCGGCACTCGCCGCACGGCTAAATGTCACGGGTGTCGCGGCGCTCGAAGTCAACATCTCCTGTCCGAACGTCAGGGAGGGCGGGATTGTCTTTGGCACGGATCCGCGTGCGGCGGCAGAGGTCGTGCGTGCGGTCTGCGCGGAGAGCACGCATCCCGTCATCGCCAAGCTGTCTCCGAACGTGACCAGCATCACGGAGATGGCTCTCGCTGTAGAAGATGCGGGGGCGGATGCCATATCGCTCATCAATACGCTCATCGGGATGCAGATTGATATACACCGCTGGCAGCCTGTTCTCGGCAATCGGACGGGCGGACTTTCCGGCCCTGCCGTGAAGCCGGTTGCCGTCCATATGGTGTGGGAGGTGGCTCATGCCGTCCGTGTTCCCGTGATCGGTATGGGCGGGATTGCCTCGTGGCAGGATGCGGTGGAGTTCTTTCTCGCGGGAGCGTCTGCCGTCGCTGTCGGCACGGCGAACTTTGCTGATCCCAAGATTACGATGAAAATCTGTGATGGTCTTGGACAGTATCTGCACGATAAACAGCTATCGAATATACAGGAAATTGTCGGAAAAGCATGGTAATCGATGTATTTTTTCAATAATTTTTAGAGAAATTTGATCCAAAATCGTCGCTTTGTTCCTATGAAATCGTTTCTTTCCGCATACTACAAGGCGTTGGGGCGTTTTTGACACCTCTCCCCCAGATGTGGTATAATCTCCCCGTTGGTATGAGAGACCAAGACAATCGCGTCTGCGTTTCAGCAGATGAGGAAAGTCCGAGCTCCATAGGGCAGTGTGCTGGATAACGTCCAGCGAGGGTGACCTCAGGGACAGTGCCATAGAAATTTAAACCGCCGATCTGATCGGTAAGGGTGGAAAGG
>ERZ773014.2351-NODE-2351-length-11073-cov-11.337902_pt1 | contig 11073 bp, 10 predicted proteins | sample MGYA00580841_ERZ773014 | MGnify/ENA primary metagenome ERZ773014 (study PRJEB29015, sample SAMEA2737989) | human oral metagenome | biome: human oral; feature: human-associated habitat; material: dental | place: China | collected 2067 ...
GGGGCGGCTCCCCGGCCACACCGTCGACGAGGCGCTGCTCGACGCCCGCCTGGCCGAGGCGCACCTCCGGGCCGGGAGGTGGGGATGCCGCGACCGCGAGGGGTCAGTCAGGAGGCTGTTCGATGCCCCAGGTGTGCCGCTCGAGGCGAGGTTCCCCATTCCCGCCCCAGCGCATACCTAATGATGAGGGAAGCTGTGGTTAGACCGCCGTCGGCATGACGACGGTGGTCTAACAGAGAGATAAATATAGACGATACACTGGTGGAGCTGTTGCGAGTACGGTGGACGAACCTGTACGGAAGCTTGGACTGCAAGAGACGCCGGGACAGACTGCCGTAACCCGAGATGACCATCCCACCCGCCGGACGAGAGTGGTGGGATGGAGCCGCAGGACGTGGGGACGGGAGCATGGAGTGCTCCAAACGGGAGATGTACAGGGACATGGCGAGAGCGACGAAGTGGGACGAGCTAAGATCGGGGGGTCACAGCGGAAGGCGGCTGCTATAGGCGGCCGAAGACCAGCCTGCGGAGCAGCCCCGCAATGCCCCAGACAGCCTTGCAATGGCGCGTAGAGCCCCCACGGCTTGGCGCGAGCCCATAGCAGACGACCGACGGATGGGAAGGGTCCCTCTCCTTGTCGAGACAACGCGCTCGACAAGCGAATCGCTACTCCGACCTCTTGCGCTTGTGCTTCCCTTGACGGAGGTTCTTTATCTCTTTAACGCTCAGGTGGGCGAGCTGGGCATAGTGCAGCAGCGTCTGCTCGCTTAAGCGCATCATCGCCAGCGGCTTGCCCTTCTTGTCGCTCTCAAGCAGGTACATCCTTCTACAGTCGACATCTTGCACCTCGAAGGAGCCGTGGGCGAAGGCGTTTCTGATGTAATAGAAGATCGCCTCGGTATCGGGCATGTCGAATCGCGGAGCGAAGACCAGGAGGTCCCTCTTCATGGCATCAGACCCTAGGCGCTTTACCGCCGATGCGGCCACCTCTTCGACGGTCTGGCCGTTCTCAACCCTGATGTACCTGTCCTTCCTCTTGAGGGGACCTGTGATCTCCCCAAGAATCGTCAGGAACAGGCCACCACTGATCCCCCTCGCGTGGAACGATGTGTTGCGGGCGCTCACCGGCTGATAGAACCTACTCTTGCTCTTCTTGCCGTCTGGGCGCTTCCCGTCCGACACCTCGTGGCGGTTCGAGCTGGGGCACTCGAAGACGAGGTCCCGGACAATCTTGCCGAACTCCTCGCTTTCGATGGGGATCTTTGCCTTCGGGTTCCACCATCCCATCCTCGGATCCTTTTCTCACACGCTTTGACGCGGGCCTTATTCTCGCATGCCGGACACATCACCCGTCCGTCCTTTTACCCAAGCTAATTCCCGGAACAAGCAGGCCCAACCCGAGTGGCTCCGAAAATACCATAACGCAGAGATTCGTGCCCTATGCCTTTCTCTGAAGTGCGACGACCCTATCGTGCTGGCTGGCCACGTCGGCATCATGCGTAACGGTGACGACCGTAGACCCAAGGTCACGATTCAGGCCAAGCAGAAGGCCGATGATCCTTGACCTGTTCTTTGCGTCAAGGGAGGCGGTAGGCTCGTCAGCAAGAATTACTTGGGGGCTCATGATGACAGCCCGCGCAAAGACGGCCCTCGCCCTTTCCCCGCCGGAGCATTCGAGCGGTTTCTTGCGCAGAATGGGACCGATGTCGAGAGTGTCCACCACCTCCTCAAACCTACCTGACCGGCCGCTGCCGGGCGGCCGCGCGTAGAGCAGGGGCAACTTGATATTGTCCGCAATGCTCAAGGAGTTGATGAGCGCCGACTCCTGTAGGACGAATCCGATCCTTTGGTTCCTCCACGCAGCCGACTCGCGATCTGACAGCTCTCGGACGGATCTGCCGAGCAGAGTGTAGGAGCCTGCGTAGTGTCTGTCAATCAGGCCAAGGATGTTCAATAGCGAGCTCTTGCCAACGCCAGACTCCCCGACTATCGCAAGCTTTTCGCCCTCAGCGACCGTGAGCGAGAAGTTCTCAAGAAGGGTTATGGATGACGAGCCCTTCCTATATGTCTTGTGCTCTAGCTTGAGGTCGATGACGTTATCCATCACTGCAAAACCCCCACCGAGATGGGAACCCGTCTCAGTCTCCAGGAAATCGTCTGCACAACCACCGTGACCAGAAAGAGATCGAGCAGTAGTGCGACAAGCAAGGCCAGCCAGTCCATCCCGATCAACCCCGCGCAGCCATAGGTCATAAGAAATGCACTCTTACCTTGCCAGGCATCGTACCTCGAATAGGCGGCCATGGCAAGAACGGCAAGCAGGGCAAGGAGCGAAAGGCCCGCGTAGTATGAGAAGAGGAGCCGCCGGACCTTGGCGTAGCTTAGCCCCACCAACACGTTGATCGTGAAGTCGCGCACCATCACGCGCACGCTTGCCAGAGAGCCCCAGACGGATAGGACGATGATCAGGACAAGGAGCGCGCCAGAGACAACAAGCAGGGAACTCGTCGAGGAGACAAGGTACTGGTTGTAAAACTCAATGTTGTCCTGTCGACTATAGTAGTTGAACTTGACCCCAATCGTTCTGTCGACATATGCGCCCAGCTCGGACACGCCCGTACGATCGGTATTAACTAAAATGAGATCCATGAGCCCGTTGAGCTTAAAGGAAGCGTCGGCCTGCTCAATGAAAGCTCTGTTCACCGGGATAACCACCGAAAAGTTGTGGTACTGCTTCAAATCGGGCGCATACAGGATCGAATGCGACGAGTTCTCGGCGATGATGCCAACGACCCTCACCGTCAACTCTCGGCCCAATGCGGGGTCATGCATGGTGAACTGCGAGCCAAGCGGATAGTCGTCGGCGAGCCCCCTGCCCACCAAAACGGGAATCGCCTCGCCTTGGTCCAGGCTGTAATCAAACGTCAGCCCGTCTCCCTTCGCGACGGAAAAGCCGTTGAGCTCGTTATATCGCTGATTCATGTAACCCACCGGGACTTCGACCCCATGGCTGTTAGCTAGGTCCGTGATGTAGCCGTCAGTGTAGAAAGCATACTCATATCGGTCGTCCAGGACATCGTAGACGCTCTGGATCGATTCTTTTGAGCTGCTGTCGACATCTACCGTCGCATCCGGATCCAAGCTCGCCATGAATGTTCCCTCCGCGTTAATGCGCGCCATCTGCTCGTAGCCCTCACGTGCGGAAAACACGGTGCGAGCCGTCGAGAACACTATGTAGTTAGCCAGAAACAACAGAGTTAGCGTGCCTATGGCGAAAATTGGCTTCCTTAGGAATATGCGAGTCAAGAAAAAATGAAAGGCCTTCATCTTGCCCCCATAAGACCCGCGCTCGCGAGGATGTACATGGATAGGACGGCGAACAAACAGAGGTTGTCAACGATCTCGAAGCCCAGCAGGAGATGCAGTGCGATCGAGGGAGCACAGCAGATGCCGAGCAATGCCAGGCATTCGATGATGTACCTGAGTCGTATCAGCGTCAGCCTGTCCCCTACCAGCACCCGGCATCTGATCTCTGTTCCAGAGCTTGCCAGCAGGTGGTAGTGAAACACCAACGCCACCACAGAGAACCCCAGAACGAAGGCACGTTTATTATGCAACATGAACTCGAAGTATCTCAGTAACACATCTGAGCCTGCCGCCTGACGCTCCACGCATGCGAGGAAGCTTGCCGGCAGAAAGCACCCCACGTATAGGGCACCCAACTCGAGACGGCTTTTGGGTCTTAACAGGGATTTCTCGACAAAGTGGCTCACGAGGCTACGGCGTGCACTCCATGACATCTCCCCATCTCTAGAACGGTCGAATCTAGCGTTCCACTTGCCAATGTTACCATTGCGAGACTTGGATTATGGGTAGTTCGTGTAAAGACTTCAATCTCGCGATGCGTTCGCGTGCGCCAAGCGCATGGCTCACGTCATGCCTTGCCGAGCTTGAGGGCGACCTGTCCATCGGTTCATGGGCGGGGACGCGGCGTCGATGGGAACGTGGATCGCGTCGAGCAAGAAGCTGCGCACTCACCGGACCCGAGACCCGCCCGCTTGAGCCGCCCCAGCCAAGCGTCGAGAAACCGTAGCTGCTCGCGGGTATGAAACCAGTGCTCCCCGCCTCTCATAACACTCAGGTCCGCGCCAATCTGCCCTGCGAAGGCTGACGTAGTCTCGACGGGCGTCAGGTCGTCCCCCTCGCCGCACAGGATGTGGGTCGGGACGCCCCACCGTATTGGGTTGTCCCTCACGTAACAGAGGTACTTCCAGGACAGCCTCTCGCCGAAGCCTGTCTCGATCTCCAACCTCTTCGAAAGCTCCTCCTCGGTGACGCCCGCGCGCGCCATCATGTCGCGTATCAGCTTCTCCATGTCCACAATGGGAGAGACGAGATACGCCTCGTCGACGTGTCTCTTACCAAGGAAGGACAACGCAAGAAACGCCCCCATGCTGTGGGCGACTAGGACAAGCGACCCGTAGCGGCCGCGTCTCTCGCCAAAGAATCGAGGGAACTCCTCATGCGCCTCCCATGGGCTCTGCGACCTGTAGTCGAAGCCAATCACATCGCTTTCGGGGAAGAGGGCCCTGTAGTGCTCCGCCTCCTTGGCGGAGCCACCCCTTCCGTGCACGTACACGACCAGACGCCTCAGCTCGGCAGATTCCAGCCCGCATACCCCCTGAGGATCACGGCCTTGGCACGCCCGCAAGGATGCGCTCATTGCGCAACCCCGCACCGGCACGGGGCGTCGAAACGGCGCCACCCAGGGAACTGGTGCCCTCGTCCCGCCCGGTGCGCACGGCGGCGAAATTCATCGCGGAGAGGATGGGGATCAGGGAACTGATAGTAGCCTGGTAGAGGACGAACTGACACCTCCCCTGAACAAGCTCCAACGCATTTGGCAACCATATCCATGCCTCACGCCCCTTTCCCCTTCGGTGAGCTGCGTTCCAACCTTAGCACACGATAGCGGCACGGTAATCCTAGGGCAACCTTAGAGGGCGAGGGGCCTTCTCTACCAGGATAAGCCTACCACCGTACAGGTACCGGGACCGAGCGGCAGCCTTAGGGCCTTGTCCGCTCCAGATGGCAAAGCCCCGCATGGCCTGGAAATGACCCGCGCTTCGTGCTTTCATCTTCGGTGAGCCACTGCACAAAGATACGCAACACCGCAGCGAGTCGAACGAAAGGGGTCTGCATGGAACGCATCATCGAAGCCTACGGCCTGGGCAAGGCCTCGCTCACCAAGGGCGCCCCTCCCATACTCGACAACTGCTCAATCTCCATCGGTTCCGGTATGACTGCGGTCGTCGGGCCCTCGGGGGCGGGGAAGACCTCGCTTCTCTACGCCCTCTCGGGACTGGACGTCCCGGACACAGGGCAGGTGCTGGCATTTGGGCAGGACGTATACGCGCTCCCCGATGGGCAGCGCACGCGCTTTTTGCGTGAGCGCGTCGGCTTCGTGTTCCAGGACTACAACCTCGTCCCGTACCTGACCGTCAAGGAGAATGCCCTCCTGCCGCTCTCGCTAGCTGGTCACAGAGGCGACCCCGCGCAGCTCGCAGCGCTGCTCAACCGCTTTGGGCTCTCTGGGCATCACGCGGCGAGAGCGCAGGAACTCTCCGGCGGAGAGAGGCAACGCTGCGCACTCATCCGCGCCCTGATGCTCTCGCCAAAGGTCCTCTTCGCCGACGAGCCGACCGGCGCACTCGACACCGGCAGCTCTCACGTCGTGCTCGCGACGCTCAAGGAGATGGCGTCTGCCGGCTGCACGGTCATCGTGGTCACGCACGACCCCAACGTCGCATCGGCCGCCGACGCGATCATCTTCATGCGCGACGGGCGCATCACGCACGTCGCAGGCAGCATGGCCCCCAAAGAGATACTTGACGGCATGAAGGAGCACGAAAGCGAGGCAGACCATGCATAGGTATGCAATCCGGATCTTTGCCGAGGACCTCGTCGGCTGGGTCCCACTCGTCTGTGTCGTCACAATGACCTCGACCCTCGTCGGCATTTGCGTGTCACAGGCCGTCTGGACGTCGGGTCCCGCGTTCGCCGAGGCCACCCGTGCAGCCCGACTCGACCTCACCGGGTTTCAGGTCGTGTCCGTCACCATCTACGCCGAGGTCGCACTCATCGCCCTGTTTGCACTCACGGCGATCGGGTCGGCCACCGTGAGGCGCTGCCACTCCACCTTCGCCCAGTGGCGCCTCGCGGGTGCCACGCCCATCCAGGTACGCGTCTCAGCGCTCTCCGTAGCTGGCCTAGCCTCCGCCATCGGGTCGGCCGCAGGCTCGCTTGCCTCCCTTCCCCTCTCGTCTGCGCTCGTGCCCGCGTTCGACGCGCTGGCTGCCGAGGGCTTCTCGGGTGGCCTCGGATCGTTTGAGCCACCAGCCTTCGACGTGGGAGCGCTGGCTGCACCTCTCGCGTTTGCCGTGTCTTGGCCGACCTGCATGGCGGGAGCGATCCTGCCTGCCCTCCGAACCGGGAGGGTAGCCCCCGTCGACTTCCTGCGCAAGACGGGAGCTGATACGGGCCGCTCCCGCGCGGGAACGGCGGCAAGACGAGTGCTTTCGGGCCTCCTTCTTGGACTCTCCCTGGCCATCTTGGCCCTGGGCGCGCTCTTGGGCGGCAACGGGGTGGGGGCCATCGTGAACGGCATCGTAAGCGCCGGCATTCTCGCGACGCTCGCCGTGTTCGCCGCTGGGGTCGAGGGAGTCCGTCTCGCCACCCGCGCTGCGGGACTGATACCGCGTACGCTCGGGGACGCCGTGGGTCACCTAGCCGCCCGCGAGGCAATCGAGGAGATAGAGCGCGACTCCCACGCGGTCGTCCCTTTGGCTGCCGCACTCGGCGGCGGGTCGACGCTACTCTGTGCCGCCCGTTGCCTCGAAGAGGTCCTCTCCCGACTCGGCCTGCCCGCAGAGCTCAACTACGCCGACGTCCTCGTGCTCTTTGGGCTTGCGGGGACACGGTGCGCCTCATTGCCTGGAGGTCGCTGATAGGGGTCACCTCGGATCCTGAGGATGACGCGCACCTCACCCCCGCAACCGCCGGCACGGGCCTCACGCGCCTCGAACGTCGCGTACGTGGCGCGGGAGGAACGTTCTTTGCCGGACCCTCCGAGGACTGTTGGACGCCGAGGGCGAACATCCTTGCGTCCACATCCACCGGCGTCAGTCCGGTCGAAGGGGGACGGTTATGATATCGGTGATGGTCGTCGACGACCAGCGCTACGAGAGGCTTGGACTCGCGCTGATGCTCAAGGGCGCCGAGGGCATACGCATCGTCGCGCAGGCGGAAAACGGCCGCGATGCGGTGGACGCGCTCGCCGCCACTTCGGGCAATGAGATGCCGGACGTGGTGTTCATGGACGTGCGGATGCCCATGATGGACGGCATCGACGCCACCCGCATCATCACGCGGGCGCATCCAGGCGTCAAGGTGCTTGTGCTCACGACCTATGACCAAGATGACTACGCGCTCGGCGGACTGTCCGCCGGCGCGTCGGGGTTCCTGCTCAAGGACGTCACCTCAGCAGAGCTCGCCGACGCGGTACGTGCCGTCTCCTCCGGCGACGCCGTGCTCACGCCAAGGATCACGCGCAAGGTACTGGGAAGATGCTTTCCCTCCTCCCCACTGGCGTCCCCAAGGGGCAGTGCGCCTACGCACAAGGGGAGCTTCTCGTCGCTCACCCCGCGCGAGGCCGAGGTCGCCTCCCTCGTCGCCGACGGGTTCTCGAACACCGAGATAGCCGAGCGACTCGTCGTGGAGCCAGCGAGCGTACGCAGGTACGTGAGCAGGATCCTGGCCAAGACCGGCCTGCGAGACCGCGTGCAGGTGGCCGTCGCATGGGTCAGGGCCAAGATGTAGGCGCGTGAGCCATGGTTTTGGGGGAAGGGGACGGCGATCACGATGGCATCCTCCCCAAGATGGAGACGCGTGAGCCGGTTTTGAAGAGGTCCCTGGATGGGGTGCGGGCGGCAAGGGCGACTTTGCGTACATCCGTGCCTGCGCGGCACTCTCGCCATAGCCGTCAGGGTACGGCCCGACCGCCTCAGCCCAAACACCATTCGAGCTTGCTGCGGCAACCTCCTTGTCCGCTTCACAGCAGCCCACAGTCTGTATGCGGGCAAACTTTTGGATGACCGTTTCGCTCTTGAGGACAGGTATCCGTACTCTTGGGTACGATACCCTTGAGTACGGTACTCAAGGGTACAGATACGCCAGAGAGGCATGACCGGAAGGGGACTATGTTCGTCGCACGCGAAAGGGAGCTCACGGCACTCGAGCGCATGTACAAGAGGGATGGCTTCCAGATGGCGGTCATCTACGGGCGGCGGCGCGTGGGCAAGACCACCCTCATCGACGAGTTTGTCAAGGACAAGAGGGTGCTCTACTTCACTGCCCAGCAGAAGACGTCGCACCAGAACCTTGAGCTCCTTAGCGCCGCCACCTACGCGGCGTTCTCGCTGCCCGCAACGCTCCCCGCCTTCGCGTCCTGGAACGACGCCTTGAGGTTCGTCGTCGAGAGGGTCGGGAAGGAACCCCCCCCGACACACCGCTCGTCATCGTCTTCGACGAGTTCCCCTACGCGGCCGAGGCCGACCCGTCGCTTCCGTCGGCCTTGCAGGCAACGATTGACCACGGCCTCAAGCAGACAGATACGAAGCTGATCCTCTGCGGGAGCAACGAGGGCTTTATGGAGAGCAGGGTGCTCGGCAGCAAGAGCCCACTCTACGGTCGGCGGACGATGCAGATGAGGCTCAACCCCTTTGACTACCTCGATGCCGCCCGCATGCTCCCAGGCGTGCCCCCCGAGGAGCTTGTCAGATACTACGCGACCTTCGGCGGGACCCCCTACTATCTCTCTCAGGTCGACCTCTCCAGAACCTACGAGGAGAACGTGCGGGAGCTGTTCTTCGACAGGCTCGGCTTGCTCTATGAGGAGCCCCTCATGCTGCTGCGCCAGGAGCTCCATGAGCCGGCGCGATACAACTCGATCCTCGATGCCGTGGGATCCGGCAACACCACCCCATCGAGGATCGCGGAACGGGCGGGTGTGAACCCGAACTCCGTCGGCAAGTACCTGAAGACACTTTCTGTCCTCGGGATCATCGAGAAGGTCTCGCCTCTCGGGAACGGCCCCACCTCGAAGAGCTCAGCCTATCGCCTGAAGGATCCCCTCTTTGCCTACTGGTACCGATTCGTAAGCAGGTATCTTGGGACGATCGAGAAGGGTGCGGGTGCGGCGGCGTCCTCCTACGCCAGCTCGGGACAGGCGCTCTCGACGTACGTCGGCAAGCAGTTCGAGGACGTCTGCCTGCAGTGGGTCCAACGAGAGAGCATCGCCGGGAGACTCCCGTTCTCCGCACTCGAGTTCGGGCAGTGGTGGGGCACCGACCCCGACGCGCACGAGGAGACGGACATCGACATCGTCGCCATGAACAGGGTGGAGCGGGAGCTCCTTGTCGGCGAGTGCAAGTGGCGCAACTCCTTCAACGAGACCGCAGCCATCAAGGCGCTCGAGCACCGCTCGACACTCCTCAAAGGCTTCAGCAAACGTCATTTCGTCCTGTTCACCAAGAGGGAGACGAGCGCTGCGACAAGAAGGGCTGCGGCAGACAGGGCGGACCTTTGCCTCGTCACGCTCGACGAGCTGTATGCCGGGCTCGATAGATAGTAACTCCCACGTAAGCCCTGCGGGCGGCGGCTCGTTCTTGGGCAGGACCTCGCCGTCGAGCACACTACCAGGTCACGCAAGGGGCGATGTCGCTTTGACAGGAGAGCGGCATGGTTGCAGGCCGATCCGAGCAACTCTGCCATGCTGGTGAGGATCCGATGGGGTCGCGCGGCACCGCCACGAGATCCTCGCCGCAGACGAGCGACGTCATCCCCCGCTCTCGCTTCTCGGGTCCGTCAATACTGGAGGCAGACTGCACGCAGCAGCGAGAGGAGCCCAGCGTGGTAACGAAATCGGCCTCCAAGCACTGGCGCATGATCCTGCGGCTCTTGTCCCTGCCATAGGTGTCGACAACGCTCACGCCGACGTTGTGTCGCCCCAAGACAGCTTGTCATACGCGATGTTCTCTATGAGGTGGTTTTCCTTCACCAGTCTGAATCCTCTACGCGCGTTGCGCAGGCCGACACCCTCGATGAGGCGGTGATGGGACAACTCGAGCAATCGTTACGACTTGTGGCGTCGAATGCTCGTGACTGCCTTGGTGAGAGCGTTGTCTTTTCACTCTACAAGCCTGGCGAGCTATCTATCTCGCTTGGCTTCCATTCGTACTTCCATGCGACAGCATGTCATCCTTATGACGATTGTGCTACGGAACATTGTGTCATACCACAGTTTTCCGCAGTGATCGCTAGGCGTTGTTAACGAAGGGCTGAGGAAGGCAACAACGGCTCTCGTTTACCTTTCTCAGAAAGATACCAGGTCGATTCCCGCAAGCTTCTTCACCGTCCTCCGCAAGGTACGCAGCAAGGACCATAAGTTTCCTGATAATCCTGCCGTCCGAGTCGGGTCGCCAGTCGAGAGTCGCTCAAGAAGGTTCTGGCCCCTTGCGAAAAGTGCGTCCCATACTTGCGCACGGTGATGGCCGAAATTCGGAAAAGTCGCGCCAAGTTACGCCAAGTCGCGCCAAGTCGCGCCAGAACTGCGTCATCCCCGTTGTCCACGGGGACATGAGTCGCGATATCATCAGGATCGACTATCGCACATCAGCCCTCATCTCACCACATAGTCGGCAGGCTATTCCCACCATGCGTTATGGTGGCAGCTCAATGCCGCCGATCTTGCAGGACTGAATACTGGTTGCACGTCGCGACCCCATCTCTCGATGAGACTGGTCGGAAAGAAGACGTGCGCGATCTTGGGATTGCGCAGCTCCAGCCCGTGAAGACCCAGCAGAGTGCCCGACCATTGCCCTCGCGAAAGGGGTGCACGAAGTTGTAGGTGTCATAGTGGTAGGCCATGCGACGGGGAAACCGCCTGGGGGCCACGCCCGCGAGGAGGTCGTCCTTCTCCAGCTCGCTGCGCGCCCATGCGATGCCCCTCGGTAT
>ERZ773014.2353-NODE-2353-length-11065-cov-31.093824_pt1 | contig 11065 bp, 10 predicted proteins | sample MGYA00580841_ERZ773014 | MGnify/ENA primary metagenome ERZ773014 (study PRJEB29015, sample SAMEA2737989) | human oral metagenome | biome: human oral; feature: human-associated habitat; material: dental | place: China | collected 2067 ...
GGTCAAGTCGTCGGTGATCAAAAGGAGCGGAAATGAGACTTACGGATATTATCAAGCGGGCGAATCACAACCTATGGTGCAATCGTTCGAGAACTATCTTGACTACCCTGGCGATCACGGTCGGCTCATTAACTATCATGTTGACCGTCGGCATCAATGCCGGAGTCAATGGCTATATCGACAAGCAGGTCGAGAGTACCGGTGGTAACGATATTATTGAGGTCATGCCTAAAGGTATAGCCGATCGGATGTCGAGCATGATGACGCTGGGAGCAACCGAGGTGCAGGAATACCGAAGTAATCAGGGGCAGAATCAGCAGGTATCGCTGACTGATCGTGACTTAGCCGGGATCAAGCGTCTCAAGGGGGTCAAGCTGGCTAAGCTAAGTGACCTCCTCTACCCGAGCTATATCACTCGTGACCGGGACGAAGCTAAGAAATACAAGCTGACTGTCGGACCGCTGGCAGCTAGCAGCATCAAGCTGGATCTGGCGGCCGGTCGCAGTGTCCGGATTGACGGCTCAGAGGCGGAGGCTATCTTGCCTGATCGCTATCTGGAGCCGCTTGGCTTTAGTTCCGCCAAGCAAGCGATAGGACAGATGGTTCGAGTGGGCGTACCGCACCGGCTGGGTGGTCAGATAGATGAAGTGAAGATCAGAATAGTCGGCGTACAAAATCAGAGCATTGTCGGCTTCGGTCGAGTATTCCTGAACGATGCTGCAGGCCAACTGATCAGGAGTGCTTACCTGGCCGGCATGCCCGAAGCCTTGCAGAGCCAGCATGGCTTGATCATCATCCAGGTCAAGCCCGGCTACGAGTCGAAAGAAAAACTGGCTCAGATCAAGCAGGAGCTGACCAATATGGGCTATAGCAGTATCTCGGAGGATGATTACATTTCGTCGATCAAGCTCTTCTTTAACGCCATTACGGTGATCCTGACTATCTTTGGGGTGATCGCTCTGATCACTGCTTCGATCGGCATAGTCAATACCTTGCTGATGTCAGTGCAGGAGCGCACTCGTGAGATCGGTCTGATGAAAGCGATGGGGCTAAGCTCGGGGCGGATCTTTGCCTTATTTAGCCTGGAGGCGGTAAGCTTGGGCTTCTGGGGCGGGATGCTGGCGGCCGGTCTGGCAGTGGTGATCAAGCAGACAGTTAATCCGTGGGCAGGGCGCAACTTCTTGTCCGGCTTACCCGGCTTCAATCTGATTGAGCTCAATCCTCTCTATGTCGGGGCGATCGTAATGATAGTCATGGTGGTAGCTTTCCTAGCCGGTACTCTGCCGGCTAAACGAGCGACCAAGCAAGACCCCATCCAAGCTCTGCGCTACGAATAATAGCGTGCCGGGTGGATCACGTGCAGGGAGCTTATGGGTGAAGCTGGCTAAAGCTAAATCAGCTTGCGTGTCGGTGACGTCTCTTTGATCAAGGTGGTGGCTTCCTTGCCCACCGCACTCACATTGACTATCTAGTCATCAGAGCGGAAAAGGTAGTGGAGATAATCTCGCATCATCCTGGCGCCACAAATAGTGGCGAGGTAACTGGCTAGGGTGGTAGCGACGGCATCGCTCCAGCGATCGTCGTGGTGACAGATATTGATGGCTTGACGCAGGCGACTGTAGAGCGAGCTAACCTCTTCCTGGTAGTCGTCACCGCTAACTAGCAGAGTGGTCGGTGGAGCAACATCGGCAACGCCACCGTCATTGGTGGTCACCAGTAATGTTAAGTTGGCAAGATCTTTCATAAATGACGTGCCGCAGGCCTCCAAGCCGACTACCGGCACATTGACCGAGATATCCGAGCCGAAGCTCATCGCCCTAGCCAGGTTCTCGTCATAGTCGGTGATGTAGTGAACTCGCCGCCTGAGAACCGGGTCGTCAGCGATACACTGTAGCATACTCGCCAGCTTCCGGTAGGTAGAGTCATCAGCCGAGACATTGCCGGCTATCATCCCCGCCATAATGTAGTGGGCGTTATAGCTAACCAAGATACCTTTGAGCTGCTCGATATCCTCGAAAGGCATCCAGGGGCGCTTGTATTCGACAAAACGGCGCTTGTACTCCAGTAGGATGGCGTCCTCAGGGATCTGGACTACAGCTCCGTACTGGTCTTGTCGATGAGCCAGCTCGCTATTGAGCTGAGCTCTACCCTGCTGCTTGAGCTGACGCAGCCGGCTAAGATTAGCCCGAAAGATCCGGCGAATCTGATCAGCAGTTGCCGCTCCGGGCATGTTGAAACGGTCAATGATGCCGCTGTGCTTGTAGAAATCAAGTAGCTCCGGCTTAACCCAACTCTGCAGGTGGATACCATTAGTGATGGCGCTGAAGTGAGTCTTCTCGCCCGACAGATCGTGATAATCAGCTACCTTGGCGTGGAGCTTAGAGACGCAGTTCTTCGCCTCGGCCAGCTCAATCGTCAGGCTGCTGAGCTGTAGACAACCGTCTCGGAATAGCCCACCGATGTAGTGGTCAACTGCCGGTGATTTGATATTGGGAAAGACGAAGCGGTCAAACTGCTCGTAGCTAAACTGCGACTCAGCGGCTTGCACTAAGGTGTGATTGGTGTAGAGAGTGTGTTTGCGAACGTAGACGATCGCCTCGTATAGATTCATGCCATTGCTGCAGAGCTCATCCAGGCGAGCTACGGCGGCGAAGACGGTGGCGGTCTCATTGAGCTGGATAACGGCGGGCTTAAGGTCAGCCATCTTGAGGGCGGCGTAGCCACCGAAGCCGAGTGATGTCATCTGATAGAGACGATGGTCGCTGGAAGGCGTGTCGCAGTAGAGCGGTCCGAAGTTGGGCTCGGTCATGCAGAGAAAACGGCTACTGCCTAGCTGCTTTTGGTAGATGTCAAGCGTAGCGTCAGGCTTGTCTTTGATATGAAGCATTACTTGCCCGATCGCCTGGAAGCCTTCTGCTTCAGGGCTACGGCTAATGTAATCGTCATGTGGCTCGAGTTTCTCTAGACGCTGGTGTCGCTCGGTCTGATAAAAGGGAGTTAAAGTGACAAAGGGTATCTCCAGGTCTTCTGCCACCCGACGGGTGTCGGCGGCCAGCACACCCAGCCCTCCTGCCCCACGGATACCATTAGCCTGGTCGTAGACCTCCATGGTGGTGTAAACGTATGGTCGTACAGGGCTGATCTTGTGGATCAGGTTACGACGGTCGATCGTCTGGTAAAACTCAGCGACATCTTCAATCTTAGCTTGGGAAGCCCGCTGCTTCCCTTTCGGTACTTGCCCACTCATAACTACCCTTCATTGTATCAGACTAACACTGCTTATGCTAATGCTGGTGCATCAGAGCAAGATTAGGCGCCTAGCGCACTGATGGGGATGATGTTGATGCCGTCGGGACGGGTATAGGCGTAGCCCGAGCCGACAATGACGTTGCGAGAGACGATCCGGCGACCTTTAGCTTCGATGACGTTGCTAGTGAAAGCTGTCAGCGACTTGACTCCGTCGTCAATATAGCCCTCCCCCAGCTTGATCTCAAAGACGGCGCAATCACCGTTGGGTTTCTGTACGATAGCGTCTGCTTCCAGGCCTAGCGAGTCACGATAATAGTAAACCTCGGCGCCAAGTCGGCTAGCGTACACTCGTAGATCGTGGATGACTTGAGACTCAAAGACGAAGCCGGCGTAGTTAAGGTCGTTCAGCAGTGCTGTCGAGTCCAAGCCCAGGCTGGCGATAGCCAATGAGGTGTCAGCGAAGTGCCATTTAGGGGCTTTGCGAAGCTTGGCGGATGAGCGAATGTGAGTATTCCAGGCGGGCTGGTTCTCGATGATCATTAGGCGGTCAAGTGTCTCAAGGTAGTCCGTGATGGTGGGCCGAGAAATATCTTCGTTGTCATTTTGCTTGATGTCCTTAGTGAGAGTGGTTACTTCGGTAACTGTCGAGACATTGCGAGCCAGAGACTGTAGTAACGATCTCACTCTGACCGGGTCACGTTTTACTCCGGAGACTCGACTCATATCTACTTCAGCGAGAAGCTTGACGTAAGAGGCGTTGATTTGACGAGCGCCGGCTTCATCCATGTCGATTAGTCCGGGCCAACCGCCGATGACTAGCCAGCTAATCAGGTCATGAATATTCGTCCGATATTCTCGACTAGTGATCGGTTGCCCGTCAAATAGTCCAGCCAATGATACATATCCGTCGCAGTGACCCAGCTCCTGCCAGGACATGGTGCGCATTTTGAGCTCGATGAAGCGACCGGCTCCGGAATGCATGCTGATATCTTCGGTCGGGTTGGCTGACCCGGTCAGGATAAATTGACCTCGGTCACTTCGCTCATCGACCGCATGTCGGACGTAGTTCCAGAGCCGTGGCTGGACTTGCCATTCGTCAATCAGCCTCGGTGTATTGCCGGATAGTAGAATATTAGGGTCAATATTCATGATATTCGGCACCTGGGGGTCACGATCGACTTGTAAAACACTGGTGGCCTGTTGCTTGGCTGTCTCAGACTTACCGCAAGCCTTTGGTCCACGGATTAGCACGGCACCGGCTATCTTGAGAGCGTTAGTCAGCTCCTGGTCAACTAAACGAGGGACATATCTCTTCATTAGGACTATTTAAGCATATGACTTTACATTTTTCCACTGATTCATTTTACATATTTCCGGCATTTCAGTTTACAATTTTCTAATGCTTATGCTTAGTCTAGTGAGAATGAGCACCGGCTAGCTTGGTCGGACTTGATTGGTGCTTGGCTCGGTATGACATGGCGAAGGCTAGTAAGGATAGGCTGATCACCAAGGTGACGGTCATGTAGATGTACGAGGCGGTAACCGACGACTCGGTGATACCGCCGGCGATGGCGGAGCGAATGGTGGTCAGCGAGTATGCCATGGGGACTACTTGGTGGAGGGCTTGATATAGCCCCGGCGAGGTCTCGATCGGGAAAGTGCCGCCGGCTGAGCCGAGCGATAGAATCATGATCGCCATACCGATGAAGCGCCCGATATTACCCATTGATATGGCGAGGAAGAGATTGAGAAACATCATGGCATTAGCATAGAGGATAAGGATGGCGTAGAAGCGGACGGGGTTAGTCAAGTGAAAGCCGACTCCCTGCATGATCGCTCCCATGATCAGCGCCATAGCAGTGGCGACGCCGGCACCGATGGTGACCTTGCTAAGATACCAGCCTCGCCAACTACCCTGCCGGTCAGCTTTACGCTCTACCGGGTAGATTGAACAGAAGACCAAACAACCGACGAAGATAGCGACCGAGAAGAAGTACGGCGCCAGGCCGTGGGCGTAGTTAGGAACCTGGCTCCGGCGCTGATGCTCCAGGGTGACCGGCTGACTAATCCGGCGAGCGGTTTTGTCGGACAGCGGCGTCTTGGCGATAGTGTCGGCACCAGCTTGTAGCTTAGCTCGGAGTAGTTCGCTACCATCAGCTAATTGATTTGCTCCGTTTGTTAGCTGCCGAGTGCCTTGCACCAGGGATGGCGCTTTACTGTCCAGCTCAGCTACTCCGAGATTGAGCTGATTAGCGCCAGTTGCTAGCTGGCGCAGCTTGGTCTGAGCTGATGGACTGTTAATCTGGTCGCTCAGCCGGTGTAGTTGGCCAGCTAGGTGGCTAGTGCCATTAGCTACCTGGTCAGCGCCCAGGCTGAGTCGGTCTAGTCCGCCGGCTAGCTGAGTGAATTGCTCGGTGATGGGCTGGGCATTGGGTAACTGAGCTAGCTGAGCCTGGAGCTTGGCTAGATCTAGCTTAGCTAGAGCCTGAGCTGACTTAGTAAACTCGGGGTTAGTGCCAGCCTGTGCCTTCTGGGCGATGACGAGCTTGACATCGGCATCATTGAGGATGGTGGCGATGTGACTAATGCTACTACCGGCCGTGACCTTGAGCTGCTCGAGTGAGGCTAGGTTATGACTGAGCTGACCAAGCTTAGTCTTGGTTTGCTGACCGGTGAGCTTGGTGGTATCGGCTAACTTTCTTGCACCATTGTTGAGACGGTCAATCTGTGGCAGAGATGCTTTGACATTGTCCCCCAGGGTTTTGGTCTGATTTGTTAGCTGGTTGACACCGCCGGCTAAGTCAGTCGAGCCGCTAGCCAGCTGATGGGAGCCGCTAGCGAGGGCGCCGGTGCCATTGGATAGCCGGACTAATCCATCTGACAGCTTGCCTGCTCCGCTACTCAGCTCGCCCGCCCCAGCAGAAGCAGTCTGAAGCCCTCGTCCGGACTGCTTGATAATATCTATCAGGGCGTTGGCATAGGTGGTGGTAATCTCGGCGGAGATCTGCGACTTGATCCGGCTGACTGCCGTGCCGGCTACCGTCTCGATCGGGTAATTAAGTGAAGCATTAGTCTGATAACGGAGCTTTAATTGTTGCGGGTCAAGCTGAGTAACGGTCGTAGCGTTATGGGAGAAGTCAGTCGGGATGGTCACCGCCAGGTAGTATTTATTATCCTTCATTCCCTGCTTTGCCTCATCCTCGTCAACGAACTGCCAGTCGAAGGTGTGGTTGCGGTGCAGGCTATCGACCACCTTTTGCCCCAGGTTCATCGTCTTACCTTGGTATGGCACCGGCCGGTCTTGGTTGACTACGGCAACCCTGAGCTGATCCAAGTGGCTATATGGATCCCAGATACCCTTCAGGAAAACTACGGCATATAGCACCGGGATACAGCAAATAGCGATGGTAGTGACCAGCAACATTTTGCTCTGTCGGATATTTTTGAGCTCTGCCTTAATCATCTGTGACCTCCTTTTGGTTAATGGTGAAGATAGCATTGGTCTCGACGCCGGGGTCGTTCCAGTCCAGCTGAGGCAAATGGCGATGTGACGAAATAACCCGGTCGGTGATATCGCCGATATTTACTTCGCTCAGCACCTGTCGCCAGACGGCGTCGGCGGTCATGAAGATACGGTGTACCGCCTGGTCGGCTGTAGTGATGGCTTGGTGAGCGTTGGTGCTAGTTTGGCTAGTAAAGATAGCGCTAAAGAGTCCCGTACTGGGGAAGCTGTCTATTCTTCCCTCCAGCGCCTCGACCACCTCCAGGATGGAGATCTGCCCGACGGGACGAGCCAGGGTGAATCCACCGCTATTCCCCGGCACGGATTTGACGATACCGGCGACGACCAGCTTGCGCAGCAACTTCTGGCTATAAGTCATAGATGTCGGCAGGCGTCGCTGTAAAGTGCGAGATGAGACGGGGATAGCCTTAGTCTGAGTGGCGAGGATTGCCATCAGGCAGACTCCCTGCTCAAAGCTCTTAGTTAGCTTCATACGGCCTCCCCGGCTGATATTTAATATTCATCGTGGATAAAATATATCTATAATAAATAATAGTCAAGGGCTAATGTGGTATGGCTGAGGATGCCGGGTGAAGAATGGCGGGTCTTGCTGCCTCAGTGTAAAGCCGCTCTATTATGCCCAAGCTTGACAAAAGAGAGATAAAGTGTTAGAGTAATACCATCAAGTTGCATCCGGTAACAGACCGGATGGCTTGCGTTCCTTAAGGAGGGAACAATGGACTATGAGGTAAGCAATGTTCGGGGCGAGGTTAGCCCCGAGATGATCGAAATCGCAGTGGCGGCTATCGCCGCCTGCGAGGAAAGGGGATTTCGTCTGGAGTCCTTTGTCGTCAAGCCTCTGGAAGGAGGTGAATCTAAGAGTTAGTTCTACCCGGCGGGTCAGCGCATGTTTTTTGTGCGCCGGCTCGCCGGCATCCTATCCACCCTCCACCCCCCTGCTTTCGAGCAGGGGGATTTTCCCGTTTTCGACCTGGCAGTCTTTGTATTTGCTCCTCAATAAAGCTATTAACCTCACGAGAGATAGTACTGGTTGAGCGTCCAAGCGACTTGGCAATAGCAGTGTATGATTCACCATTCTTTAACCTATTCTCGATAACTATACGTTCATCGTAGCAAAGTTGTATATACTTATTGTTAGACACGTTTCTAACGTCCTTTCCGGTTAATTGACTTTCCAAAAATCCATTAAACCACGGGACTAAACTTGAAACGTGTCTTTATTGAGCTCATCCTTTGCAGTTAAGGCGTTAATGTAGGACGCTACTTGACAAATAAGGATAAGGGTGTTATGAATGAACACTATCAGGTTGCATGCGAGAAAAGCTCGTATGACCTGCGTTCTTTGGAGGAAATATGTATGATATGGAAGAGTGTGTGTCGTTTAGAACGTTAAATATTGGCTACGAGCTCCAGGGAGCTCGTAGCCAGCTAGAGCAGGCGCTTGAAAGCGCCCGCTCGGTAGCAGGTGCTTGTCTCGAGGACTCGCTTGAGCGAGCCCTCGAGAGTATCGAGAAAGCAGAGCAACATTTGTTTGCTCTGCAGAGAGAGACTCGGAGCAGCGGTGACAACCGTTGCTCCGAGATGAACGGCTCCTCCTCTAAAGAGGAGGAGCTAGTCCTTACAACCCCTGTTCAGGGGGTGCAAGTGGATGGTCGCCTGATCTTAGGCGACCCCAAGCTTTTGAGGGCGTCAGCCCTTAAGAGCTAGCGCTTGCTCCGGCGGGTCAGCGCATGTTTTTTGTGCGCCGGCTCGCCGGCATCTCTATCCACCCTCCAGTCCCCCTACTTACGAGTAGGGGGATTTTCCTTTTTTACCGACCTCGGAATGGTGTATAATCTTATTAGCTTTATTGGGATGTCGCCAAGTGGTAAGGCCCCAGGTTTTGGTCCTGGTATTCGGGGGTTCGAATCCCTCCATCCCAACCAAAGCTTATTTTGTTGCCCTACTATGTAACTTTTAAGGAGAAGAGATGGCAGATGACTTAGTCTTTGTACTATTTCGATTGACGGTCGATAAAATGCGGGGAGCGGTAAGTGCCAGCTCAGGATACGTCATTAAGCGAAGCCAAGTAGCTAGCTATCTAGACCAAATCACCGACGAGCTAAAGTCTCGCCGGGTCAGCAAAGAGTTGACGCTGAAGAAGCATAGCGACGACGTCTATGCCTACGAGCTGAAGAAGCCGACTAAGACTATCTTCGTCCGCATCATGCCGACCGCTGACATATCTTATCGCATCGGCACGATTAATGAGAAAGGACAGCTGGTCGATGCAGCGAAGACGGATAGCTACCCCGCTGCCGTCAAGTGGATACAGGGGCACGAGGCGTCAGATCCATCTCGCCATTATCAGCTGGTAGCTAGCCTGCCCAATGTCGAGATCCCGGTCATAGTTAGCGATGTGCTGGGGCAAATCAAGTCGGGCGAGAATAATATCTTCGTAGCGAAAGCCGGCCATCTCGGCAAGGTTAACCGGATTGGCGACCCGAACGGTAAGAAGAAAGCCAACAAGAGTTGGCTGGGTAAAGTCTTGGAGACGAACAAGGCAGGGCGGATCATCTTTTACATCGGGCTGATTCCGTTTATCTTGTGTGGTGTGGACGCCTTGATGTCGATGGTCTTTAGTGATGGCGGGCGTCATCGAGTCAATGTGATTCTCTATATTGTTTGGGCGGTGACCAAGCCTGTCGTGACTGATTATGGTCAGTGGCTATTGCCTGTCTCTGTCGTGCTGGTGCTGGGTGGCTTTAGCTCTTGCCTGAATAGTTACCTGTCTGACAAGAAGAAGACGAAGCAAGCAGACCGCTAGACGTAGGTATAGTGGAAGCTTGCCTTACTTCTAAAATAAATATGACCGGTGCTGAGACCGGTCATATTTTTTGTTAGCCCCGATATGCCTACTCGTCGTTCCAATTGCGGGGAGTGAAGCGTGGTCGCTTGGTCGCTTTAGTGTCCTTACCCTTGGCTGCTGTTTTCTTGCCGCTGACCACCGCCTCGGTTTCTTCGGCGATGACCAGCTCTTCGTTGGTGCGGATAGCCATGATCACCGGTGTGTCTTTCTCTGATATCACTCCATCCAGCCCGTTGCGTCCACGAATTCGCTTGTTCTGATCTTTATCTATCTGATAGTTAAACACCTTGAGATGCTCGACGATCCCTGCTCGTAGCCCCGAGGCATTCTCGCCGGCACCGGCGGTGAAGATAAGGGCATCTACTCTAGGTAGCGCTACCATCATAGCGGCAATATTCTTAGCGATACTATAGGCCAGTGTCTCCATGGCGATGGCTGACTTCTCGTCGCCTTTAGTGGCAGCGGCCGAGACTTCTCGCTGGTCACTGCTAAAGCCTGACATGCCAAGCAGCCCCGAACGGTGGTTCAGATCATCGACTATCTCCTCGGCGCTCTCACCCAGTCGATCCATCATGTAAGGAATAATAGCCGGGTCAACTGAGCCGGCTCTAGTACACATGACGATGCCATCTAGCGGAGTGAAGCCCATGGTGGTATCGACTGATTGACCATTGAGTACTGCCGCCAGCGAGGCGCCACTGCCGATATGGGCGATGACGAAAGCACTATCTTCTATCGGTATATTGAGGAGTTGGGCAGCCCGATTGCTGACGTACTTGTAGCTGGTGCCGTGAAAGCCGTAGCGTCGGACACCGTAATCTTGATACCAGTCATCAGGCACGGCGTAGCGGAAAGCATATTCGGGCATAGTGCTGTGAAAGGCAGTGTCAAAGACTGCCACCTGGGGCAACTCGGGCATAACCTTCATAGCGGCTCGCATAGCAGCGGCGGCCGGCGGGTTGTGCAAAGGGGCGTAGGGCTTCAAGGCCTCGATCTCGTCGACTATCTTGTCGGTCAGGCGGACCGGATGGGTGAACTTATCGATACCGTTTACCACTCTGTGTCCCACTGCCATGACGGTACGCTTGAGCCCTCGCTCTTCCAGCTCGTCAAATAGGCGCTGCATCGCTCCCTCGAAAGACGGGTCATCCAGCTTGTCCGTCTCCTTGGCGTTATTGGCCTTGATGGTGAAGTTAGCTCGGGGCGTCTTCAACTCCTCGGCGATACCTTTGGCGATGACTTGATGGGTGGCGGTGTCCAGCAGCGAGAACTTGAGCGAAGAACTGCCACTATTGATGACGAGAATACTACTTTCCATATGCCCATATTCTACCATAGCCCATGGCTGATATAATATCTAGTGTGAATCAGTCAAGCTTTGGCTTCCGGATAGTGTCCCAGGGTGATGCCGGCTATCCGTTGATGCGAGCCGGCGTCATTCGCAC
>ERZ773014.2356-NODE-2356-length-11059-cov-4.139313_pt1 | contig 11059 bp, 4 predicted proteins | sample MGYA00580841_ERZ773014 | MGnify/ENA primary metagenome ERZ773014 (study PRJEB29015, sample SAMEA2737989) | human oral metagenome | biome: human oral; feature: human-associated habitat; material: dental | place: China | collected 2067 ...
GATACGGGTAGCCTCAATAAGACCACTGGTCTGATTATGATTTAAGTCAATCTGAGTAACGTCACCAGTGATAATCATATGAGAGCCAAAGCCAAGTCTTGTTAGGAACATCTTCATCTGCTCTGGTGTAGTATTTTGGGCCTCATCAAGGATGATAAAGGCATTGTCTAGGGTCCTACCCCTCATAAAGGCTAGGGGGGCCACTTCTATAATTCCCCTTTCAAGGAACTTATTGAACTTGAGCATCATATCGAACTTGATGGAGAAAAATATCTAATTCTTGAAGATGAAGATAAGCTATCAGAAACAATAGCAAAAATCGAAAATAATGGAAGTCTATTTGTTCGCTCAGGCATATTCTTATCTCGAAGTGATCAAAGGGTATTTGATGAAAAACAAGTTAATGTAATTGAAATCCCGGAATATTACTTTAGAGAGGAGTTAAAGGAGGTAGGCGAACTATGATAGGTATAAAACTTAAAAACTTCCAAGAGGAAGCAGTAGATTTCTTATTCGATAAAACAACAGATAGCAATTCAAAGCCTAAAATAGTGATGCAAAGTCCTACCGGCTCAGGTAAGACAATTATTTTAGTTGCATATATTGAGAAGTATTTAGATTTTCATAAAGACAGTATAATTTGTTGGTTTTGTCCTGGTAAAGGTGAACTTGAAGAGCAGTCTAAAGAAAAGATGGAACGATTTGCTCCAACTCTTAAAACGGGTAATGTTTTTAACATTCTAAACACAGGTTTTGAAAGTGGAACAACCTATTTTATTAACTGGGAAACTATAACAAAGAAAGATAATACAGCTATTAGGGATAGTGAGAGAAAAAATCTTTTTGAAAGAATTAGTGAAGCACATAATCGAAACTTAAATTTTATTGTTATCATTGATGAAGAACATCAGAATAATACTTCAAAGGCAGACGATATTATCTCAAGTATCAATGCAAAATATGAAATTCGTGTATCAGCAACACCGAATAAGAGAGTTGTTGAAAAATTTTATGAATTTAATTTTTTATTAATCAGGATTTATAATGAATCTATAACATCAATGAAAAATATCAGTAATAGCAATTTTTCATAAGTTTTTTAGCAAATTGCTGCCAAATAAAAAACTACTGTTTTTTTCGATAATTCAGGGCTTCTAATAAATGTTCTTTTTTTATATTTTCCTGACCATCTAAATCTGCTATTGTTCTTGAGATTTTTAATATTTTGTCGAACATTCTGACTGACAATTTTAGATTATCAATAGCGGTTTTCATAATTTCCTGACTTTCTTTGTCAATTTTGCAATATTTGTTTAATTGCTTTTTGTTCATATCTCTGTTTAGCGTATTTGAATTAAATCGCTGTTTTTGGATCTCTCTGGCTTTTATTACTCTTTCTTGGATGTCTTTTGATTTTTCTGAAAGGGATTCGTCAAAAATTTCATCTTTTTTTAGCTGATGCATTTCAACGTAAAGGTCCATTCGGTCAAGAAGAGGCCCTGAAAATTTTTTTTGATAGCGTTTTATTTCTTTCAGACTGTCGCTGCATAGCGGATTATCGGGAAAGTAGCCGCTTGGAGTCGGATTTGAAGCCGTTATCGTGATATTTTTTACAGGATAAGTTACGCTGAAATTTGCTCTGGAAATGACAATTTTTCCATCTTCCAGAGGCTGTCGGAGCGCTTCTAGCGTTTTTCCCTCAAATTCTCCAATTTCATCCAGAAAAAATACTCCGTTTAGTGCTAATGTTATTTCTCCGACTCTGTTTGCACCGCCTACAAGTGCAACTTGTGTGGCTGAATAATGAGGTGCCCTAAATGGTCTTTTGCGGATTATCGGCTCTTTTTGGCTTAACATTCCTGAAATGCTGTAAATTTTGGTTGTTTCGATTATTTCTTCCTCTAGCATGTCAGGCAAAATTGTATTAAATCTTTTGGCAAGCATTGACTTTCCTGAACCTGGGTCGCCTATTAGAAACACGTTGTGTCCACCAGCTGCTGCGATTTCTAAAGCTCTTTTTGCCATAAGCTGCCCTTTTACATCTGAAAAGTCAATGGCTTCTTCTGGCTTCTTATCCTTTTCAATTTTTAAAGTATCCATTTCAACGGCTTTTTTGCACAAAGTTTCCACATCAATTTTTCCATCTAGAAAGTCCAGAAGTTCACTAATTTCATCAACTGGAATAATTTCTGCTCCTGAAATCAGCTTTGCTTCGTTATAGTTTTCCATTGGAACGATAACTCCTTTAAAGTCGGTTTCTTTTGCTAAGATTGTGGCATTTATTGCTCCATTTATTGATTTTATTTTTCCATTTAGGGAAATTTCTCCCAAAATTAGGTATTTTTTTAGTATTTCTATATTTGAAATATGTCCTGTGTTGGCAAGGATGCCTAAAAATATGCTTAAATCAAAATGGCTTCCTTTTTTTCTAATATTTGCAGGCGATAAATTTACTAGCACACGCCTGACCGGGAACTCAAATCCCACATTTTTAAAGCAGCTTCTAATTCGCTCCTTGCTTTCTGAAATGGCTTGATCTCCCATTCCAACTATATTAAAAACAGGCAGTCCTCTGGAAAGGTCGACTTCCACCTCTACAACGTAGGTATCAACTCCCAAATAACTGCAGCTAAATAAACTTATTGCCATAACTCCCACCCTTTAATCTTTAATTAATAATTAATTATAACATTTTTTAATGAAAAATGCAACTGGAAAATAAAAAAGAGAAAATCTATAAAAAGACTTTCTCCCTAAAGTATATATAATAGGCAATTTTAATAATTTTGTAAAGTTTTGTCTATTTTTAAAGATTTATTTTAAGTATGCGTTTAACATCCATAAATCTTTTTCATAAGTGCTGATATATTCATCAACCATTGCAGATGTTCCGTAATCGTTTTCTGAGTCTGCAGTTTCTTTAACTTCTTTTACTAATTTTAACATTGCTTCAAATTCTTTTTTAACGTCAGCAACTGCATCAGCAATAGAAATTTCTTTGTTTTCAGCTTCTTTAATAGTAGTAACTGCTAAGTAATCTTTTAATGTTCCTAAAGGACGACCACCGATTGAAAGGATTCTTTCAGCTACATCATCAATTTGTTCATTTAATGCATCATAGTATTCTTCTAATTTTGCATGAACAGAAAAGAAACCTGTACCAACAATATTCCAGTGATAATTTTGGACCTTTCTGTATAATACGTTTAAATTTGCTAAATAAAGATTTAATTTTTCAACTGTTTTTGACATTTTTATCACTCCTTAAATTATAATTTGTACTTATCTTAAATACAAACTAATTATATCAAAAATAATTCAAATTGTCAACAATTTTTATAATTATTTTAAAAATAAAATTATTACAATTTTAAAATTAAAATTATTATGAGCATATTTAAAAAAAGATTGATTTTTTTTTGCTTTATGATATAATACCTTGTAAGATTTAAAATAATAGAAATATAAGAAGAAAAAAGGAGAGAAAAAAGATGACTAACAATTTGAGAAAGGCAAAGAAGGATTTATGCGCTTTTGCTAAAAAATGTAAAGATTTTAAATATACAGATTCTGCATTAATTACATTTTTGATTACAGGAGTAGTGAATATTTCAAATAATTTATTTTCTGCTGAAACAAATAAAAATATAGATAATCAAAAACAGGCAATCCACACATCAATTAAGGATATACATCAAGAAGTTCAGAAAACTAGGGAAGAAAACAACAAGCTTTTGAAAAAAACAAATCTGGAATTAATTCAGTTAATGGAGCAAGGAGATCACGTGGTCAAATCTCCTTGGAGCAGCTGGCAGTATGGAATTAACGGATTTTATAATAACTGGGGAGGAACATACAAAGGAAGAGGAGATAAATCTGAAAAATATCCTTATGAAGGAAAATTTGAAAGAAGCCAAAACAGATTCGAGAGAAATATATCTCCCTTGAGTTCAAACTACGATTTGTTAAGCAAATCAAGAAACCCAAGATCAGCCACAACAAGCGGAAGATTCGGCTATGAAAAAGGATATGGAATTTCGAGTACGGAAAAAAGACAGGAGCCAGTGGCAAGTCTAAATATAGATGCCTCGATTAAACCTAAAGATGTACATAAAAGTCCTGTTGCTGCACCAAATGTTAATGTAAGTGCACCAGTATTGGCACCTTTGAGTATACCAACAGTGATTCCGCCTACTTTGACAATACCTACTCCTAATCCACCTGTGGTTAAGGTAAAAATACCTGAAGTTAATGCAAAACCATTTTTAGATTTTTCTTTTACTAATGGTGCAATAAGTAAATGGTATGTTGTAAATACAGTTGATGATCAAGCAACATATACAGCTAGTCCTACTAAATTTACTGATGGTGAAAACCATTCTTTTTGGTCAGGATATAATCCAACTACTGGAGCATTAGTTCCAAAGTCTGGAATAGATGGAACACCTTCAAATATAGGATACATAAATGCAAATAGTTCTAGAGTTGTTACTCCTAGAGATTCAGTTTTGTTTTATTATGGAAGTCAGTTTTCAGGAGGTAATTCAGATATCAATAAGAGAAAATTTCATATTAAAAATATGAATTTATATCTTGCTGGAGATGTAGGAGCTGCAGGACGGACAGATGGTGGAAAACAAGGGGCTTTAGGAATACATACTGTATGGAATGGAAAATTATCAAATATTACAGCAAATATGTATGGGAAATCAGCATTTTTATCGCTTGAAACATGGTGGACTGGAAAAATAGAATTTGATGAAACTCCAGGAAATGAAGTAAAAGTAAATATAACAAAAGGACATTTAACAGCTCCTGGAGCTGGAGATCAGAATACAATATTTTTAATATTTCCAGGAACATATTCTGTAGTACAGAACTGGAGTGCTAGTTTTGGAGTGCCTTTACAACGTGGAGGATTTATAGGTAAAGTTGATGCTGATATAGAAACTAACAAGAATATAGTTTATTCAGTAGTAGGGACTCAAGGATCATTTGAAATAAATAGTAAAGGAAAATATAATATTACGGGAGATGAAAATATAGTTTATTCAGGATTTGGATACGTTCCTAACTGGAATAACTTTGTAGGAAAAGCTGATGTCAATGGAACGATGCCAGGAGGTACTGCAAGAATAAAGGATACAAATCAGACTGGAATGACGCCAACTGTAAAACTTACAGAAGCTCCTATTGTGAACGGAAACAGAAATATATTACTATTATTTAATGATAAGATGCCTGATGCAGAGTCTTCAGGATTATCTGTATGGAATCAACCTAATAATTCAGATTGGAAAAAATCAGTTATTGGAATATATCAAGGACAAATTGATGCAAGAGGAAGAATAGGAACAACAAGTGCTACAACGATTGCTACAAATAATATAGGAATTTATTCTAAATCGGGTCAAAGAGGAGAAGAAATTATAAATGGACAGACTGCAAAGATAAAAACAAAAGAAGATTTGGGAGCTGATGTTCAGATTAATTATGAAAATGATCCAATACATTCTCTACAAATAAATAATATTGATATAACGTTTGGTAAAAATTCTAAAGATGGTATAATGATAGCATCTGAAAGAGGAACAGTTATTGATGTAGCAAAATCTACAAATGAACACAGTAAAGCTATAAAAGATGCAAGTGGAAATGATATTTCAGGGAAATCAGATTCTACAACAGTAGATATTATGACTACACCTATAAAAGATTATACTTTAGATGGTACAGCGACTTCACTTGTTGCTTCTGCAGATGATACTAGAAATGAAGTAGCCACTGGAACAATTATTGCATATGCCGAAGGAACATGGAAAAATAGCGACCATGTAATGACATCTAATGAAGCAAAAAGATTTGAAGGAAAAGGAAGTCAAGTAAATCTTGGACAAGATGTTGTGATGAGTGCAAGATATAAAGACGATACTCCTTTAGGATCAACAACAAAAGTGGAATCTTTTCCAATAGCATATGTTGCTAAAAATGGTGGAGAAATAACGGCTGAAAAGACTACAGACGCAAAAGGATTTGGATCAATAATTGCATACGCAGACAATAGTGCGAAAATTACTTTAGATGGTGCAGTTACAGCGGTTGATGAATGGGCTGCAAATGATGCTGATACAAAACCATATTTATACAAAAATATTGGTGGATACGCAAAAGCAGGAACAGCTACAGGAAGTGGAAGTACTGTAACATTTAAAGATAATATTAAAATTCATGGTATGGGAGGATTTGCTCAAGGAAGTGGTTCATTAGTTAAATTTGAAGGTACTAAAAATGAAATTTATTCTGCGAAAGAAGGAGGTCTTGTAGCTTGGGATGGCGGTAAGATTGACTTTAAAGGTGGAAAAATTGATACTAGAAAAAGAAATTCTACAGATGATTATAGTGGAGTTGTGCCATTTTTAGCTAATACTGGATCAAATATTAATTTTTCAGGGAATACGGAACTTACTATTTCTGATGGAATACTTATGCCTGGAACAGCGGCTGATTATGCGGCTGAAGATTCATCTAATCCTGCAAATGCTGCTGCAACTGCTGGGAAAAAATATACTGGTATGAGTAATATGAAAATTAAAGTTGAAGGAAATGGTGTAATTTTAAGAGTTACAGATGGTGGAACTAGAACTGATAATAAATGGACTGGGCCTGCAGGACTTATTGAAAGTGTTGAGGATGACTTGAAGATAAACAGAGGAAACTTGACGATTGGGACTGGTGCTGATTACAAGGTATATTATAAAAATGGAGAATATTCTATACAACGAGATATTGATTTAGATAATGCTCCAATATTTGACAAGATAAAATTTGTTAGAGAAAAAATATTTATTGATCCTGGAATTACAGTAAGTTCGACTACTGGTAAGGGTATGATTGTTGGATCTGATGCTGGTGCAACTTTAAATACGCAAACGGGATATGTAAATGAAGGAAATGTGGCTATAACAGGTGGTTCTGCTTCTACAATTGCTCTTAGTACAAGTTATGGAGAAATTATAAATAAAAATACAATTACTGTAGATAATGGACTTGGAGCATATGGAGTAAATGGAAGTAAATTATTAAACGATACTAATGGAAATATTACTATTTCAGGAACTGGAGTTGGAATGGCTGCCTTTACATCTGCTAATAAACTTCAATCTTATGGAACTGATGCTAAAATTGCAAATGGATCACTTTCAAATACAGATAAAACGCTTGAGGTTGAAAATAAAGGTACGATTACTGTAAATGGAAATAATGGTATTGGATTGTATGGAGAATTGAATACTATTACTGGAGCAGCAGCCGGAATTGAAGTTGGGAAAGCTGGAACAAGTCATGGAAGTATTAGAAATGCTGGAAAAATCGTGTTGACAGGAGATAATTCAGTTGGAATTGTGTCGAAAGTAACGCCACCTGCTGGAGCTACTGATCCTTTACAATTTGGTGGGCCTGAAGTGAAACTTAATGGAACTGGAAGTTCGGATATTGTGACTACTGGAAATGATGGAATTGGTGTTTATGCGGATAATACGAAGGTTACATTTGAAACAGATTATGGAGTGGAAGTTAAAGATAGAGGAACTGGTATTTTTGTTGAGGGAAATAATCCTTCATTGAATGACAGTAAAAACTTTGAACTAAAATATTCTGGAGCACCTACAGCATCTGCGGTTGCATTCTTTATGAATAATAAATCAACATTGCCTACATCTAGTATGACAAACAAGATGAATATTACTCTTAATGATACAGTTAACAATACAGAAGGTCTTGTTGGAATATTGGCAAAAGGGACTGCAGGAGATATTAACAATCAAGGAAATATTACTGGAAATGCGGGATATGGAATTATTTCTGAAGGTGTAGAAGTTAGAAATAGTGGAAATATTACTTTGTCAAATCCGTTGGATGCTGCTAGTAAAAAGGCTAGTGTTGGGATTTATGTTAAAAATGGGAACAAAATTACAAATAGCGGAGATATTACTATAGGAAAATATTCTGTTGGAATTTATGGACATCAAGTTGAAAATAGTGGAAATATTAATGTTGGTGATGCGGGAACTGGAATATTCAGTACTGCTGGAAATGTTGACTTGACAGGTGGAACGATAAATGTTGGAACGGATCAGGCGGCAGGAATTTATGTGAATGGAGATAATCAAACTGTAACTGCACATTCTGGAGCAAATATGACGATTGCTGATAATTCGTTTGGAATTATTTCTGAAAAAGGAACAGGTTCTGCTGGAAACAAAATTATAAGTAACATTGGAAGCGTTAATAATCTTGGAAATGACACTGTTTATATTTATTCAAATGACAACAGAGCCGGAGCACAAGTTACAAATAATACAAACTTGACTTCTACAGGTTCTTATAATTATGGTGTTTATTCTGCTGGAGAAGTTGTAAATAACGGAAACATTAATTTTGGTTCAGGGTATGGAAATGTGGGAGTTTACAGTACTCTTGGCGGAACTGCTACGAATAATGCTTCGATTACGGTTGGAGAATCGTATTTTGATCCAATTAGTTCATTGAATAATCGTTATGCTATAGGAATGGCTGCTGGATATACTCCAACGGCTGCTGAAATTGCTGCAGGAAAAGTGGGATATACTGGAAATATTGTAAATAATGGCGTTATTAATGTTACAGGAAAAGGAAGTATTGGAATGTACGGAACTGGAGCGGGAACAACGGTTTACAACGGTACTGCTTCAAATCGTAATGCTGTGATAAACTTGAATTCGAGTGAAACTACTGGAATTTACTTGGATAACGGAGCTTACGGATACAATTATGGAACGATTAAATCGAATGGTTCTGGATTGAAAAAAGTTGTCGGAGTTGTAGTAAAAAATGGTTCGACAATTGAAAATCACGGAAATATCGATATTACTGCAGAAGATGCAAGAGGAATTCTATCGAAAGGGAATGCTTCAGGAGCTAATCTTGGAATAGTTAAAAACTATGGAACATTCAATATTAATGGTGTGACAGATTCGACTGATGCGACAGTTATTGGAGTGGATGCTGCGAGTGACTTGACAAAAACAGTATCTGGAATAAAAATTGATGTTCCTAGAGGATCTTCAGTTGGAACAATAACAGTAAATGGAAATCCAGTAATACCTGAATTAGCAACAACATCAGCAGAAGAATTTCAGCCAATGGAATTATCAAAAATAGGAATGTATATTGACACTTCAAATAAAGTGTACACAAATCCTATTACAGGACTTAGTTCTTTGACAGGATTGAAAAAAGCTGACTTAATTGTGGGAGCTGAAGCTGCTCAAAATACGACTGCAAAATACATTCAAGTGGATTCTAAAATAACTGATCCATACAATGCAACAATTAGAGCTAATCCACAAATTGAAAAATGGAACATTTATTCAGGATCATTAACTTGGATGGCAACAGTCGCACAAAATTCAAACGATGGAACAATAGAAAATGCCTACCTTGCTAAAATACCATATACATACTGGGCAGGAAATGAAGCATCGCCTGTAAATCCTACAGATACATACAATTTCTTGGATGGATTAGAACAAAGATATGGTGTAGAAGCACTAGGAAGCAGAGAAAATCAATTATTCCAAAAATTAAATGGAATTGGAAACAACGAAGAAATTTTATTCTATCAAGCAATGGACGAAATGATGGGTCACCAATATGCAAACACTCAAATGAGAATAAATGCAACTGGAAATATGCTTGATAAGGAATTTAGATACTTGAAGCACGACTGGAGAAATCCATCTAAACAAAATAACAAAATTAAAGTATTTGGAATGAAAGATGAATATAAAACTGATACAGCAGGAATCATTGACTATACAAGTAATGCTTATGGAGTTGCCTATGTTCACGAAGATGAAAAAATTAAAATGGGTAATTCAGATGGATGGTATGCCGGAGTTGTAACAAATAGATTTAAGTTCAGCGATATTGGTCATTCCAAGGAAGATCAGACAATGCTTAAAGCCGGAGTATTTAAGACAATGTCGCCTAAGAAGGACTACAATGGAGCATTGCAATGGACAATCGGCGGAGATGTGTTTGCCGGAATTAACAACATGAAACGTAAATTTTTAGTTGTTGATGATGTATTTGAAGCCAAGTCAAATTATAATTCCTACGGTGCTGCACTGAAAACAGATTTAGGATACGACATAAGAATGAGCGAAAGAACACATTTAAGACCTTATGGAATGCTAAAAATGGAATATGGAAGATTTAACAGCATAAAGGAAGATTCAGGACAAATGAGATTAGAAGTGAAAGGGAACGACTATTTCTCTGTTAAGCCTGAAGCTGGAGTAGAGTTTAAATATGTACAGCCATTGGCAGTAAGAACTAATTTGACAGTTGGATTGACAGCCGCTTATGAAAATGAGCTTGGAAAAATTGGAGATGTCAATAATGAAGCGAGAGTTAGATATACGAATGCTGATTGGTTTGGAATTAGAGGGGAAAAGGAAGACAGAAGAGGTAATGGTAAATTTGATCTAAATATTGGAGTTGATAATACTAGATTTGGCGTTACAGTGAATGCCGGGTATGATACTAAGGGAAGTAATGTTCGTGGAGGTATTGGATTTAGAGCGATTTACTAAAATTTTAAAATTTGTTAAACTAATTTTTGAGAAGGAACATTGAAACTTAGGTTTTGGTGTTCTTTTTTGTAAAAAAAAATGAAAAAATAAAATTTTTATGATATAATTTATTAAATCATAAGTTTGTTTTTGGAGGTAAGTATGAAAAAAATAATTTTAAGTTTGTCAATATTATTAAGTTTGTCAAGTTTTGCACAAGAAAAATATCAAGTGGAAGTAGAACCAGCTGTAAAACTTAATCAAAGTATCCTTTCAGATTACAATTCTCAAATTGAAAAGGAAGTTGGCAGAATTTACTCAAAAGAGGAAATGTTTGGAATGATGAATAAAATGATGAATGGAGTTTTTGCTGGAAGTCAAAAAGATGGGTCAAATCAGATGAAAGAAATGATGGGTTCTTTTTTTGGAGAGGATTATTTTTCTAA
>ERZ773014.2357-NODE-2357-length-11058-cov-3.462601_pt1 | contig 11058 bp, 10 predicted proteins | sample MGYA00580841_ERZ773014 | MGnify/ENA primary metagenome ERZ773014 (study PRJEB29015, sample SAMEA2737989) | human oral metagenome | biome: human oral; feature: human-associated habitat; material: dental | place: China | collected 2067 ...
CATGGCTACTAGCCTAGCGCTCCCAGTTTTAGCGGTGGCTGGCGCAACTGGCCGCAAACCGTACGCAAACCGGGCACAACCAGCCGCAACCAGACTCAACCGGCTAAACCGGACATAACCGGTTAAACCAGGCAAACCGGCCGCACCGGCTAAAACTTAGGCTGATCAGCGCCGCTATCTTGGCCGTAAATGCGCACCATATCTGCTACCGGCTGGGCCGGGGCCGGCAAAACCGCCTGGGAGATGATGGCCTCAACATCCAGGGCCTGCTCTGCAGCCAAAATCTGGGCCACCGCGTGCAGCAGGGGCAGCTGCTGGGTTAGCAGCGGATCGTTAAACTGCGCCACCAACCTAACCGCGAGCGCTGCTGCGCTTACGCCTTCGACGGTTTGTTCGAGGTCTTGCATTTCTTTGTAGGCTTGGGGGGCGCTTTGGCCTTGGCCTAGGCGGGTGCCGTAGATTTTGTTGCGTCCTGATAGGCCGGTGACTTCGAGGTCGCCGATGCCGGCGAGGCCGTAGGGGGTGTCAGTTTGGCCGCCTAGGTTGGCGCATAGTTGGCTCATTTCTTTGGTGGCTTGGGTGAAGGCGGCGGCTTTGAGGTTGTGGTGGGGTATTTTGGTGGCGGTTTCTAGGCCGTCGGCGATGCCTAGGGCGATGGCGTAGACGTTTTTCATGGCTGCGCAGAGTTCTACGCCGATTTCGTCTTGGCTGTAGGTGGGGGCGTAGTTGCCGCTGTTGGTGTTGGCGGCCCAGTGTTGGGCTTGGTCTTGGTCTGTGCAGGCGAAGATGGTGGCGGTGGGTAGGCCTTGGGCGCATTCGTTGGCTTTTACTGGGCCGGCGATGGCCATGATTGGGGGTAGTTGGAGGCCGGAGGCTTGGGCTTGGGCGCGTATGGCGTCGGGTAGAAGTTGGATTTGGCCGTTGGCGGCTACGTTGAAGCCTTTGGCGCTGAGCCAGAGGGCTTTGGTTTTGGTGATTTGGGGTAGGGCTAGTTCGGTTATGGCGTTGACTGCGTGGCTGGCTACGGCCATGACGGCTACGTCGGCGCCGTCGAGGGCCTCTTGTAGTTGGTTTGCGCGGTAGGTTTGTACGCGGTGGTCGATGATGGCGTTGATGCGTGGGTGGGGTTGGCCGTTTTCGATAGCGTCGAGTAGGTGGTCGTCTAGCCAGGTGCCCCAGAGGCGTACTTGCCAGCCGGTATCGATTAGGGGGCGGGTTAGGGCGCTGCCCATGGCGCCGGCGCCGAGGATGGTGATGGTGTACATTTTTTCTCCTTTGAAAATGTTTTTAGGCGTTTTGGTTGGTGCGCAGTTGGTCTAGGTCTGCGTTGATTTGGCGTAGTTGTTGGTATAGCTGGCTTTGCACGGCGGCCATGGCTAGGACGCCGGCGCCTAGGGCTGAGACTTCGTCGGCTAGGTATGCACAGGGCATGACTTTGAGCCTTTCTGATCTTCGTCGATCGCTGCGCCGCAACACTTCTGTGTGTTGTGACACGGTTAAGTCTAGAGGACTTTAAGGCTCAAAGTCAGTACCAGCTGGTTTTTATGCTTCTGTCCCTAGGGCTACTGCACAAATAAGCGCCCCGGCGTCATCTACGTGTCCGTGTAGCAGCTGGTAGACGGCCTCAAGCAGGGGTGCGTTAAGGCCTAGTTGCTGCACTAGTTGGTGGGCGATTAGGGCTGCTGGTGAGCCTTCAATGGTTAGCCCTTGGGATTGCATTTGTTCTAGGGCTTGGCGTGGGTTTTGGCCGGCACCAACGGCGTGACCGTATAGCCGCGAGCGCCCGGCAGTTGAGGTTAGTTGTAGGTCTCCCATGCCGGCTAGGCCGTAGGCGGTTTGTAGGTCTCCCCCCATGGCGTGGCATAGTGAGGCCATTTCGGTGACTGCTTGTACGAAGATGGCGGCGCGTAGGTTGTCGCGGGGTTGTTTATCTGCTTCGCTCATGCCGTCGGCGATACCTAGGGCGATGGCGTAAATGTTTTTTAGGGCTGCGCAGACTTCTACCCCGATTTCGTCTTGGCTGGGGGTGACCGCGTAGTTGGGGGTGGTCACGGTTTTTGCGTAGTGTTTGGCTAGTTCGTAGTCGCGGCAGGCGAATACGGTGGCGGTGGGTTTGGCGCTGGCGCATTCGCTGGCTTTTACGGGGCCGGCGATGGCTACTAGTGGGGGTAGGTTGATGCCTTTAGTTTTGGCGATTTGTTTGATTGCCTCTGGTAGTAGTTCTACTTCGGTTTCGGTTTGCCAAAAGCCTTTGGAGGTTAGCCATAGGGATTCGACGCCGCCCAGGTAGGGGCCTACTTGTTCAAGTACGCTAACGACGGCGCCTGAGGCCACTGAGATTACTACCACTTGGGCTTGGTTTACGGCTTGGGCTAGTTGGCCGGCACGGAAGGTGGTTACGGCGGGGCTGATGGTTTCTTTTAGGGTGGGGTGGGCTTGGCCGGCGTCGATGGCGTCGAGGATGGCGTCGTCGTAAATAGAACCCCATAGCCGCACCTGCCAGCCTGCTTCAACCAGGGGGCGGGTAAGTGCGCTTCCCATAGCTCCAGCGCCTAGAACCGTAATTACCGCCATGACCTCTCCTTTTGTAGCCTAGGTTACAGTTTAGACGGCTTTTGGGTGTTTGACCTAGTAAATATCTAGTTTTTGTAACAAGGGGCCTTTTAAAGCAGTGTCTATAACAGCTAACTGCGGCCTCCCTAATTGTAGGGAAACCGCAGTCTAATTTGAGGGGCCTTTTAGGCCAGTAGGGCGTCTACGAAGCCTTCCGGGTCGAAGGGGGCTAGGTCGTCTGGCCCTTCCCCCAGGCCAACTAGTTTGACGGGCACGCCCAGTTCACGCTGGACGGTTACCACGATGCCGCCCTTAGCGGTGCCATCTAGTTTGGTTAGCACGATGCCGCTAACACCTACAGCTTCAGAGAACACTTGGGCTTGGCGCATACCGTTTTGGCCGGTGGTGGCGTCTAGTACCAGTAGGATTTCGCCGACGGGGGCGATTTTTTCCATGACGCGCTTAATTTTGCCTAGCTCGTCCATTAGGCCGGCTTTGTTTTGTAGGCGCCCGGCGGTGTCTACTAGCACCACGTCGACGCCGCTGGCTTGGCCTTGCTTGATGGCGTCAAAGGCTACCGAGGCAGGGTCTGCACCTTCCTTATCTGAGCGCACTACCTCTACACCTACACGCTGACCCCAGGTGGTTAGCTGCTCGGCGGCGGCGGCGCGGAAAGTGTCGGCGGCCCCCATAAGCACCTGCTTATCTTGGGCTACCAGTACGCGCGCTAGCTTGCCGCAGGTGGTGGTTTTACCGGTGCCGTTAACGCCCACCATCAAGATGGCGGCGGGGGCTGGTTCACCGTTAGTACCCTGGGTGGGTTCAAGGTTGAGCGAGCGGTCCATGTCGGGACCTACCAGCTCTAGAAGCTGCTGGCGCAGAACCTGCTTGGCGGTGGCCGGATCGCGGCTATCTAGCACCTTTAGCTGCGTGCGCAGCTTATCCATCAGCTCAGTGCTAACCTCCAGGCCAAGGTCGGCGGTCAGTAGGCTGTCTTCAATTTCTTCCCAGTCAGCCTCAGAGAGGTCACCGCGAGAAAGTACCGCCAAAACTGTGCGGCCAAAGCTTCCTGAACCGGCCAGGCGTGAACGTAGACGCTGCATACGCCCAGGTAGTGATTCAGGGGTTTCGTACTGGCTAGCTGGTTCAGCCTCGGGCTCAGATTCTTGCGGCTCTGTGGAGGCGCTGATTTCAGGTCGAGTTGGCGCAGGTGGTAGCTGCTCGCGGCGACGCTGTAGGCTGCGTAAACCAAAGCCGACCCCCAGCACCACCACCAACGCGGCGATGATGTAAATTAAAAGACTGTAGTCCATGAGCTTAGTCTAGACTTAGGCCACCTGGCAGGGCAGCTAATTAGCCAAGCAAGGCATGAAACACTACCGAGCCCACCACAGCTAGCATCATGGCCCCCACAAACACTGACCCCACCGCTGCGATCAGTGCACGTTTAGTCTCTTTAAGTACGGGCTTAGTTAATTGCATTTTCTCCCCTTTAAAAGAAAATCTTGCCGCGAAGCGGGGAGATGGGGATTTACTCTGCCCCGCTTCGCGTCTTGGACCCTTACACCCTAAACCTGCTTCTACCAGCATGAATAGGGGATTAAGCCCTATGCAAAAGCTTCCGGTGCGCCCAGCTACTAGGCAGATGCTAGTTCGGGGAACCAGATAGCTACCTCACGCTCAGCTGAAGCAGGTGAATCTGAACCGTGCACAATGTTCAAAATGGCTGGCGTGTCCCAGGCGCGGGCCAGGTCGCCACGGATCGTGCCCGGGGCGGCCACGGTGGGGTCAGTGGCGCCCATCAGAGAGCGCACCCCTTCCACTACACGCTGACCTTCAACCACCACGGCCACAACCGGTGCGGAAGTCATGAACTCAACCAAGCCCGGGTAGAAAGGCTTGGAGACATGCTCGGCGTAGTGGCGCGAGAGAATCTCTTCGGTGGCGTTTACGATCTTGAGAGCTACCAGCTTGTAGCCTTTAGCTTCGATGCGGCGCAGCACCTCACCGGTTAGGCCACGGCTGTAACCATCGGGTTTTACTAGGACCAGGGAACGTTCAACTTGGCTCATGTGCCTTATCTTGTCATAAAACCCCTCCCCTGGCGGCTACTTGACTTGGAAGTCTTCCACAATCTCAGTGTTGGGGTAACGCTTCAAAACGGCGCTAGTACCCTTGTCTTTACAGAACTTAACTAGCAGCACGTAAAGCTCAGGCTCATCCTTGGTGTCCTCAAATTCAAAGTGGATGGCCTCATCATTGGTGGTGATCAGGTCAAACTTAATGGAGTACTTGATAACAGTTTTACGTTTACCGGTAAATGAGTGGCTGATATAGCGATCAACCTCGGTTTGACTGTAGTTATCACAGCCTTTAATAGCGATTACATCCGGGCCAGAGATAGCGTCAGTAACAGGTTTAGCTGCTTGTAAGGGCACCTGCATAAAGGAAGCGACTTCAACCAGCGTTAAAATCAGGGCCCACTTGCGCCACCTAGAAGTATCGTTACCTGCAAAGTTAGCGCGGGCATTCCACAGGCAGCTAATCCACACTGGCAGCACTAGCAGACCCACTATTAGCGGCCAGCCTTCAACCAAAAGTTTTGTGCCCAGGTTTTCTGGACCAATTTTGGGCATGAAGTTAGCCCACACCACTGCCGCAACTATGTAGCAAAAAACCAGCAAGACACCTAAAAACACTGGCAGGCAGGATCCTGGCGTAGGCTCCTGGCTTGCCTGATTTAGGGATGTAGTACTCTGGTTTGGGTAGGGGCCAGAAGTTGGTGGGTTTATACTCACGGACTAACTCACTTTTCTTTAACAGTAAACTCTTTAATGATACCGGTGTGCGGGTAGCGACTCATAACGGCACTAGTGCCCTTGTCTTTACAGAACTTAACTACCGGCGCATAAAACTCTGAGTTTTTCCGACTATCAGTAAATTTAACATTGATAGTTTTGTTTTCATCAGTGATTAGATCAAAGCTAGTGAAGTACACATATCTAGTATTCCGAGAGCTATCTGTATGCCTATTCTCTTTCCTAGATCCCCAACTATTCTCTTCTTTTTCCGTGAAATAGTTTTGGCAGCCCTTAACATTGATCACTTCAGAGCCAGAAAAAAGGTCACGAACCGGAGCCACCGAGCCAAAGGGCAGCGAAATAATACAGGCAATTTCAACCAGAGCTAGAAATAACGCCCAGCCTCGCCATTTAGATAACTTACCGTCACCAATACGTTTGCTCTGCCGAGCTCCTTTAATACAGAAAAATATTGCCGGCGCCACCACTAAACCTACCGGTATAGTGAAAGAGTTAGCCATAAGTTCTGACGCCAGCGACTCCGGACCCACCCTTGGCACAAACTCACGCACTATCCAAGTTAAAACTAGGTAGCCAAAAAACAGCATAATAAATAGCGAGGAGATAACTCCAGGCGAAGAGTCTTTAGATTTTTTGCTCACAAGCTAGCCCTTCACTATAAAGTCTTGAATGATCTGTGTCCTGGGATAACGCTTCAAAGTAGCATTAGTACCCTTGTCTTTACAGAATTTAACTAATGGCGCATACAACTCAGGATTGTTTTTAGTATCTAGATCAAAATCAAAACGAATTGCCTCGTTACGGGTTGTGACCAGATCAAACTTAATGGCGTATTTAAAGTTAGTTTTACGTTTACCGCTCAATGAACGACTAACGTAGTGGTCGATTTCAGTTTGGCTATAGTTATCGCAACTCTTGATAGCGATTACATCCGGACCAGAGATAGCATCAGCTACAGGTTTATCCGCCCCTAGTAGTGGCACCAGCATTAGGCAGAAGATTTCAACGATTATCAAGATAATTGCTAAACCTGCGGCTGTAGAATTACTAAGACTTTTATATAGGCTAACCAGCAAGACCGGTAACAGCGCTATCCCTACCACTACCGGGGCGCCCTCCACTAAAACTTTTGTGCCCAGGTTTTCTGGGCCAATTTTAGGCATGAAGTTAGCCCACACCACCGCCGTAATTGGGTAGGCAAAAATTATTGCCGCAATTATTCCACCAATTAAAAACACAATCAGACATGAAGTTAGCCGTGAGAACAGAGAATCTGATGCACCAGATGAGCTTGGCAAAGACACACTTGCGGAATCTGAGGAGTCTGGTGAACTCACCGAGTTTTCCGTCACTACTTGATTGCCTTTCTTCTGACGTTATTTGTGGCCTCTTAATTAGAAAGTTTGACGGCGCAGGGCCGCTACCGCTAACCCTACGCCGTCGACGTAGCTATTTCTTTGGGGAGCTTTCCCGATCCTTAAGTTAGCTCTTGAGACCAAATAGCTCTCGCGCCTGGGCCGCTAGAACCACTGAACCCAAGATCAAAACCCCGCTTGAAGGCAGCGGATCGTCAGAAGATTCAGCTAGCTGCGCCGCCAAATCAACCGCATCAACCAGGTTGGTGGCGCTACGCACCCGATCAGAGCCAAAGACGTCGTCGGCAATTTCCACCAGATCATCTAGCTCCATAGCCCGAGGCGAATCCATAGGCACGCAAACCACAGCTTCACAGATCGGCTCTAGCTCAGAAAGCACCCCTTCCACGTCCTTATCAGCCATGGCCGCATACACCAGCACCAGGTGCTTTAAGGGGAAAGACTCTTCTAAAGCAGTGCGCAAAGCGCTCACGCCGTGGGGGTTGTGGGCTGCGTCCACCAGCACGGTGGGGCTAGTGCGCACCACCTCAAGGCGGCCAGGGCTAGTGACCTGGGCAAAAGCATTTTCAACAATCTGCGCCGGCAAAGCCCTACCACCAAACAGGCTTTCAGCAGCCGCCAGAGCCAGCAGCGCATTGTGGGCCTGATACTGGCCGTGCAAAGGCAAAAACACGTCCTCATAAACCGCTGCGGCCGTCACCAAAGTGAGCATCTGCCCGCCCACAGCAAACTGTCGGCTAGCTACCGCCAGTCCCCCATTTTCACGGGCCAAGCTTTCAGCTTCCAGATCCATGCGGGCATCAAAGCTGACGTAATCACTTACATCCTGTCGCAGCAGGGCGCGGTTATCAGCTACCGCCTGCAAAATCTGGGCTTGGGCCTCCTCAGGCTGGGCCGCAGCAATAACTGTGGCACCAGGTTTGATAATCCCCGACTTTTCGTAAGCAATTTCCTCAATGGTTGAACCCAGCCAGCGCTCATGGTCGCGGCCAATAGGGGTAATCACGGCGGTGGCCTGATCTAGCACATTGGTGGCGTCCCAGCGCCCACCCATACCTACCTCAACAATGGCCACATCCACCGGGTAGTCAGCAAACACGGCGTAAGCCATTACGGTGAGCACTTCAAAGAAACTCATGCGCGGCCCACCGTTTTTAGCGCTGTGGGCGTCAACCATTTCAATTACCGGGGCTACATCCTCCCAGGCAGCAATAAATCCTTCAGCGCTGATGGGCTCCCCATCTAGAGCGATACGCTCACGGATAGTGTGCAGGTGGGGGCTGGTGAAACGGCCCGTGCGCATACCGGTGGAGGCAGCTAGCCGCTCGACCATGCGCGAGGTGGAGGTTTTGCCGTTAGTGCCGGTGATGTGGACAGCTTTAAAGGTTTTTTGGGGGTTACCCAAATAGTCCAGGGCCAGCTCCACCCGCTCCAAGGAGGGCTGTACCTTGTGCTCGGGGGCGCGGCTCAAAATTTCGGCCTCCACCTGGGCTAGACGCTCACGCACCCCCTGCTCATAGGCGGCGCGCGCTAGAGCTTGACGGTGGTTAGCCTCTTGGTGGCTGTCCCCCTCATCTTGGCGGCTGTCCCCCTCATCTTGGCGGCTCTGGCCAGGGTCACCACTATCCCCCTCCCAGTCGGCGTCGACGTCGCCCTCAAGACCTAAAAGCACCTCATCTAAGTCGCCACTGCCCGCTAGCAGAGAGCCCTCCACCAGGGCGCGGATGGCTTGGCGGTCCTCCTCCTCAGCTGCGGCCTGGGCGGCCTGGGCTGATTGTTCACGGCGGGCAGCTTCAGCCACAGAAATCTCGTCAAGCTCCTGGGCGGCTTCCAAATACTCATATAGTTCCGGGTCAATGCCGCGCGGATCTGCTTCACTCATGATGCTAACTTTCTGTGGGTTTTTAGCTATGAAAGCGGGCGAACTGCCGCAGCAGCCCGCCCGCAATAATATCTACAGGCTGGTTCAGATACTGGACTTGGCTAGCTCAACGCTAACCTCATCACCATCTACCCCAACCACACTTACGCTGGCAGCGTTGGTCTCAGCACCGATAAGGTCAGCGAAACGCTCAGTCCAAGCTGCCTTAGCGGCGGGCACCAGCACCGTCAGGTCAATGGTGTCAGCCACCAGCAGGTCGGCGGCCTTACGCTCATCTTGAACCACACGGATCAGGTCACGGGCCCAACCTTCAGCTTCCAGCTCCTCATCTAGGGCAGTGTCCAAGATAACGAAAGCACCCGAAGCTAGCGTGGCCGCCACCAAAGAGGGGTCTTCAACCTCAATCTTGGTGGATACGTTTACCGCCTCACCGCTCAGCTCCACCGCCTGGTCTGCAACCATGACGCCGGGGAAGCGCACACCCGCCTCAGTCAGCTCCCACTGACCAGACTTAACCGCAGCAAACAGCTTACTGGTGGCCTTACGCACCTGGGGGCTAAAGGCCTTGGGGTTAAGCGACACCTCCTGCTTTTGGGTGTAACCAGACTCGTCAGCGTGCAGCAGCTCAACCTGCTTGACGTTAACCTCCTCAGCGATCAAGTCGCTAAAGGCAGCCAGCGCCTGGGGCTCAGTGGTGGCCACAGTCAATTTACGCAGCGGCTGACGCACACGCAGCTGGTGGGCCTTGCGCAGACCCAGGGCAGCAGACACAGCGGCGCGGGCCTCATCAACGGCACTTACCAGGGCGACGTCGTCAACGTAGTCAGGCAAAACCGGCCAGTCAGTTAGGTGCACCGAGCGGCCACCAGTTAGACCACGCCAAATCTCCTCAGTGGTCAGCGGCGCCAAGGGAGCCATAACCTCAGTCAGCGTACGCAGCACCGTCACCAAAGTGTCAAAAGCCAGCTTCTCGCCGGAAACAAAACGCGAACGTGAAGTGCGCAAATACCAGTTGGTGAGCACATCAATGAATTCACGGATCGAAGCGCAAGCACCGGCCAGGTCATAGCTGCTTAGCTGCTGATCAACCTGGGCGGCTAGTTCCTTAGTCAAAGACAGGATGTAGCGGTCCATAACTGCCAGGCGCCCCTGGGGGCCAAACAGGCTCTTGTCGCTCAGGTCTAAGCCGGGCGACACATAGCCGCCGTCGCAGGTGGCCGCATACATGTTCAAGAAGTACCAGGTAGACCACAGCGGCAGGTGGATCTGACGCAGCGCGTCACGCACCGCCTTTTCCTTAACGATCAGCGTGCCACCACGCATAACCGGGCTGGAAAGCAAAGTCCAACGCATAGCGTCAGCGCCGTCACGGTTAAAGACGATGTTTACATCTGGGTAGTTACGCAAAGACTTACTCATCTTGGCGCCGTCGTTACCCAGCAAAATTCCATGTGAAACACACGAACGGAAAGCCGGACGGTCAAACAGGGCGGTAGCTAGCACATGCAGGGTGTAGAACCAGCCACGGGTCTGGCCGATGTACTCCACAATGAAATCACCCGGGTAGTGGTTTTCGAACCACTCACGGTTTTCAAAGGGGTAGTGCACCTGGGCGAAAGGCATAGAGCCAGACTCAAACCAGCAGTCAAATACGTCAGAAATACGACGCATAGTGGACTTGCCGGTAGGGTCGTCCGGATTGGGGCGGGTGAGCTGGTCAATGAAGGGACGGTGGAAGTCAGTTACCTCCACGCCAAAGTCAGCCTCCAGCTCAGCTTTGGAACCATACACGTCCACGCGCGGGTATTCAGGGTTGTCGCTAACCCACACCGGGATGGGGGCACCCCAGAAGCGGTTACGGGAAATAGACCAGTCGCGGGCACCAGCCAGCCACTTGCCGAAAATACCGTCCTTGATGTGCTCAGGCACCCAGGTGATCTGCTGGTTTAGTTCCACCATGCGCTCGCGGATCTCGGTGACCTTAACGAACCAGGAGCTTACGGCCTTGTACATAAGGGGCTTGCGGCAGCGCCAGCAGTGCGGGTAGGAGTGCACATAGGACTTCTCTCGCACCAACACGGCGCGGATCTCGGGCGCGCGGCGGGCGATCGGGCCGGCCTGCTCACGTAGGTCAGCCACCACGTAGCGGTTCGCGTCAAAGATCTGCATGCCTTCGTAGTCGCTGACCTCACGGGTGAACATACCGCCCTCATCAACGGGCAGAACTACACCGATACCGTACTCCATGCAGGTCCACATGTCGTCCTCACCGAAGGCGGGAGCCTGGTGAACCAGACCGGTACCGTCGGTGGTGGTCACGTAGTCGGCGGCGATGATCGACCAGCCGTTAGGGCCGGGGGCGGCGCCCTGTGCGCGACGCTCAGGGGTGTCGAAGGAGTCGTAGATGGGGTGGGAGTGGATGCCC
>ERZ773014.2359-NODE-2359-length-11053-cov-16.894799_pt1 | contig 11053 bp, 10 predicted proteins | sample MGYA00580841_ERZ773014 | MGnify/ENA primary metagenome ERZ773014 (study PRJEB29015, sample SAMEA2737989) | human oral metagenome | biome: human oral; feature: human-associated habitat; material: dental | place: China | collected 2067 ...
TCAAATACAAAGATAAGAAAAAATGGGCTTACACACTTTTATAGGACACTACCGTATAACAACTTGAAGGCATCTTGACTTGTATTATTTCTATAGATAGAGAGGATTTTGTTATCTTTGCAATGCCAACACAAAACAAACACTCCGCTCATATACGAAGTGCAGGACAAATCAACTCACTGGCTTATAAACTCACGAAAACCACAACTCCCAAGTACATCAACTCATAAACTCACAAACTTATCAACTCATAAACTCACAAACCCTCAAACTTATCAACTCGCAAACTCATAAACTTATCAACTCATAAACTCATAAACTCACAAACTCACAAAACTTAAATTTTTGCTTTTTATTTTACGATGTCGCTCTAATTTCCACTCCGTTCTAGCGAAAATATTGGTTAAAAAGTAGGAAAATAGCCACTATTTCTAACCTTTCATGTCTTTTGTTTTGTCTATTTTTAGGCTCGGAACCTGCATTATGCACCATTTTACCTTTCTAGTTTGGTTGCCAACTCGTATTTTTTCAAATCCAATTACCCACTTTTCCCCCCTAAAACCCCACTTTTTCGCCCTAAAACCCCACTTGTTAGTTCCTATTTTGCCCTTTTTGGCCATGTGTTTCGTGGTTCTAAGAGGTTTTATTTATACAATTGCTGTGTGTTTTTATGCCTTTTGTCTCTCATTTAGTAGCATTTTGCCATGCGTTTAGCGGCAAAACGTACTGCATTTAGCACCAAAACGCATTGCATTTAGCACCAAAACGCACTGTATTTAGCGGCAAAATACACTGCGTTTAGCACCAAAACGCACTGCATTTTGTAGCAAATAGCCCGAAAATGGGTACAAATGCCAGTTCTTTGAAATAAATATTCATTTTGGCAACATTCACATGCTACCCCTTTTTGCATCAAAACAAACCTTCGCGAGAATCGATTATTTGTGGCAAGGTGGGCGATTGGTGGACAGAAAGGGTACTCAGAATGTTAAAACACTTACCAAAAACTAGACAAAAGGATTATGCCGTATACACGTTCAATCTACATTTATAGTCTGTTGCTTTCCCAAATAGACATTTACATCAAATTGAAAAGTGTGTATGCAAAAATATATCATGGCATCATGAATAATAAAAACAAATTCGGTTTTACGCCAAAGTTAGTGCCCAACTCATTTTTATGCTTGCTTGTTTATAAGCTTGGGCACTCTCTATCGCTCCCCAATAGTTAACTTACCCCCAACAAGGGGCTAATTTATCAATTTTCTTTTGCCGTTTCTGTGTTTTATACTATCTTTGTACATCAAAAATAAATCACGATGGAATACATAGCAACAGAACTACAAGGCGTTTTCGTTATCGAACCAAAAGTTTTTAACGATGAGCGCGGTTATTTCTTCGAGGCCTGGAAAAAAGAAGAATTTGAAAAACATGTGGGTAAAGTAGACTTCGTTCAAGATAACGAGTCGAAATCCTCTTTAGGCGTGCTACGTGGCCTTCACTATCAGAAAGGCGAAGCTTCGCAAGCCAAATTGGTACGTGTTATCAAAGGAAAGGTTCTTGATGTAGCCGTAGATTTACGCAAAAGTTCGCCCACTTTTGGCAAATATGTGGCCGTAGAACTGAGCGAAGAGAACAAAAGACAACTGTTTATACCTCGCGGTTTTGCGCATGGTTTCCTTGTGCTAAGCCCCGAAGCGGTGTTTACATACAAGGTAGATAACGTGTATTGCCCGCAAAGCGAAACCAGTATTAGATGGAACGACGAAACGTTGGGCATTGAATGGCCCATTGAATACGACAAGATTGTTACCAGTTCGAAAGACCTTAACGGCAAAAGCTTGGACGAGGCAGAGGTCTTTGAGTAACAAAGGAAAACAAACTTACTAAAAGAGGAGGAAAGTTAACCTATGAATATAGCTATTGTAGGAACGGGATACGTAGGACTTGTTTCGGGTGCATGCTTTGCAGACACAGGAGCAAGCGTTACTTGTGTAGACGTAGACACCGAGAAGATAGAACGGATAAAGCGCGGCGAGATACCTATCTACGAGCCTGGTCTAGACGAATTGGTGCTTAAAAACGTCAGGGCAGGCCGCCTGCGTTTCACTACCTCTTTGGAAAGCGTCCTTAATGAGCAACAAATCGTTTTCTCGGCTGTTGGTACACCGCCCGACGAAGACGGCAGTGCCGACCTTAAATACGTGCTGCAAGTGGCGCGGACCATCGGCCAACACCTCAACAAATACATGGTGGTGGTAACCAAGAGCACCGTTCCGGTAGGTACGGCAAAGCTAGTTCGCCAAGCGATACAGGCCGAATTAGACAAGCGTCATGCGGATGTAACGTTCGATGTGGCCAGCAATCCAGAGTTCCTTAAAGAGGGAAACGCCATCAAAGACTTCATGAGTCCCGACCGCGTAGTGGTTGGCGTGGAGAGCGAAAAGGCAAAAGACATGCTCACACGCCTGTACAAGCCTTTCCTCATCAACAATTTCAGGGTTATCTTCATGGATATTCCCAGTGCCGAAATGACCAAATATGCCGCCAACTCCATGTTGGCCACCCGAATATCGTTTATGAACGACATTGCAAATCTATGCGAACGGGTGGGGGCTGATGTGAATATGGTGCGTGCTGGTATAGGAAGTGACACGCGTATAGGCCGCAAATTCCTCTATGCAGGCTGTGGTTATGGCGGCAGTTGCTTTCCCAAAGACGTCAAGGCACTTATCAAGACGGCCGACGACATGGGCTATTCGATGGAGGTTCTCAAAGCCGTTGAACGCGTAAACGATGCCCAAAAGCACGTGGTTTTCAACAAGCTGGCCGCCGCTTTTGCCAAAGAAGGCCTTCAAGACAAAACCATTGCCCTATGGGGACTGTCGTTCAAGCCCGAAACCGACGACATGCGCGAGTCTACCGCGTTAGTAACCATCTGGCTGCTTAGACAAGCTGGTTGCAAGATTAAGGTGTACGACCCCGTGGCTATGCCCGAATGCCAAAGACGAATTGGTGCAACGGTGAATTATGCAAACGACCTCTACGATGCCGTTAACAATGCCGACGCACTGTTGTTGCTCACCGAATGGAACGAATTTAGGTTGCCCAACTGGGAGATTGTGGGCAAAGTGATGAACAGAAAGCTGCTTATCGACGGCAGAAACATATTTGAAAAGAAAGAATTAGAAAGTTACGGCTTTGAATATCACAGCATAGGCCGTTAGTATTACACATTGTATTTATAAGATGACTTTACGAAAAAAACACATCCTTGCCTTGTTATGTGCCACGATGTCTATCGTGGCATGCGGCCCCAAGACGCCCAAAAATGAGGGAAAAGCCGAAGAAGATAAGGAGGCTAAACAGATGTTGCAAGGCATTTGGATAAATGCCGACGACGAAAGTGTGGCCTTTAAGGTGAAGGGAGACACCATTTTCTATCCCGACTCAACTAGCTCTCCTGCTTATTTCCAAATATTCAGGGATACGCTAGTTATTCATGGAGCCGACGACACGGTGAAATACCCCATCGTGAAACAGGCACCCCATCTCTTCATGTTCATGAATTCGAACGGCGAAACGGTGAAACTCACCCTTAGCGAAGACGCGCTCGACAAGTTTCAATTCGATAACAACAAGGCGCAAGCCCTTAACCAGAACCAACTGATAAAAAAAGATACGGTGGTTTCGTACGAAGATATGCGCTATCGATGCTATGTTCAGGTGAACCCCACAACCTTCAAGGTTATCAAGTCTACTTATAACGACGAGGGAGTTGAAGTGGATAACGTCTACCACGACAACATCGTGAACCTCACGGTGTACTCTGGTGCGAACCGCCTTTACTCTCACGACTTCAAGAAAAGCGACTTCAAGAAGTACGTTCCCCAAGACTTCTTGGACCAAGCCATCCTTAGCGATCTTACGCTTTATCTCGTAGATAAGGACGGTGTGCACTTCAATGCCTTGCTGGCCATGCCCGATTCGCCCAGCTACTATGTGGTAGAGGTTAGCGTTTCGCCCGCGGGCAAGCTTAAAATGCAGCTAGGCAACTAGTAATATATAGCCCTATTCTAATGTCCAACCTTTACACAACAGCGCAAAATGGAAGAAATTAAACGAATTGAGGAACTGCGCAACCAGCTCCACCACCATAATTACTTGTACTATGTACAGAACTCGCCCACGTTGTCCGACCAAGAGTTCGACCGCCTAATGCGCGAGTTGCAAGACTTGGAGGCCAAGCATCCCGATGCGTACGACCCCAATTCGCCCACTCAACGCGTGGGTAGCGACCTTAGTACAGGTTTTACACAAGTGCGCCACAAATACGCTATGCTGTCGTTGGCCAACACTTATAACGAACAAGAGGTGGCTAGTTGGTACGCTTCGGTTAGCAAAGACCTCGGCGGACAACCCTTCGAGGTGTGCTGCGAGCTTAAATACGATGGACTTAGTATATCGTTAACCTACGAACAGGGACGTCTTGTTAGAGCTGTAACTCGTGGTGATGGCGAACAGGGCGACGACGTAACGGCTAACGTTCGCACCATTCGCGCCATTCCGCTTGTACTGCCTGGTACCGGTTATCCCAACGAATTTGAGATACGAGGCGAAATATTGATGCCTTGGAAAGTGTTCGAACAACTGAACGCCGAAAGGGAAAAGGCAGAAGAGCCCTTGTTTGCCAACCCGCGAAATGCTGCTAGTGGCACATTAAAAAGCCTCGACCCAAAACTTGTTGCCAAACGAAGGCTAGACGCATACTTATATTATCTGCTCGGCAACAACTTGCCTTTTGATGGGCATTACGAAAACCTGAAAGCGGCAGAGGCATGGGGATTTAAGGTAAGCGAAGGCATGCACAAGGCCAATTCGCTAGAACAAATATACGAATTTATTAACCATTGGGACACGGCACGCCACGACTTGCCCGTAGCCACCGATGGTATAGTACTGAAAGTAAACAGCTTGCGCCAGCAACAACAGCTTGGCTTTACTTCTAAAAGCCCGCGTTGGGCCATCGCTTACAAGTTTAAGGCCGAGCGTGTTTGTACCCGTCTTAACGAAGTTACTTTCCAAGTGGGGCGCACTGGCGCTGTAACGCCTGTTGCCAACATGGAACCCGTGTTGCTTGCAGGCACCATTGTGAAGCGTGCAACCCTCAACAATGAAGACTTTATTCGCAGTCTCGACCTCCATATCGGCGATAACGTCTTTGTAGAGAAAGGCGGCGAAATTATTCCAAAGATTGTTGGCGTGGACGTTAGCCACCGTTCGCCCAACCTTCAGCCAGTGAACTTCATCAGTAACTGCCCCGAATGCGGCTCTCCATTGGTTAGATACGCTGGCGAGGCGGCCTATTATTGTCCCAACGACACGGGTTGTCCACCGCAGATTAAAGGCCGTATCGAACACTTCATCGCCCGAAAAGCCATGAACATAGACTCCATCGGCCCCGAAACCGTGGACGATTACTTCCGTAGAGGAATTGTTCGCAACGTGGCCGACCTCTACGAGATACGCACAGAGCAAATAAATGGCGACGGAACACGACAGAAATCGGCCCAAAAGATAGTGAAAGGCATTCAAGATTCTGTGTCTACGCCTTTCGAGCGTGTGCTTTTCGCACTCGGAATACGTTTCGTTGGCGAAACAACGGCTAAACTATTGGCCAAGCACTTCAAGTCGATAGATGCGCTGATGGTTGCAACACCCGAGCAACTTGTTGAAGTTGAAGGCGTTGGTACGGTGATAGCAGAAAGCGTTGTGCGCTTTTTCCACGATGAAGTGAACCTCAACATCATCGAACGACTTCGCCAACATGGGCTGCAAATGTCGCTAAGTGCCGACCAACAACAGCCCGCTACCGATAAGTTGGCTGGCAAGAACATCGTTATTAGCGGTGTTTTCGAGCAGCATAGCCGCGACGAATATAAGGAGATGATTGAACGTAACGGCGGAAAGAACGTCAGTTCGATAAGCAGCAAAACGTCTTTCATCCTCGCAGGAGCCAATATGGGGCCATCAAAGATGCAGAAAGCACAGCAGTTGGGCATCGACATGATAGACGAAAGCGCCTTTCTTAAAATGTTGGAATAATGATAACCGTTTCTGTTTTGCCCGAAATAGCTGCGGTCTGTCCCAATTTTGTGGGTGCATGCCTTGTGGCAAAGGTGGTTAATTCGCCTTTCGATGCACAGCTTTGGGAGAAGATTGAGGCCACTCAAGCGCAACTTCGGCAGACACTCGACACCGAATCGCTGAAACAACAGCCCAGCATTGCCGCCACAAGACAAGTGTATAAAACCCTGGGGAAAGACCCTTCGCGATACCGCCCAGCATCCGAGTCGCTCATCAGACGATTGTTACAGGGCAAAAATCTCTATCAGGCCAACACCCTGGTAGACCTTATAAACCTGGCTAGCATTGTACATGGGTACAGCATTGGCGGTTTCGATGCCTCCAAAATCGCAGGTTCAGCCCTACGATTAGGTGTGGGCAAAGCGGACGAACCATACGAAGGCATCGGGCGAGGCATGCTCAATATCGAGGGCTTGCCTGTGTATCGCGACGAGCTGGGCGGCATTGGCACCCCCACGAGCGACAACGAGCGCACCAAACTGACTTTAGAAACCAGCCAACTGCTGGTACTCATCAATGGTTACGACGGCAATGAGGCTCGTGTTCGTGAAAACGCCGCCTTCATTTCGGACTTGTTGCGCACTCATTGTCAAAGCGATGGCGGACAATTCTTTATCTTCAAACCAGACACTTCAAACAAAACATGGGAATAGTTATCGGCATAGACGTGGGCATAAGCACCACAAAGATTGTAGGGATAAACAAGGATGGCATCGTTATTTCGCCCTTGCGCATCAAGGCCACCGACCCTGTAACTTCGCTTTATGGCGCATTTGGCAAGTATCTGCACGACAATAAGATTTCTTTGGAAGAAGTAGAACACGTGATGCTCACGGGTGTTGGCGCGGCTTACATCAACGAACCCATCTACGGATTGCCCACAAACAAGGCCGATGAGTTCTTAGCCGACGGACTTGGTGCACGCTATGAAACGGGGATCGACCGCATGATTGTGGTAAGTATGGGCACTGGAACATCGCTCGTGCAATGCGATGGCGACCGCATTGAACACATCGGCGGTATTGGCATCGGCGGTGGAACGTTGCAAGGCTTGTCGCGCATGCTGCTCAAAACAGACGATATCAAGCTGGTTTCGGCACTTGCCATGCATGGCGACATTACCAATATCAACCTACTTATCGGCGATATTAGTGCCCAGCCTTTACCCGGCTTGCCTATGGATGCTACCGCAAGTCTCTTTGGCAACGCCAAGAGCAATGCCTCTCGCGAAGACATCGCCCTCGGACTTATCTGCATGGTGCTGCAATCCATAGGCAGTGGCACCATCCTTTCGTCGCTAAACACTGGCATAAAAGAGTATGTACTCATCGGCAACCTAACCCTTTTGCCACAATGTAAAGACGTGTTCCCTGCCATGGAAAGGCTTTATCATGTACATTTCCGCATACCTAAGCACAGTGAGTTCTGCACGGCCATTGGCGCAGCCCTTTATTATTATCAAGGAATACTCGAAAAGAAACAGAAGGGGCAACACCTCCACGGCAAATAATGAATACAAATAAAACCATAAAAACCAATTCGGCCAAGGCCTGGTTGTTGGCTGCACGCCCCAAAACACTCACAGGGGCGGCCGTCCCCGTATTACTTGGGGCCATGTCGGCCTATCTAAAAGCTGGCAACGAGATAAGGTTGTTACCCATTGTGTTTTGCTTTCTCTTTGCTTTCGTGATGCAGATAGATGCCAACTTTGTTAACGATTACTTTGATTTTCGCAAAGGAAACGACAACGAAAAGCGCCTTGGCCCAAAACGAGCTTGTGCACAAGGCTGGATAACGCCTGCAAAAATGAAGTGTGCCCTGTATCTAACAACCCTTTTGGCTTGCCTCATCGGTCTGCCGCTTATCTTCTTTGGCGGATGGATAACCATCTTGGTAGGATTGATATGCGTTGTCTTTTGTTTCCTATACACCACCCATCTCTCTTATAAAGGCATGGGCGATGTACTAGTGTTGGTGTTTTTCGGCCTTGTTCCTGTTTATGGCACTTATCTTTTAGCCCTTCCACACCCAACATTAAGCTTTTCTGCCGAACCTTTCGCCTTGGCTCTTGCATGCGGATTTGTGATAGACACCTTATTAATAGTAAACAATTTTCGCGACATCGAAAACGACATCGAGGCCGGCAAACGCACACTTGCGGTTAGGTTAGGCATGGAACGTACCTTGTGGCTCTATCTCTTCATCGGCCTTTTTGCCATTTTGCTGTCGGGTATTGCTTTCATCCTTGCGAGGCATTACTTCGCTTTCGCCTTCTCGTTATGTTATATCCCCTTGCACATAAGCACATTTAACACGATGAAAGCCATCCGCAAAGGCAAGGCATTAAACAAAGTATTAGGCAAAACAGCCGCAAATATCACCGTCTATGGCGCGGCCACGGCCATAGGAATGTGGTTTGACATGATGCTATGCTAAAAGAGAATCGTGCCTTTGCGCTTGGTTTTCATGCTGAATTAGTTTAGCAGGTAACTCCTTTACTATGTAGATAGTATGTATTATGATTAAACATATAGAACAGTGTTCAAAGTGTAAAGCGTATGTTGATGGGAAAGCGCAGAGGCTGCTATCAAGGAAAATTATTAGTAGGGGAACGTCTAGTGGTATCAATAAATTGTTAGGCTGGGCAATTGTTTCCCCAATAGTAGGGTCAATCGTACCTGTTGTTGGTACGTTCTTCGGTTATACTATAAGCCTCTTTCTTTTATTGAAGGCTAAGAGCTATTCCGATAGAATTTCTAATAAAATATACAAGTCGCTGTTTGAGTATACCACATATCAATTTGTATGTCCTACATGTGGTAATACCTGGACAAATGTTTTGAAAACTGCTTTGAGTGAGATACCTGATGCTGTATTGGAGGTTGAAAAAGAACGAAAAGCGCGTAGTTGTAAATTGGCTGCAGGAATAAATGGTAGCATAGCCTTGTTGTCAGGTTTCACTGCGATTTACACTTTTTTGTATTGTTGTGTTGAAGATGCTACCATCCATACAGGCATTAAGGATAGTTATTTCTTCGGTTCGTTTGAAAGGATAGAAACAAACTGGTTATGGTGGTTTTCTGCATTGTTTTTCATGGTGAGTGTAGTCATTACCTTTCTGAAATATAACGCCTGGAAGAGAAAGCGTAAAGAGTATGAAGCCATTCAAGAAATGGACTTAAAACAATTTATGACGAAGTACTTTACTTAGCTGTAAAAATGTTCCTGATTAACTTTCTGGTAAATGTTGATTTCCACTTATTGAAACGCTTACAGCAGAGGAAGTGTCTTTATATGCGGTTGCTAACTTGCAAACGTTGGTACAGATATTTTCCTGCTTAAACAAAACCATGAAGTAATAAACATCTGATACCTTTGCCACTGCATTGCTTTTTATGCACAACAGACGTCTAGTGCCAACTTAAAAAGGCCTAGAATGGTTTTATGTTCAATCCGTCTTCACTTTTAGTGTTTCTATAAATAGAGTGGAGGTTGTTAATTTTGTGATGCCAGCACGACATAAACACTCCACTCATAGACGAAGTGCAAGATTAACAGTGCCACAGGTTTATAAACTCACGAAAACCCACCAACTCCAAAAGGCATCAACCCATCAACCCATCAACTCACAAATTCAAGACCCCATCAACTTATAAACTCAACAGCCCATCAACTCGTCAACTCAACAGCCCATCAACTTATACATTTATAAATTGATAAACACATCAACACATCAACTCAAAAGTTAAATCATTTATTTTATTTTACAATCTCACTCCAATTTCCACTCCATTCTAGCGGCAATACAGGCTGAAAAGTAGGTAAATGGGCACTATTTCTAGCCTTTCATGCCTAACATTTTGTCAATTTTCAAGCAAACAACCTGCGTTTTGCACCATTTTGCCTTTCTAGATTAGTTGCCGGCTCATATTTTTTCAACTCCAATTACGCCATTTTAAACCCTAAAACCCTACTTTTTAATGGTTATTTTGCTCTTTCTAGCCATGTGTTTCATGGCTCTAAGAGGTTTTGTTTATACAATTGCTGTGAATGTTTATGCTTTTCATCTCGCATTTAGCGGCAAATCGCACCGCATTTAGCAGCATTTTGCCTTGCGTTTAGCAGCAAAACGCACTGCATTTAGCAGCAAAACGCAGTCCATTTAGCGGCAAAACGCAGTCCATTTAGCACCAAAATGCACAGTGTTTAGCAGAAAACAACCCCAAACAGGGTGGAAAAGGCGGCTGTTTGAAATAAATATTCATTTTGCTGCATTAACCTGCTACCCCCTTTTTGCACCCAAACAAACCTTCGCGAGAATCGAATTTTTGCGGCAATGTGGGCGTTTGGTGAGCAGAAAGGGCAGTAATAATGTTAAAATCCTTGCTGAAAACAAGACAAAAAAATAATTATGTCGCATGCACGTGCATAGGCAATGAAACGGAAAACACATGCGTTTACCACTACCAGCGCGAGCGGTTGCAGGGCTTACTGCTCACGGCTAATGGAGAAAGCATCATGGAAGCGCATAAGTGAGATGGCATTGACAGCCTGTTTTCAACTTGTAGGGAAAATACATTGAATGACTTTTACCTAGTCGTCTCTTTGAGAAACAACCATGATTTGGCACAGACGAGTAGGGATGTTTTTCAGATTACGCCGTATCTTTGTCTAGCAGTTAGTACATGAGCGTGTTGTTTATCAGGTTTTTACAGCACAAAGATAATCAACTCCAATCAAATTATAGAAACATTTAAAGTCCAGCCCCCTTCATTTCGTCAATAGGTAAACAAAGGGATTTAGCATAAAAATAAAACGGGAAAGCTCTTTATTGAACTTTCCCGTTTTGTTGAGGTACCTGGCAGAGTCGAACTGCCCTACACGGTTTTGCAGACCGTTACCTAAC
>ERZ773014.2363-NODE-2363-length-11034-cov-3.832134_pt1 | contig 11034 bp, 15 predicted proteins | sample MGYA00580841_ERZ773014 | MGnify/ENA primary metagenome ERZ773014 (study PRJEB29015, sample SAMEA2737989) | human oral metagenome | biome: human oral; feature: human-associated habitat; material: dental | place: China | collected 2067 ...
TATCTTCTTCTGAAAGTCCGAATTTTCTTAAAACCTCTAATGGTTTTCCGAGACTTTCCAAATTCTGTTGTTCCAATTTTTGTCACTTTTCTTAAATTCAATACATTATTTTCTTCTTTTGTAATAGTATCAGATATTATGCTTCCGAAGTCCTCCATATATACTATGATCTTCTACAGTAACTATCTTAGCATTTTCTATATTGTTCAATATTTGAACAATCATTTTTTCATTAAATGGTTTTAATCTTATAACATCTATAACCAAACAATTTGTCTCATATTCTTCTTTAAGCCTTTTTTGAACATTATATACTATATCTATCATATCACCCATTGTTACAATTATAATATCATGATTTTCAAGTTCTACACCTGGAATTCCTTTTACTATCATTCCATTTTTTAAACAAGTTTCTATTTCTTCTTTTGTAAGTTTTTCATAATGTTCTTCTGTCTCCATCCTATATAATCTAACATAACTTGGATTTTGATCTTTTGCTATATTTTTAATAACATTTTTAGCTATGATTTTTATTACATTTATACTTTCAATATTTGCAAAAGCTATAGGACATACTGTTATATTAATACTAGGAATGCTCAAAGTAGTAAGTATTAATACAAATATAGCATATAATATAGTAGTATATTCTCTTATACCAGCATATATTATTTGGAATCTTGTTATAATATATAGTTTGAGTTTTGGTCTTAGCAAAAATATAGAAAGTTTAAATCGGAAATATATATTATAATATTTCAAGAATATTACCTATTATGGTATATGGAATATATTTAATTACATTTAGTTTAAAATATAAGTATAGGAAAGTTGAAGAGGAAATAGAAGAGGATGAGTCAAGAAAATAAAGAAAAACCAAATAAGGATAAAAGAAAAGATGATTCAAAAGAAAAAAAGAAAAATAATATTATAAGAGATATAATAATATCTGTCTTAGTATTTATAATAACAGGTATTTTAATATCTTTAATTGATTATTACTTAATAGTGACGAAAGTTCTACGAATTACTTCCTCTCGACGCAAAACTTTCTTAATAAAATAAAGTTTCCTTAACAAAGTTTCTGTTTTCTAATGGGGTTTAGTATAAAATTAACAAAAAAAGACTGAAAGAATCAGCCTTGAGTTAATAAATTAATTTAAAAAAGTTGTGTTTTTTACTTTCCACTGTTCTAATTTAATATGTACCCAAAATCCGTATATTCCTAATGTTACTACTATTAGCAATAACCATTTTATCCAATTACCAAACAAACCTACTGCACTGCCATTAAATTTTAATCTTCTGCCCTCAACAACAGTATGATTTATTTTCCAAGCATAAATCATGCACAATGCCCATGGATAACAAATCCCAAACGTACAAGATGTTATAAGAGAGCCTAAAATAATCCACCCAATGTAACTAAGCAGCCCACCGTCAAAATAACTTTTATTTTCCATAATTCCTCCTTATAATTTTAAATTGATTATAACACAAAATATGAATTTATCAAAATTTTTATTTAAATAAAAATAGTAGAAAAAATATACTATTTGTATATTGTTTGTATATATATTGTAGTCATGTATTTCTATACTTTTTCCAAAATAAAAATCAGAAGTACCTCTTTATACTTCTGAAAATATTTTTATAAATTTTTTTTCATCATCATCAAGTTTTAAAAAATAAAGGTCTTTATTATCTATTAAAACAGGAACAAAATTATTTAATGCACTTTCAAACAAATTTAATAGAATAGGAGAGATAATCTTTATTTTTTCTTTTTCTTCTAAAATTTTTTTCAATAAACTTTCTTCATCATATTCATATAAATTATCATTACTATCATAAGTAAATGCTTTAAATAAATATATTTCATTATCTATTAAAAATTGCATACTACCCCCTTATTTTAAAGCAGGGATAGTATCTCCTGTTGTTAATCTGTTTTCAACAAATTCAGGTGGTGCTATCAATATTTTCATAACTTTTGAACTAGGTCTTACTGTTGTTCCATCAACTCTTTCAATAAGTTTTATAGTATTGTTTTTATCTAACATAACTACATATCCACCATTTATAACATTTGAAGTATCAAAATTAGTTATAATTTCACTCGGAAATACTATTTCAATTACTCCATAACTTACTGTTTTTATCTTTTTCTTAGTATAGTTATTTTTATAATCTATAATATGAATTTTATTCATAATAAAAGTATCTTCTCCAATAGTTAGATTATATAATCCCTCTCTATTAGGTCTATCAATTCCACTAGGTATTCTTGGAACTGAATAAACATTATCTGTAATAAATGTATCTTCTATTTTTGCATAATTTTCATTTATTATTTTTTGATTTTTTTCTGCACTACTACACCCTACCATTGCCATACTTACGATTGCTAACATTAATATTTTTTTCATTTCTATTCTCCTTTTTTTAATTTATATTTTCTATAATTTATATTATAACATATAATTACTAAAATAATTTGTATTGTATTATTTTATCTGAAGCTAAACTTTCTTCTGTTGTTATTTTTTGTGCTTGAATTTTATGAGTTTTCTTTTTTAATTTTTTTGTCTTTTTTTTACTTTTATTTTTGTGTTCTTCAAATCTTTTATTAGAAATTTGAATATATTCTTCATTTAATTCTATCCCTATTCCATTATAGCCTAATTCATCTGCTACCAATAATGTTGTTCCTGTTCCTGAAAATATATCTAAAACAGTTCCACCTTTTTCGCAACCTGCATTCAAACATCTTCTTACTAATTCCAAAGGAAAACTTGCATAATGTTTATCTTTTATTCCTTGTGTATTAACACTCCAAACAGTTCTCATTCTTCTACCTTTTTCATTATAACAACTGTTGCCTTTAAAATTAACAAATTTTTCTGCCCAATCAGTTTTATAAGGCTCATATTGTAAATTGAAATAATATTTTTCTCTTTTAACAAAGAAAAATATTTCTTCATAATCATTTGTAAATCTATCAATAACACTTTCAGGAATAGCATTAGGTTTATGCCATATTATTTTATTTCTTAATCTCCAACCTCTGTTAATCATTTCTAACATAAACATAGCTGGAATACCTACTAAACTTTTTCTTTTAACATTGCAATTATTTTTAGGTAAACTTACATCTTTTATTTGTTTAAAATATTTTTTCCTACCTACCGAACTATTAGAATTTGAGCCTGAATAACTATCTCCTAAATTAACAAATAGAGTACCTTTATTTTTGAGAACTCTATAACATTCATCAAAAATATCACATAAGTTTTTTATAAATTCATCAGGAGTTTCTTCAAGTCCTATTTGCTTTTCATTACCATAGTCCTTTAATCTCCAATAAGGTGGAGAGGTAATTATGCAATCTATACTTCCTTTTTCTAACTCTTTTATTTTTTCTCTTACATCTCCATTTAAAATTTTTATCACTTTAAAGTCCCTCTATTCATTTTTTTTAAAATAAGAAGATAAGGATATTTTAATATCCTTACTTTCTTATTTTGAAATTATATTAAAAATCTAATTCACTTTCTTCTTCTCTTCTGTCTTTTCCCTCATTTCTTACACCATATCTAAATATTCCATTTAATCTTGAAGAAATTCTAGTTGTTCCATACATTTCTAAGTGTTTATAAAGTTGTTCTTTTGATAAATTAGTTGTTAGTATAGTTGGATAACCAAACTCTTTCATACCATTCTCTCTTGTTGCAAAAAGTCTATAAATTTTTTCTTCTGCCCATTCTTTATCTCTATTTATAGCTTCTGCACCTACATCATCTATAAATAATAAATCAACTGTTCTTATAATTTCTAATAATTCATCTTCTGATATTTTTACAGGTGGTCTTAATAAGTTTAAATAAGAACTTAAAGTTATGTCGAAATAAGTATATCCTTTTTCATTCATAGAATTACAAATACAATTTGAGATAAATGTTTTTCCTGTTCCACTATTTCCTGAAAAAATAAGTCCATTTGCCTTTCTAGTTTTACCTCTATCCAAAACTTTTTCAAAGTTATTTATAAAAGAATTTGCCTTTTCTAAAAACATATCATCATATTTACTTTTAGATACAAATTCTTTAAAAGTTTCAGTAGGTACAACTATTTTTGCATTTAATTTATTTAAGTATTCTTGTCTTTTTTTTGCTTTTTTTATTCTTTCACATAAACAATCTACTTTATTTTCAATTCCCATAGCGTCTATTATGGAATTTGCTTCACCACAGACACTACATTTTGATTTAACTTCAAAATTAACTCCATTTTTTTCGATATACTCTTTTCCATTTTCTTGAATAAAATTTTGTTCCATTTTTTTACACTCCCTTTTTATTTTACCATTCACTTTTTACAAATTTTACTTCTTTTTTTACTACAAATTTTTTAAAAGGTAGCATTTCAACTTCAGGTGCTAACCAATTTTTCCCCATTACTAAATCAAGAGTTGCCCTTAAATGTTCCTCTGTTGTTACCTTAAACTTATTTAAAATTAAGTTTACCATTCTTTTTGTATTAAAAGGTTTTTTCTTGATTATTCTTCTATATTCTTCAAATTCTTTGAACTTATCTAAAGTTTCTTTTTCCAATTTTTGTTCATTGTAAAGTTCTTCTAAATAATTCAAGGCTTCATTTTCTTTATTTCTTCCATTCCTAGCACACTTAATTAAATTTTCTGTATAAACCTCTATTATTTTTTTTATTGTTTCTTCATCTGTTTCAAAAAAATTATTAAGTGTCTTTTCAATAGCTTTCTTTTTTATCAAACTTAAATCTCTTTCAAAATAAGTTTTACCTGTTTCGTTAGGTGTTTCACTAGGTGTTTTTTCTTCTTTTTTCTTTTCAACCTTATCTAAATCATCAATAATTTTATCCATTATTAAAACCCCCTTAAAATGATTTTTATTCTTCGTTCACTTCAATCACTTCTTCTTTTGTTGATACTAATTTTTCTATTTTTCTTAAATAAGTATTTACTTTATCTTTTGTTTCATCATCAAGTTCTTCCCAACGATTTTCTATATGATTAAAATAAGTATTAAAATTAGCTTTATCTAACTTTAAAATTTTTTCTTTTTTGTCAGATAATTCATCTTCTTGTCTATCTAAATACTCATTCATTTCTTCTAAACTTCCAAATGTATTATCTTCAAAAAAGTTTTCATCTTCATTTAATAGTTTAAATGCAACAACTACTCTTTTTTGAGATAATGCAGGTATCATTGCTTTATTTGTTTCATTATTTACTTTTTCAAATAGAATAGCCAAATTTCTTCTTCTTTGAGCAGTTTTATAATTTATTCCTAAAACATCTAATATTTCTTTGAAACACATTAAATTATTACTTTTTGAATACTTTGTCAATTCAAAAATCTCATTTAAAATTTTACCTGTTGTGATTTTTTCTTTCAAATTTATTTCCACACACTGATAAGCTAAATTTTCAATTTCTGCTTTAATATTTAAGTGTTCATTATCTATAAATTCATCTAAAAAATTAAAATCCATTTTAATTTTTTTTGTATTAAGATTTATATTATTTAAAAAAGTATCTTCCTTTTTTAAAACTTGACTTTCTGCAATAGCAACTATCTCTGTTGCTTTTTCATCTGTTCCAGTTCCAATAGGTTTTATATTTAATTTTTTAAATCTATCAAAAGCCATTTTTCCACCTTTCCTCATAACTATTCTACTGTTTCTTCTTTATTTCTTAAAATCTTAGAGTTATAAGTTATATCCTTTAAATCATATTTTTCTTGAAATTCACTTAAATGTTCCATATTTTCTTTTTTCATAATTAAGTCTTTATTTCTTAAAATATAATTTTTATCTATTTTATAATCTAAATTATTTTCTTTTCCCATTTTTTCAATTAACTTTTCACTTAAATTAAAAAATATATAATTTAATTCACTGTGATTAGTATTACTTTTTTCAATTAATTCTGTTACAGTTTTGCTATCAAACAATAAACTTTCAAATTCAGTAGAAAGTTTAATGCTATCTGTTACTATAACATCATCTTTTCCTAACTCTTTCAATTCTTCTAAGTATTGAGTTTTTAAATATTCTTCTCCCTCTTTGTGATTAAGTGTTGTTCTTTTTTTATTAGGAACAATAGCAAATAATTTATTTAAACCTACATACTCTATTGTATTATTTAAAGAGTTTATAGATACTGTTGTAAGTTCAGTAGGTGCTATCCAGTAATCACTCTCTCTAACAAGTTCAGGAGATTGTAAACTTGGGTTACTATCTACAATTATGAAATCATACTTTTCTTTCATAATTTCTAACCACTCTTTTAAATTTCTTATAGCATTTTGTGAAATCCCATTTATTGAAAATGGTATAAAATCTATATTATTTTTTATATTAGTAACCACTATGTTTTGTGGGTTTCTAACTCCTGTTACTATACAAGTTTCTAATGTTGCCAATTCATTTTCTTGATAATCATTTTTTGAATACATTAATATGTTATTTTGACTATCATCAGTTAAAATCAACACTTTACTTTCATTACCATTAACCTTTATTTTACTTAAATAATCTGCAAGGTTAATAGCAACGAATGTTTTCCCTATTCCACCTTTATTGTTTTTTATCAAAATAATCTTTTTCACAATTTCACCTTTCCCTTTTTTTATTTCTTTACAAAAAGGACTTAAAAGTCCTTTCTGTAAAGAGTATTGTTTTTAACTTTTTTACTATTTGATTTTTACTACTGTTTTACTTGGTTTAAAACCTATTGTAGTTCTAGCAGACACATTATAAACTTTATCGTTTATTTTTTGCTTTCTAGCTTCTCTTTCTTTCTTTTTGAAAGTACCAAAGTTATATATTGTAAATCTTCCTGTGTTTTCAACTTCTTCTAAAATTCCATCAAATACATCTTTTACAATATTTTTTGCCTGTTCAAAAGTTAAACCATTTTTTTCCTTAATTTTTTTGATTAATACTTTGTTCATTTTCTTTCACTTCCTTTTTAAATTATGATTTTATTAATATAAAATTCTTTCTTGTGTTTATATAATACCATTAAAAAAATAAAATGTCAACAAAAATTGACAAGGTTGTCTAATAAATTATAAAAAGGACTTGCAAGTCCTTTTTCAATTTTTGTTTTTTCCATTTTTTATGAAATTTTATACCTTTCAAATATTTCCTTTTCTCTTTTCATATCCAAAATAACTGCTTTCGCATTTCTAAAATAATCTTGTCTTATTATTTCTTTTTCACCATCTAAATCTTCGTCAAATCTTACAATTTGTAAATCTGAAAACAATTTTTCTTTTCCTTTACAATTATATTCGTAAAGACTAGGTTTTTTTAAATCTTTTGTTTCAAGGCTTTTCCCTTTTTCTTTTATAAAATATTCTCTTATTTCATCTTCTGTTAAACAATTTTCTTTTGAATATTTTACTTCATATTTCCCTCTTTGAATATTACAGACTGTTTCTATATCTTTTTTATTGATAATTAGATATTCAATATTTCCCATCTTCTTTAATACAAAAACTTTTTTCATAATTTATCACTCCTTTAAATTCTTTCATATAAGGCTTCATAACTATTTTTAAAATTATATTCATTGTTTTTCTTTTCGGTCATAGCAAGAAAAATTCTATTAAGTAAAAATGAATTTTCTAGGTAATCTTCTTCTTTTTGTAACAAAATTCTTTGAGTAAATTCTGTTATCATTTCCAATTTTGAAGTCGAATTTAATTTTATATTAAAGTATAATTCAATACTTTCTTTTATTTCTTTATCATTTCCAAAATCTCCACAAAGATAGAAATTATTAAAAAAACCAATAAATAAAAGTAAATCTTCATCAATATTAATATTAAATTTTTTTGAAAGTTCCATAAAATCTGGCTTCATTCTCATTATCAACCACCCCTTTTTGTCTTTTAAGATAGTTTCATTATAACATAATATATAGATTATGTCAATGTTATAATCAAATAAAAAAGAGTAGTTTAAACTACTCTTTAATCTTAATATCCTATTTCTTTTTCTGCAATTTTTTCAATTTCTTCTTCTTTTATATTTTTCTTATCTTTTTCAAGAATAATATCACACTTTTCTAATTTAACATTATTAGCTAATCTCATAATTTTATCATCTGAAATTTTATGATAACCAATTTCTTCTAGTTTTTTATTAAACTTTTCTAAATCAAAATTTTCTTTAAAATATTTCTCATTTCTACTTTCTTCATTCTTATAATTAGATAAATATTTTTCTTGATTTCTTATATCAGTTACAAAAACTAAATTTAAAAGATTTTCTTCTTTTTCTATCATTCCTGTACTTTTTTCTATTTTTTTTGATTGTAATTCAGAAAATTCTTCAAAAATTTCCTTATCTTTTAAAAGATTGCCTTTTGAAAACACTTCGTTTATCTCATTCATAGTATTTTCAATAACATCGAAATGTTTTTGATAATAAAAATTAATTGCATTATCTTTGTATATTTCTTCAATGTCTGAACTTCCAATATCAACTCCATATTCATTTTCTAAAAATTCTTTAATTTTTCCTTGTTCGTTTATAGATAATCCTAATTCTTTTGCATTTTTTTCTAAAAGATTTATTTTTTCATCGGTAGTTTTTTCTTCAAAAATTTCATTGATTATGCCTAATATATTTTCTTTTATTTTTTGATTAGTTATATTAAAAGTCTTTAATTTAAGTCCATTTTCAAATCCTGTTGCAACAATATTATCCTCAAATTCTTTCCAACTAACTTCTTCTAATTCTTTTATGTCTTTATTTTTTATAGAAGCCAACTTTTTTTCTGCTTTTTCTATGTTTTGGTAAACATTTTCTCCTTTAAAATCAAAGTCCTCAAGATAATAGTTTTTAGTTATAACATCTTTAACTAAATTTTTCATATCAATATTTGTATATGCTTCTGAAGTAAAATCTTTTAAAATATAATCTTTATCATCAGATAATGGTACTCTAATTTCAGTTAAATCATTACCTAAATTTGTATTATACATTTTTATAGAAAATTTTCTACTTTTTTCAGTATCTTTTAAATCATCAAGATTGGTTATTGTATATTTTGTTTCTCCAAAATTTTTATAAAAATCAGGACTGATTTTTTCTCCTTTATTTTCAATAAAAGAAAAAACTTCTTTTGTGAAATTTGATAAATTATCACTTTTTATTTCTTTTTCTATTTCATTTTCAGAATTTTTAACAGTAAGATTATATTCTAATTTTTGATAATCTTCTTTTGCTATTTCTAACTCATAAAACAAGTTTTCTTTGTTTGCAATTTCACTCAAACCATTAGTCATTTCTTCTAAAACATATTCTACCTTTAATTGATTTTCTTTTGTTTCGGAAATATGATTTTTAAAAAATTCTTTTCCAATATCTCTATCTGTTAATAACTTTGAAATATAATCATTTTCTATTTCTTCATTTGGTAAAGACACTTCTTTAATGATAGTCTTATCATCACTTTTTATTGTTAATAACTTATTAAAGTTATCGTTAATGTTTGAATACTTTAATTCTATTTTACTAATATCATTGATATCAAAATTTATATTTTTTAATTCATCAGATAAAATATTATTATCTAAATTTATTACTTCTTGAATTTCCTCTTCTGAAATAACAAAATCAAAATGATTTCTATATTCATCATAAATAGCTAACTTTTCATCATCATCAATTTCAATTTCTTTAAAATTAAAATCTTCGATAGCAAAATATTTAAAAGTTTTATCAATTAATTTCTTTATATCATTAGTTTCTATTTCAATTTTAATGTTGCCATATTTATGTCCTTGCATAGATGAAAAATACCCTTTTTCTTCTCCATTTTCTTTACTTATAGTAAAATTTGTAAAAATTTCTTTTCCTTTTAAAAATTCAAACCCTTTTTCCAATACTTCAAAAATATTTTCTAAATCTTTTTGTTTTTCTATATCTTCTATTTCTATATTTTTTATGGAGTTTCTTTTAAAACCATTCTCAATAATTGTTTCTCCTAATAAATCTAAATTTTCAAGTGCATTAGTTTTTCTTATATTTTCTAAAACTTTATCCACATTTTCAATTTCGTAAATATTAACAGAATATCTTTGTTCTCCAAAAGTATTCTCCCAAACTTCATTTTGACAATCCAAAATTGTAGTCAACATTTTACTTTTTGGCATAAAAAGAACAATATCATCTACTTCTTTTTGTGGATTAATTGTTTTTTCCAACACATAAACTGTGTTTTCTAATTTACTTTTTAATTCTTCTTCTGTACTTACATTTTGAATTTCTCTTAAAAATTCTAATTCTTCATCATTTCTTTTTTTCATAATAAACAACCTACCTTTTTTGTGTTTTTTATGTTTTTATTATAACATAATTCACTATTATAAACGATTGGTTTTAATGTATTTTAAAAAACTTTTAAAAAAATTTTATTTTTTTATTAAAAAAGAGTAAATAATATTTACTCTTTATTTTTAGAATTAATTCTAATTTTTATAAAATCCATATTTTTTAATATTTCTTCTAAAATATCTTCTTTTTCTTTTTCTGACTTTGCTAAATTTTCTAATTCTATATATTTATTGATAATTTTGTTTGTTTTTTTGTTTTCATTATCTTCTAATCCTAAAATGTAAGGAATTGTAGTTTGTAATGCTTTAGCTAATTTTTCTAATTTGTTTATCTTCATATTAGCAATAATTCCAACTTCCCATTTTCTAACTGTACTTTCTGTTACTCCAACTATATCTGCTACATTTTTTAATGTCATTCCTAATTCTAATCTTCTTTTTTTTAAATTTATATTAAATTCTCGCATTTCTTCACAACCTTTCATATTTTTTTATTTTTTTCCTATTATTTAAGTTCCCTATGATATTTTACTTCTTCAACATAACTTTCAAATTTTCTTATAAGAGTATTGTAATATACAAAAACGCAATACCCCATTAAAAATATCACAAAAACGAAACACGGCAATAAATGATTAGT
>ERZ773014.2368-NODE-2368-length-11014-cov-14.742312_pt1 | contig 11014 bp, 8 predicted proteins | sample MGYA00580841_ERZ773014 | MGnify/ENA primary metagenome ERZ773014 (study PRJEB29015, sample SAMEA2737989) | human oral metagenome | biome: human oral; feature: human-associated habitat; material: dental | place: China | collected 2067 ...
TCGGCGCATCAAACCAGACGTAGAGCACCTTGCCTTCGGCGCCCTCAACAGGCACGGGAATACCCCAGTCCAGATCGCGGCTGACGGCGCGCGGTTGCAAGCCCATATCGAGCCAGCTCTTGCACTGTCCATAGACGTTCGGCTTCCACTCCTTATGATCCTCGAGGATCCATTGGCGGAGGAAAGGCTCGTACTGGTCGAGCGGCAGGTACCAGTGCTTCGTGCGACGCATCACGGGCGCGCTTCCGCTGATGGCTGAGCGCGGATTGATCAGCTCCGTCGGGCTGAGCGACGAGCCGCAACGCTCGCACTGGTCGCCGTAGGCATGTTCGTTGGCGCAGTGGGGGCAGGTGCCGGTGATGTAGCGGTCGGCGAGGAACTGTCCGGCCTCCTCGTCGTAATACTGCTCGCTCTCTTTCTCGATAAAGACGCCCTTGTCATAGAGCGTGCGGAAGAAGTCGGAGGCCATGCGATGGTGCACCTCGGAGGAGGTGCGGGAATAGATGTCGAAAGAGACGCCGAAGCGTGCGAAGGTGTCCTTGATAAGCGCGTGGTAGCGGTCCACGATGTCTTGCGGAGTGACGCCCTCCTTCTTAGCGCGGAGGGTGATGGGCACGCCGTGCTCGTCCGACCCGCCGACAAAGAGAACGTCGCGGCCGCAGAGTCGCAGGTATCGCGCGTAGATGTCGGCTGGCAGGTAGACACCGGCAAAGTGTCCGATATGCACCGGCCCGTTTGCGTAGGGCAGTGCGGAGGTGATGAGGGTACGTTTGAAATCTTGTTTTGTCTCTTCCATAGGGGTGATCGATGTTGTACTGTTTATCTGTGTTCGTTTTCTCTCTGGGATGGATGATCTTCATTCATTGACATAGCCCATCTCGAATCCGGCCTCGGTGCCTTGTCCAGGGCGACTGCGGAGGGTGAGCTTGCTGTGGTTACGGACGAGTAGCTCGCGACAGATGTTCAGGCCGAGTCCGCTACCCTTTTCGCCGCGTGTGCCACGTGTAGTGACGAGGTCATCGGTGTGTAGGATGGAATGAATCTGCTCGTCGGTCATGCCTTGGCCGCTGTCGCAGACGAAGGCGGAGATCTTCGAGCCGCTGCGCTTGACGACGAGGCGTATCTCACTGCCGGATTCGGAGAACTTGAGCGCGTTGTTCACCAGATTGCGCAGGACGGTGTGGACCATTTGGCGATCGGCCCGGACGGTGCACGGCTCGTCGGAGAAGTCGGTCGTGAGTGTGACCTCCTTATTCTCGGCCGACATGATATAGAGACCCATCGCGTCACGCATGACGTCGCGGAGGTCGAAGGTCGAAGGCTCGTAAGCGATGCGATCGGTCTGCGTGTGGGCCCAGTTGAGCAAGTTGTGCAGCAGATCGACCTGCGCTTCAGAGGCGCGATAGAAGAGGCCGAGGTAGCGCGAGAGGGTCTCCGAATCGTAATCCTCGAGGTTGGCCAGGATCTCCTCCATGGCCATCTTCTGCGCCACGGCAGGCGACTTGAGGTCGTGCGAGATGACGGAAAAGAGCTTGTCTTTCGTCGCATTGATGGCGCGCAGCTCACGGTTGCGCCGGCGAACGAGTCGGCGGTAGCGGTTGACGAAGTAGAGTACCACGAGGCAGGCCACGATGCCGACGACCAAGAGCCAGAGTTGCAGGTAGCGCTGTTTCAGCTCCTCGTTTTGGATGGCGATGCGATGCTCCTTTTCGGCCGTCTCATACTCCACTCGGAAGGCCTTCATCTGCGTCTCGGCGTCCATCCGATAGAGCGAATCGCCCAGCGCCTTGTTGCGCTCCAGATATTCCAGCGCGAGAGCCGGGTTCGAGGTGCGATAAAGCGCATAGAGCTGCTCGCAAGCCTTCATCTCCATTTCCGTGAAGTTCATCTCGCGGGCCATCTCGTCTGCCTGACGGTAATAGGCTGTCGCCTCAGCGATGTGTCCTTGCTTTTGCTTGACCTGCCCCAGGTAACCGAGGCAATAGATCATGCCCACGGGGTGCTGGAGACGCCGGACGCCGTCGAGCGCCTGAGAGAAATACTGCTCGGCCTGCGTCCAGTCGCCGGCGGCCATGGCGGCCAGACCCATAGACGACTGGGCGGTGGCGATGCCCATCGTGTCGCCGAGCTGTTCGCTGATGGCGAGGGCCTCGCGGAGGATTTGCATGGCCTCCTTCGGGCGGTTCATCTCGCCGTAGGCGCCGCCGAGGTTACGGAGCAGTTCGGCGCGCATGGGCAGGGACTCCGACGCCGGTATTCGGCGGAGCGTCTCGAGCCCCTTGCGATACATGACGATAGAAAAGGAGTCGTCGCGCATGTGGTGATAGAGCGCGCCCATGTTATTGTAGGCCGCGGCCAAACGTTCCGGATTGCCTTGCTTCTCGGCCACCTCGAGGCAGGTGCGGATGCTCTGCCGGGCGCCGTCAAAGTCGCCCGTGCGGACGTAGGCCTCCGTCTGCATGGTCAGGAGGGTGAACCAGCCGGTAGTGTCCTTCAAGGCGCATGTGGGCGGGATGGCCAGCTGCGCGCTGCGGATGCACTTACGGAAGAGCGCCTGGTCGTAATAGTACTGTGCAAGGCCACTATAGAGAACCCATCGAAGGCTGTCCTCCGTCGTGTTGCGGGTGAAATGATACGTGTTCGACAGCGCCTTTTCGCGGGTCAAGACGGCTGCCAGGCGATTGGCTGCCTCGGCGCGTTTGGCTCCGGGGCGGGCCGCCTCAAACTCACCGGTGAGGAGCTCCACATCCGCGTCGCTCTGCGCCACGGCCAAGAGTGGTGTCAGGGTTAGGAATAGGCCGATACCGGCACGGTGTAAGATCTTCTTCATCTCTCTGTCTGTATATCTGAATGTCGCGCAAAAGTAACGGCCGCCGGGGCAATTTTCAATTGTTAATGGTCAATGACCCAGATGGAGACCTATCGCCGGGGACGAGTATGGCCATATATAATACGTATAGGGGGACGTAATACTTACGCCCCCTCTCTCGTACCCGGAAAACTTCGCGACTACGCACGCTTACGTACTCTCTTCCGGAAAATCTGACGTGTTTTTCAAAAAGTCGATTGTAACAAAGTGTAAATTGTATGCAGTTTCAGAAGATCCATAGGATTCGATAGGCGTCTGATAAACAGCGGATAGCGCACTTGAAAAATGAACATTCCGGTCGTTGACACGGAGAAAATGAAATACGTAATATTACGTATTGACACGCCTCTTTTACCGCCGGAACTTTGCACTCGCAATCGGACAAGATTTCGATCGCAGATAAACAAGATGAATAAGTACACGGTAGATCAGAAATTTCCATTTATCAACTCGTAAGCGGTGCGGACAACCTCCTCACCTCCTACACATCCCCCCAAACGATATGAAAACAAAATTCCGCATTTCAATCCTCCTCATCACCCTCTTAGGGCTGATGAGCGCCACAAGCGACAGCTGGGCACAAAAATCACACGCACACGAGGTGACGTTCACGCCCGAGAAGCTCATCGTCCCGGCCGAAGGCGGCACCTTCAAGATTCAGATGAAGGCCATAGGTTATTACTGGGATTGCTCCGCCCCACCCTCTTGGGTGACGTATCTGGAGCCGCGAAGCAATGATAAGGACTATATAGACGAGCACGACATCACCATCACCTTCATGCCCAATATCGGCCCTACACGTAGTCACACGCTCTACTTCAAGACCGAATACGCGTATGCCGGCGGCCCCGGCGACGTAGACACCTCCAAGTACGTCATCACGCAGCTCTCCGGGGAATTCGTCGCACCCACCGTGGCCAACAAGGCGCTCACCCTCTCGGCCACCGAAGACGCGATCACCGTCACTTGGCACGCCGCGAAAGACAACAAGACCCAGGCAAACGACTTGACGTATCGTGTCTACGTGGCCAACAAACCCTCGCTGCTGACCGACCTTTCCTTTGACAGCGATCTCCCCGCGGCGCACGACCAAAATGGGTCGAATCCCTCCCAAGCGGGCACTTTCACAACCACCATAGAGAAGTACACCGACGGCCAGCAGCTCATCGAGACGCTCGAACCGGGCACGACGTATTACGTCATCGTGGCCGTGCACGACGAGGATGAGAACGTCACCGAATACACCATGGGACAGGTGCAGACCGCCACCCCTGCCACCCCCTTCGTCAAGCTCTCCGAGCAGGAGATCGTTATGGACGCCAGCGGCGGCAAGCATACGCTCACCGTGACCAGCAACTACGGCTGGAACAGCGACGTCTCCCCCAACGGGGCGCTCAAACGAAACGGAGGCTGGTTCACCAATACCGGCGTATCAGCCATCGGTGGCAACGGCATAGCGTCGGATGATAACTACTCCTTCGCTGTCGAGCCGAACACAAGCTCGGACGATCGCAAGCTCACCGTCACCTTATCGTCCACCAGAGACCCCTCCATCACCACCACACTCACCATCACGCAGAAGGGCACTAAGCCCACCGAGGTCATGGTCAGCTCGCTGCTGATGAACCTGCCCCGCGTAACGGTCAATGGCGATCGTAGCCGCTTCAACCTCAACGCCACCGTCTATCCCGCCGACGCCACCGACAAGCGCCTGCAATGGTCGAGCAGCGACGAGAGCGTGGCCACGGTACACGCCTCTTCAGCCTCCGCCTCACAGCTCAAGTCGGGCATTGCGATAGGGACTGCCGTAGAGGTACGCATCCATAAGAAGGGTAAGGCCGTGATCACCGCCCAGGCCATGGACGGCAGTGGCAAGTCGGCCTCGTGCGAGGTGGACGTCCTCTCCACCGTCGGCAACGCCACCGTAGCCACCCCCGCACGTATCTATGCCGCTAACGGCACACTCCGCATCAGTCTTCCGACAGCCTCCCGCGTAGAGATCTACACCCTGCTCGGCCAATGCTTCCACAGCTTCACCGCGCCCGCTGGCGAGACCTCCCTCACGCTCCCCGCCGGACTCTATATCGTCCGCGCTGGTGAATCCGTACAGAAGATCAGCCTCAATTGAGCAGCTGTTGGGACTTTGTTTCGGAGACAGCCCCACAGAACAATCATCCTATAAACTCAAAACAGTTTCTGAGACAGCGATGAACCACGACAGCCACAGAACCAGCAACAAGCCTCCCCCACCTCCCTACAATCGGGAGCAAGCGAAGGCTTCACTGAAGCGGTTGATCGACGTGTATGCGCATTACCTGAATGCCTGTCACCCCCTCGACAACCCCAACAGTCACACGCCCCCGAACAAGAGCAACGGCGAACGATAGCCCGCTGTCGCCACGACAAGTGCCATTTCGCCCACCTGCCATCCGTGCAGAGAGGCTGACGCGAACAACAAGGCCAGACCGGCCCCCAGTAAAAAGAACAAGGGAATGCTTCCCACCCAACAAACATGTATCACACAACAAAAACCCCTACAGAAATGAGACGATTTATTTCAATGATGATGATGATGGCCATCGTGGCCGTCACATGCGTAACCTGCCTCGCGAGTTGCAAAGACGATCCCGTTCCGGAACCCATTCCGCAACCCCAGCCACAGCCGCAACCCCAGCCCCAACCGCAGCCGAACCCTAACCCGAATCCGAACCCCAACCCGGGCGGCGAGGCGAAGTCGATCAAGCTGGACCGGACGGAGCTTACGCTCAAGGTCGGCGAGCGGGCCTCGATCAAGGCCGAGGTAGAGCCTTCCAACGCTGCGGTCAAGCTCGTGAGCTGGAAGAGCAGCGACGAAAGTGTAGCCACGGTGACGGACGGTGGCGAGGTGGTGGGCAAGAGCGCCGGTAAGGCGACGCTCACGGCCAGCTGCGGCAGTGCAAGAGCGACCTGTCAGGTGACGGTCAAGAAGGAGCAGCAGGCGCTCGCACCGATCCAGGTGCAGATGACCGGCGCGATCAACCACACGCAGTACACCGCTGGCCAGTCGGCCACGATCACCTTCAACCGCTTCCCCGCTTCGGTCGAGGAGTTCAAGCAGGTGCGTGAGCAGATCGGACGTGAACCGCAAGGCGCCATCGCCCTGCAAGTCATGGCCCATGAGATGTTCCGCCGCGACCGCGAGATGGGCCGCGCGTGTATCGAGCTGAACAGCACGGGAACGGAAGGCCGAGCAGCTATGACTCAGCTCAAGGAACTTTACCGCAGCGGCGACTCCTACGGCCGTGCGTACCTGATGGCGGCCTTCCTGAAGGGTGCCCGTCCCGACAACGGCTACAATCCCACGAAGCCTTACACGATAGAGATCACGGCAGACCCGGGGCACAAGTACGACAGCACGAAGGACTACACGTTCCAGGCCCCGATCGTGTACTTGCGCATCAAGACCCAAGGCCGTTCGCAGGGCTTCGAGATCATCTCCGTGGTCAAGACCTTTAAGCCGGACGAACCGAGCAACGGCACGTATTTCATTGTACACAGCTGCCCGGGCCTGTACGTGCAGGTGGCGCCGATCTCGTACGAGCATAAGTTCTTGGGGCTCGATTAAGCCTGCCCCCAGAGGAGAGAGAGACAACAGTTCTTCTTCATCATCCTTCCCCCTCCCCTGACGCCTCGATCCTTTGTCGGGGTGGAAGGTGGGGAGGGGGATTCCCACAAACCCTATACACACCGAACCATTATGAGAACGAATATGATTTGGACCACCTTAGTGGCACTGCTTATAGCCCTCACCGCCTCCGGTTGTAAGAAGGACACCCCGGAACCGAAGCCGGAAGGCGCGTTCCGCCAAGTGACCCTCAAGGGCTTCTCCTACATCTGCCCCACGATCCTCAAGCCCGTCCAGCTCGCGGACAGAGATCAGAAAGCTCAGCTCTTCACGCTCTACGGCGACGACGTCACCAACTCCATCGCCTGCTCCGTGAAGGAGTTGGAAGGCGACGACGACTTCACCCTCGAGGACGCCAAAGAGGCCCTTGCGGAGCTCCTCAGAGAGTTCCCCGACGCCACGGGCCAAGCCTACCCGGACGGCGTCCTGCTGCGTAAGTCCGGCGTCAACCCCCAGCTCGGCAAAGAGAACATCTACATGACCATGCGCCTTATGGTCAGCGGAAACAAGCTCTTCACGCTGGTCTTCAACTACACCGAGAGCAACAAGGTTATCCTCAGCAAGTATGTCGACCCGGTCATCAACTCCATCCAAGCCCCCAAGTAACTCCCCCCTAACACACGATTCAAAATGAAAGCAACCCGATTTCCCCTCCTCATCCTCATCGCCCTCTGCGCGATGACCCTGGCCGCCACCACGACGCTGACGGCCCAAACCAAGACCTTCCGCGGCGCATGGTTCTCCGTGGAATACCCGGCGAACTTTACCGCCGAAGGCTCCCTGCCCTCGGCCACCTCTGGCGAAGACGATGCGTTTGACAGCGCCACCTTCACCTCGCCCGACGGCTCCGTCACCTTCTACGTCTACTCGCCCCAGTGGTCAGGCGACCCGACCGACATCGAACTTTCGGAGAACGAACGCGAGGGCCAGCGCAAAGTGACCCGCGGCAAGCGCCAGACCGTCACCTACTGGACCATCGGCGCCAAGGACGGCAGCTACACCCGCAGCTATCAGGAGGTGCGCGAGGGCGAAACGATGCACGTCCTCGGCATCCACTACACCACGCAGCAGGCGTACAACAAGTACAAGAAGCAGTACCTCCAATTCAAGGCCTCCCTCAAACAATTCGCTGACTAAAATCTTGACTCACTCTCAACTCAACTCCCGGGGCGGGCGCCCACCCGACGCCCGTGAAACCGTCCGGTGTACACGCCCGCCCCAATCTCCACGCAACACAATCACCCGCACCCAAACGCATAAACAGATAAACGCCTAAACGCATAAACGCATAAACAGATCCCCCCAACCCCAAACGCATAAACAGATAAACGCCTAAACACCCCAACACCAAACATCCCCCAACACTCCCCAAACACCTAAACACCCCAAACAATGAAAACAACATTAAGAATCCTCTGCCTCATGGCCCTCGTCGGCCTCATGGGCATGACCAGCGAACGCGCCGCGGCGCAGAAGAAAGAAAAGGTGATCCTGGACACCGACATGGTCGAAGTCTTTGACGACGGCGTAGCCATGATGATGCTCGCCAAGGCGCCGAACATCGACCTCCTGGGCGTCACCATCGTCATCGGCAACACCTGGGTGCCCGAGGGCACCGCCTACGGCATCCGCCAGCTGGAGTGCGTCAATCGGACAGACATCCCCATCGTGCCCGGCATCCGCCAGCCGATCTATCCCAACCGCTTCGAGACGATCAAGAACGAGCGCATCCTCTTCGGCATCGGCGACGCCTACGTGGGCGCAGCCGGATACCCCGAGCCCGCCTCTTGGCGCGCCGTCTACCTCCAGAAGTACGGCCGCGAGCCGTCCGTACAGCCGCTCGACATGAAGGCCGTCAACTTCATCATCGACCGCGTCAAGGCCAACCCCGGCGAGGTGACCATCCTGGCCATCGGCACGTGCGTCAACCTGGCCACCGCCGTGCGCATCGCCCCCGAGATCGTGCCCCTCATCAAGCGCGTCATCTACATGGGCGGATCCTTCTTCCGCCCGGGTAACACCACGCCCACGGCCGAGTTCAACTGGTGGCTCGACCCGGAGGCCGCCAAGATCTGCGTCCGCACGCCCTTCAAGGAGCAGGTGATCGTCGGGCTTGACGTCTGCGAGAAGATGGCCTTCCGCAAGGATCGCTACGAGCGGATCACGAACCTCGTCCGCAACGAAGGCATCAAGGGCATGATGAAGCGCAACTACCTGAACGTAAAATTCCTCGAGGAGCCTACCTATACGCACTACGTCTGGGACGTCATCGCCGCCTCCATCCTCATCGACCCCACCCTGATCCGCGAAGAGGTCAAGCGCTACGTGGACGTCAACTCGCAGTTCGGCTTCTCCTACGGTCAGGCCCTGGCCTTCGACTCCAACCAGCCCGTCGGCAGCCAGCAGGCCCGCATCATCCTCACCGTCGATGAAGCTCGCCTCTGGTCCATGATCGAGAAATACTGCTCCGAGTTTTAGGGCGTCAGGGACGCCTGCCAAGTTTGGCCGGGGGCGTCTGCGGACGCCGGCGAATTTGGCCGGATACCCGAAGGGACCCGAATGACCGTACCGGTGTAGGGGCGTATTGCATACGCCCCACCAAACGGGCCTACGGGCCCGAATGACCGTAACGATGCACGTACCGCGGTGGCACATTCATCCCTTGCGGGATGTCTGGTGGGGCGTATTCAATACGCCCCTACACGGGTACCCGCCCCAACGCCTCAACAAACCAACAAACCAACGGGCCTCAGCCCCCAACGCATAAACAATTCAACCGGCCGCAAGGCCCCCAACGCATAAACAATCCAACGGGCCGCAGGCCCCAACACATAAACGCATAAACAATATGAAGTACATCATCCTACAGCGGGCCAACCCGCAAGACCGCCGCAAGGCCAAATGGTACGCCACGCCCCTCCTGGAGCGCCGCGTCCGTCAGGCCGAGCTCACCAGCCAGCTGACCGAGGCCCTCGGCATCCGTTACGGCATTGTCCGTAAGATCATCCAAGTCTTTCTCGAGGCCGTCGTGCGCCACCTCCTCGCCGGGCGCAGCGTCTGCCTGCACCCTTTGGGCACGCTCCGCATCTCCTTCACCAGCGACGGCATGGAGGAGCCCGAGCAGATCACCCCGTACATGATCCGCGACATGAAGATCGTCATCACCCCCGACAAGCTCTTGAAGGAGCAGCTCAGCAACCTGCACTTCGAGCTGAATGAAGACCCCGCCGCCGCCTCCTCTCCCCACGAGTCGGTCGTCGAGATGATGCCCAACATACGCCCCAGCGCCCGGGCCTCTGCCGAGGCAGGGAAGCTGGCCGGGGCGTCAGGGACGCCAGCCAAGTTTGCCAGGTACCCGGCCTAACTTCCCTGCCTCGGCAGAGGCCGTCCCCTGACGCCCCGGCATGTCGCATGCCGGGGCCGCTGGGTCGAAAGTAACGCTGGCATGTCGCATGCCGCGGCCGCTGGATCAAAAGTGAGGCTGGCATGTCGCATGCCGCGGCCGCTGGATCGAAAGTGACGCTGGCATGTCGCATGCCGGGTATGCATATCCAATAAACAGAGAGATTTCACTAATAACCTATAGATTATGAACGAGAACAGTAAGGACCTTCCATGGGTCGAGAAAATTGATGCGAGCAATAGCGGAGTTTTCACCCTGTCGTTGCACGTAGAGTATCAGAACGAGCAGTACGCACGGGTCAAGGCTTTTGACCAGACGAAGCTGAAACTTCCCGCCGGGCTGATGGCCGCTTGGGACAGCCGGCGCGAGAAGGAGATCAAGGTGAACAAGACAATGGCCGATTCGGCCTACACCACGCGGCTCAATGAGTGCGACAAGAAGCGCGACAAGGTGCTGACCTTCATCCTTGGGTCTGTACGCAGCCAGAAGATCTCGCCCACGGCGACCGTCGCCGAAGCCGCCACACGCATGGCCCGCCTGCTGAAGCCCTACACCGGCTCTCAGGTGCTCGCTTTTGACGAAGAGACAGCCAACATCCGCGGCTTGCTGGACGACCTGAGTACACAGACGGCCGACGTGACCACTTTGGGGCTGACCGATGCGCTCTCGCAGCTGGGGACGCTGAACACGGAGTTTATTCAGCTGCGCGCAGAGCGACGTGTAGAGTCGCCGGACGGCGACCTGCCCAACTCGAAGCTGGTGCGTGCCGAGTCCGACGCCGCCTACGAGACCGTTTGCTGCTACATCGAAGCCGCCTTCCTCTATGCCACCACGGACGAGGATCGCCGGGCCATCGCCGGCTTGATCAAAGACCTGAACAAGACGACGGCCGCCTACAAGACCACGCATCGCATGAAGATGGCGCAGAAGAAGCCCACCGATCCCAAGCAGCCCAAGGAACCCAAGGAACCCAAGGAACCCAAGGAACCCAAGCAGCCGAAGGATCCCACCGATCCCAAGCAGCCCAAGGAACCGAAGGAACCGAAGAAGCCCGATGGCGAGAAGCCGAAAGATCCCA
>ERZ773014.2369-NODE-2369-length-11012-cov-44.207356_pt1 | contig 11012 bp, 6 predicted proteins | sample MGYA00580841_ERZ773014 | MGnify/ENA primary metagenome ERZ773014 (study PRJEB29015, sample SAMEA2737989) | human oral metagenome | biome: human oral; feature: human-associated habitat; material: dental | place: China | collected 2067 ...
AATCCGAGTATGACCTCTTCCATGAGGGGCAGATCCTCTTCACCTACCTCCATCTCGCAGCTGAGCCCGAACTTACACAGGCTCTCCTCAAGAAGAAGGTTGTCGGCATTGCCTATGAGACGGTTATCGGCAAGAACGGCCGTGGCCTCCCCCTCCTCGCTCCCATGAGCGAAATCGCAGGCCGTATGTCCGTCCAGATCGGTGCACAGTTCCTTGAGAGCCGTTACGGCGGCAGCGGCGTGCTCCTCGGCGGTATCGCAGGTGTCTCCGCCGGTCAGGTCGTCATCATCGGCGGCGGCAACGTCGGCACGAATGCTGCAAAGATCGCTGTCGGTCTCGGCGCTCGCGTCACGGTCATCGATCTCTCGATCGAGCGTCTCCGTGAGCTCGATGACATCTTCGGCGGCCGCATCGTCACCGAGTACTCCTCGAGCTACAACATTGCTAAGTGGGTCAAAGAGGCTGACCTCCTTGTCGGCTCGGTTCTCATCCCGGGCGCTCGTACCCCGATCCTCGTCACCGAGGAAATGATCAAGACCATGAAGAAGGGCTCCGTCGTTGTCGACGTTGCAATCGACCAGGGTGGCTCCATCGAGACCTGCGATCACTGCACGACGCATGAGAACCCGACGTTCGAGAAGCACGGCGTTGTTCACTACTCCGTTGCGAACATCCCGGGCGCTGTTTCCCGTACGTCCACGCTCGGCATCACGAACGCGACGATCTCCTATGCGGTTGACATCGCAACGAAGGGCTACAAGGCTGCTCTCCAGCAGGTTCCCGGTCTCAAGTACGGTCTCAACACCATCGACGGTCACCTCACCAACGAGGCGGTCGCTAAGGCTCTGAACATTCCGTTCAAGTCCATCGACGAGTTCCTTAAGTAATTCTTTTCTCTGACTGCTGAGGGGCTGTTTCACTCCCATATGCTTCCATATGCGCCGTGAAACAGCCCTTTTTCTTAGAAAAACTGAAAAGAAAGCATACTGAAGCTGCGCTTCAAATGGAAAGGACTGGTTCACTTGGCTTCATGGAAACGCGTATGTATCCTGGCTGGCTCCTATCTGGGCTTCATGATTGGGACAGGCGTTGCAACGGGACAGGAAATCCTTCAGTATTATACGGCAAACGGCTGGATGATTTTCGGCACGGCTGTCGTCATTGCGATCATCTTTATTGTTGCTAACTACGGTTTCGCTCTTGCGGGGCGCGATCACAACGCGACCTCCGGGCAGCAGGCGTTCATCTTCTACAACGGCACGTTCCTTGGCAAGGCTTTTGACTGGTTTACGGTCTTTTTCTGTTATCTGTCATACTGCGTCATGGTTGCCGGCGGTGCCGCTACCCTGCAGCAGCAATATGGACTGCCCGTCTATGTCGGTGCAGCGATTGTTGCCGTTCTCGCAGGCGGCTCGGTGGCGCTCGGTCTCGGCAAGCTCGTCGACATCATCGGACGCATCACGCCGGCACTCCTCTTTGCAATCGTCGGTATGGTCTTTGTCCATCTCGTTCAGCACATTGACACGCTTGCAGCGAATGCAGACCTCATCTCCTCCGGTCAGCTGGAGATGACGCGCGTCGGCAGCAACTGGTTCATGTCCGGTATGTCGAACGGCGGCTACAGTATCCTGATGCTTGCAAACTTCAGCGCCGTGCTTGGTGCACGCGAGGACTTCAAGACGCTGTTCCGCGCCAATGTTCTCTCCACGGTTCTGCTCGTCGTTCTGAATACGATCATCGGTCTCTCGATCATGAGCCGCATCACGGATCTCTATCAGGTTCAGATCCCGAACCTCGTCATTGTGGCAAGCCTCTCGCCGGGTCTCACGACCATCTTCGGCGTTCTGATCTTCGTCGCGGTCTATACGACGGCGTGTCCGCTGCTCTGGACGGCAGTCGCACGCACCGGTGAAGAGGGTAGCGCCAAGTATAAGATGTGGGCGCTCGGTCTTGCGGCCATTGGCTTCTTCTTCGGCATGTTCGTTCCCTACCACATGATGCTCAACTATGTGTACGGCCTGAACGGCTACATCGGCTTTATCGTCATGGCTCTCATGTCGATCAAACTCATCCGCATGAAGTTCTTCTCGAAGGGGAGTGAGTCCTGATGCCGAATCGTGCAGCATGGGCGGAGATCAATATGGGCGCGATTGCCCACAATTATCGTGAGATCCGCTCGCGGATTGCAAAGGGGGCAAAGCTCTGTGCCGTGGTCAAGGCGGATGCCTATGGTCACGGGGCGGTCGCCGTTGCGCGTGTGGCGCTGGAGGAAGGCGCAGACTATCTGGCTGTTGCAACCCTCTCCGAGGCGCTGAAACTGCGTTCGGCAGGGTTCACGACACCGCTCCTCATTCTCGGGCTCGTAGAGCCGGAGAGTGCACGCGAGGTCGTGGACGGCGATATCACGCAGACGGTCTGCCGCATGGATCTCGTCGAGGCGCTCTCGAAGGAGGCTGTGCGTCAGGGAAAAACGGTGAAGGTTCACCTGACGATCGAGACCGGCATGGGGCGCATCGGCGTTCACCCGAAGGATGCCGCCGAGACGGCGAAGAAGATTGCCGCGCTTCCGAATGTGGAGCTTGAGGGTGTCTTCTCGCATTTCGCTCTGGCGGATATTCCGGATAAGACCTTCACGAGAAATCAGGTCAAGCTCTTCCAAGAGGCATGCAATGCAATCGAGGCGGCGGGAATCCATATTCCCATCAAGCATATTGCCGAGTCGGCTGCGATTCTCGAGATCCCCGATGTGCACTTCGACATGGTGCGCGCGGGCATCATCCAGTACGGGCTCTGGCCGTCGGATGAGGTCACGCGTCCCATCGAACTGCGCCAGTGCATGAAGTTCTGTGCGCGCATTGTCTACGTCAAGACGATTCAGCCGGGCGAATCCGTCGGTTACGGACGGAAATTCATCGCAGAGCGTGAGACGCGTATCGCGACTCTGCCCGTCGGCTATGCGGACGGCTACATCCGAGCCTATGCAGGCGGGAGCGTGGAGGTCTGCGGAAAGCGTGCCCCGATTGCGGGACGTGTCTGCATGGATCAGTTCATGATCGATATTACGGACATTCCCGAGGCGCAGATGGGGGATGTCTGCACCCTGTTCGGCTCTGAGACCCTTCCGACGGACGAGGTTGCAGGCTGGGCAAATACGATCAACTATGAGGTCGTTTGCCTCGTCTCTGAGCGCGTCCCTCGTGTCTATGTCAAGTAGCGTAATTTTCTGCGCGTGACGTTACCAAAGAGCGGGGCTGTTGCGGATGTGTTTCTGTCCGCGACGGCTCCGTTTATTTATCATTATGAAAGAAAGGGACTAATATGAATACCTTGGTAAGCCCTGAGAATACATGGGTATTGATGACTGTGATGCTGCTCGCGGTAGCGGTGTCGGTCTATCTGGAGCAGAAATATGCTTGGGCGTCCCGCATTTCGGGCGCTGTCATTGCCCTGATTATTGCACTGGTTTTGGTTAATACGAATATTATTCCGCCGCATGCGGAGCTTTACGATGATATCGTATGGGGCTATGTCGTGCCCATCGCCATCCCGCTCCTGCTTCTGCAGACCAACATCCTGAAGATTTGGCGGGAGACGGGGCGTCTGCTCGTGATCTTCCTGATCGGAGCGGCGGGAACCATCGCGGGCGCGCTCCTCGGCTGTGTCCTGCTGGGCTCTGCAATCGACGGTCTGCCGAAGGTTGCAGCGATGATGACGGGGTCGTACATCGGCGGTGGCGTCAACTTTACAGCGCTTGCCGATGCATTCAAGGTCAGCGGCACGCTCGTCTCATCGACGATTGTCGCGGACAACCTCAATATGGCGATCTACTTTTTGATCCTCCTCGGAATTGCGGGTAATTCGTTCTTCCGCAGCATGTATACGCATCCATTGATCGATGATGTGGAGAAGAACGGGGCATCCGATGAGGGGAAGACGCTTGCGGCGACGTATTGGGGACGCAAGGACATCTCGCTCAAGGACATTGCCATGTGTGTCACCTATGCAGTCGTTGTCGTTACCGTGTCGAAATTCATCGGGGCGACGCTCGGCGGACTGATCCCCGCAGACGCGAACTGGTTCACGAAGATGTGCAACACCTTCCTCGGCAGCCAGTACGTCTGGATCACGATGATCTCGATGATCTTTGCGACGTTCTTCGAGAAGCAGGCGAGCTCAATGAACGGTGCACAGGAGATTGGTACATTCTTTATCTATATGTTCTTCTTCGTCATCGGCGTGCCCGCCTCCATCATGGAGATTCTGACGAATGCGCCGCTGCTCTTTGTCTTCTGCCTGATTATGGTCATTGTGAATATGCTCTTCTGCCTGATCGGCGGGAAATTGTTCAAGTTCGACCTCGAGGATATCATCATTGCCTCCAATGCAAACATCGGCGGTCCGACCACCGCAGCCGGCATGGCGATCTCACAGGGATGGAACAAGCTCGTAGGCCCTGCAATGCTGGTCGGTACGCTCGGCTATGTCATAGGAACGTATCTTGGCATCATTGTCGGCAGTATCTTGGGCGCATAGTCGGCGGGAGAGTAATGAATGAATTCGAAGATAGGCATTTTTGATGCGCACTCAGATCTGTTTACGAATGTCACTCTGCGAAGACAGCAGGGGGAGGACTCTGTCATCCGCCGCTGCCACCGCGCGCAGCTGCAGGCGGGCAATATCCATGCGATGACCTGCTGCATATGGATTGATCCGCCGTATACGGATGCTCCAGCGGAGCGCATGGTTGAAATCATGGGCGCGGCCTGTGCGGAGCTGAGAGAGGCGGTGGATGTTACTGAAGTCGCATATCGTGCGGCGGATATCGAGCGCATTTGCGCGCAGGGAAAACTGGCGATCCTGCTCGGCATGGAGGGGCTGAGCGGTCTGCGCGGGCAGGTTGGCTTCCTGGATGTCCTCTATGCGTGGGGCGTACGTCATGCGATGCTGACGTGGAACGAGGTCAACGAGTTCGCAAATGGGGCGTGCAGCCCGCATGCGGACGCAGGGCTCACGCCGCTTGGCATCAGCGCTGTGCAGCGCATGGAAGAGCTCGGGATGATCGTGGACGTGTCCCATGCCAACGAGCAGACATTTTGGGATATCTGCAGGCATACGGAGAAGCCGTTCATCGCCTCGCATTCCAATGCATACGCCGTATGTGCGCACGCGCGCAATCTGAAGGACGATCAGATCAAGGCGCTCGCAGAGCGCGGCGGCGTGATCGGGATGAATGCGTGGCCGGAGTTTATCGCGGCGGAGCAGCCGAGTGCGGAGCGCCTTGCGGATCATGTCGATCACATTGCAGGTCTGGTCGGCGTGGATCACATTGCATGCGGTTTTGATTTCTGCGATTATCTGCCGGGTGATACGCTCGCCTCGTTCGTCCATACGGAGGAGATGACTGCAGATCTCACGAGTGCAGCTGATGTGCCGCACTTCCTTGATGTTTTGAAAGATCGGGGCTACAGTGCGGGAGATCTGGAGAAAATTGCGCATGGGAATTTCATGCGTGTCGTCTCCGAGATCGTCGGCTGAATACGCGCTTTGCCGCATACAAATAGGACTGCCATTCGTATGGCAGTCCTATTTGTATGCACGGGATTCAGTCCTCCGTCTCGCGCTGTGCGATGATGGCGTTGATCTCCCTCTGCTGCTGCGCCTCGATGCGCTTCTGAATGAAGATGTTCGGGATGGAGACGCCGACGACAACAGCGAGGATGATGGTGACGCCGTTCACGCCGAAGCGCAGTGCTTCGAGCAGCTCCTCGACGGAGATGGTCTGGATGTGCAGGACGGCGAAGAGGAGGCGGTAGAGGAGGACGCAGGGGATGAGGGGGATGACGGGCGGGATGATGAGCAGGGTATTCGGCGTGTGAACGATATGGATGATCTTGAGTGCAGCGATGCCGACGACGGCTGCTGCTGCGAAGGAGCCGATTGCCTGCGGCAGTCCGAACTCGAGCATCAGGACGTTGCGGATGAGCATGGTCACAATGCCCTCGATAGCGACGATGGCGAGCAGCTTCTTCGGTGTGTTGAACATGACGGAGAAGCCGCCTGCTGCGAGAATGGCGGCAATCGCCTGATTGAGATAGCTGTCGGTCGGCTGTATGTGCACGTCCGAAATATTGTGTACGCCCGCAACGAGGATGGCAAAGGCGATGCCGAAGGTCATGCCGCCGATGATGAGCATCGTGTCCATTGCGCGCGTCATGCCCGAGGTGGTGAAGCGGTTCAGCAGGTCGCTCGCAGCGTTGATTGATGGGAAGCCGGGCATGAGGAAGATGGTGCAGGCGACGAGCGCATACCACATCGTAGGAAGCCCGAGCGCAGCGGGGATGATCCATGCGCCGAGCGTTGCGACAAAGCCCGTAATCATGGCGCACGCATATGGATTGAACGCGTATCTCGTGCTCGTGCGGTGCGCGATAAAGCCCATGAGTGCCGCGATGGTTGCGACGAGTGCCTCGAGCCAGCTGCCGCCGAAGAGCTTGCACGAGCCGCCCGAGCCGACGGCGGCACCGAGTGCGATGACCCAGTCGGGATAGCAGAGTGGACGCTCGCGGATGCGGTTGATCGCGCGCTCGATCGGATTCAGCGGTGTATTGCCGCGCAGGATGCGCCATGTCAGCTTGCTGACAGCGGCAAGGACGGCGAGGTTGACACCGTGCTTCATGAATTTGCGGAACTGTGTAAAGGAGCGCTCGCCGTCGCTGACGCAGAGCATAAGTGTCGTGTAGGTGACGTGCGACTGGATCTGCTCGGCGGGAATCCTGAGATGCACCGCCGCGCGCCGCATGTCGCGCACGATGCGTGAGCAGTCCGCGCCGTTCTCCATCAGCGTCTGCCCGATGTCGAGCAGGATCTTCATCTTGTGATTGAGCATCTTGTTGCTGTCTTTGGAGGCGTTTTGTATGAGTTCAGTGTTCATAGGAGCATCACGATTTGCCTTTCTCACCTGCTTACAATATTTTTGCCATTATATCACAGAAGATTATCGACGTGAAATAAGAAATCCGGTATACAGATGGACAAATTGCTCTATGATAGATAAAAGCGATAGAAAGAATAAGTTTCAGCTATAAAAATTTATAAATATGTGACATTACTCACATGCACGTAAAAGCCTATATAGTAAAATTGTATCGTATCTATAAGCCTTTTCAATGAAAGCCAAAATAATGGAGGGGTGAAGGCGTGAGCAGTATCTTCAAAAAGTTCAAGTATCTGATTCCTACGTCGGAGCTTGCGGGCGGTCATGCAGAGATGCATGAAGGCGGGCGTGCATGGGAGAACATGTACCGCGACCGCTGGTCGTTCGACAAGACCGTCCGCACGACGCACGGGGTCAACTGCACGGGTTCGTGCAGCTGGAACGTCCACGTCAAGAACGGCATTGTGGCGTGGGAGAATCAGGCGACCGACTATCCGGAGACGGCGCCGGATATGCCGGACTTCGAGCCACGCGGCTGCCCGCGCGGGACGACGTTCTCGTGGTATCTCTACAGTCCGCACCGCGTGAAGTACCCGTATATGCGCGGGGAACTCGCGGCTCTTTGGCGTGAGGCGCGTGCGGCGCATCCGAACGCGTACGAGGCATGGAAGAGCATTGCCTCCGATCCCGCAAAGAAGAAGCAGTACAAGCAGGCGCGCGGTATGGGCGGCTTTGTGCGCTCGAACTGGCAGGAGGTCAGCGAGCTGATCGCTGCGTCCGTGCTCTACACGGCGTATACCTACGGCTCCGACCGCATTTTCGGCTTCTCCGTTATCCCGGCGATGTCGATGCTGAGCTATGCGGCGGGCATCCGCTTCATGCAGCTGATGGGCGGCGTCGGCCTCTCGTTCTACGACTGGTACGCCGACCTGCCGCCCGCGAGCCCGCAGATCTGGGGCGAGCAGACGGATGTGCCCGAGTCGAGCGACTGGTACAACGCGGGCTACCTCATCACATGGGGTTCGAACGTACCGCTCACGCGCACGCCGGATGCGCATTTTATGGCAGAAGTCCGCTATAAAGGTACAAAGGTCGTGTCGATTGCGCCCGACTACGCCGAGTCCTCGATGTTCGCGGATACGTGGATCCCGCTCAAGGTGGGCAGCGACTCCGCAATGGCGATGGCGATGGGGCACGTCATTCTCAAGGAATACTACGTTGATCAAACAACGCCGTTCTTCCTCGAGTACACGCGGAAGTATACGGACTTCCCGTTCCTCGTGCGCATCGAGAAGAAAGAGGACGGCACGTACATCCCCGGGCGTATGCTCTCCTCGCGCGACATGGGGCGTGACGAGAAGCACGCGGACTTCCGCTACTACGTCGTGGACGACAAGACGGGCGAGATCGTCATCCCGAACGGCACGCTCGGCGAGCGTTGGTCGACGCAGGAGAAGTGGAACATCCGCGAGGAGAACCGCGACACGGGCGCGGAGATCTGCCCGCGTCTCTCCGTCTGGGACGACAAGACGGGGACGGTTGAGGTGCAGCTGCCGTACTTCGGCAACGACCGCAGGGAGCGCACACTGACGCGTGCTCTGCCTGTGCGCAGCGTGAAGACGGCGGACGGCGAGGTGCTCGTCACGACGGTCTACGACCTCACGCTCGCGAACTATGCGATTGATCGCGGCATCGGCGGCGAGAGCGCAGGCTCGTACGAGGACGACACGCCGTATACGCCCGCATGGCAGGAGAAGTACACGGGTATTTCGCCCGATCTCGTCATCAAGACGGCACGCGAGATCGCGGACAACGCCATCAAGACGAACGGCAGAACCATGATTATCATGGGCGGCGGCATCAACCACTGGTTCCACGCAGATGCGGTCTACCGCACGATCATCAACCTCCTGCTCTTCACGGGCTGCGAGGGGCGCAACGGCGGCGGCTGGGCGCACTACGTCGGACAGGAGAAGCTCCGTCCGAACGAAGGCTGGGCGCGTATCATGACGGGCACGGACTGGCAGGCACCGCCGAAGCTGCTCAACTCCACCTCGTTCTACTACTTTGCGACGGATCAGTGGCGCAGCGACGAGATCCAGACGGACGCACTGACGGCGGCGAACGAAAACGCACGCTACAACCACGCGGCGGACTATGCTGTGCTCGCGGCGCGTCTCGGGTGGGCACCGTCCTACCCGACGTTCAACCGTGGCTCGAACGACCTCGCTGCGGATGCAAAGGCGGCGGGCTTCGAGGGCGCGGATGGCATCAAGGAATACATCGTCAAGAGCCTAAAGGACAAGAGCCTGAAGTTCGCATGGGAAGACCCCGATGCACCGGAGAATTTCCCGCGCAACCTCTTTGTCTGGCGGTGCAACCTGCTCGGCTCGTCCGCGAAGGGCAACGACTACTTCCTCAAATACCTCCTCGGCACGGAGAACAGCATCTTCCAGGAGGAGGACTGTGCGACGCGCCCGCAGGAGGTGAAGTGGCGCGAGAAGGAGGAGCTCATGCAGCCGGGCGGTGCGCTCGAGGGCAAGCTCGACCTCCTCGTTTCGCTCGATTTCCGCATGGCGGGCAACGCGCTCTACTCCGACATCGTGCTGCCGACGGCGACGTGGTACGAGAAGACCGACCTCTCCTCGACGGATATGCACCCGTTTGTCCACCCCTTCCAGCCGGCGGTCGATCCGCTCTGGGAGTCGCGGACGGACTGGGACATCTACCGCACGCTGGCACAGGCGGTGTCTGAGGTGGCAAAGGACGCAAAGCTCACGCCGTACACGAACATCGCTGCGACCCCGCTCGGGCATGACAGCGAGGCGGAGCTGGCGCAGCCGGACGGCATCGTGCGCGACTGGAGCAAGGGCGAGTGCGAGCCGATCCCCGGCAAGACCATGCCCAACATTGCATCGAATACGATTGACTATACGAAGCTCTATGAGAAGTGGATCGCGCTCGGCCCGAATGCGGGCGGCAAGACGGCGAGCCATGGCAATACGTGGGACTCGGCGGAGGACTACGAGGAGATTCGTCAGCGCAACGGTATCATCCAGAACAAGGACTATGTGTCCTACGGCTGTCCCTCCATCTACGAGGCGCGGCAGGCGATTGAGGCGGTGCTCGGGCTCTCGCCGACGACCTGCGGACGTACGGCAGTCCGCGCATGGGAGGCGGTGGAGAAGCGCACGGGTCTCGACAACCTCGCGCGCCTCGCAAAGGATCGCGAGGACGAGCGGTTCACCTACGATCAGGTCATCGCGCAGCCGCGTGAGACGATCACGGCACCGACCTTTACGGGCAGCAACCAGAACCGCCGCTATACCCCCTTTACGAACAACGTGGAGGAACTCATTCCGTTCCGCACGTTGACGGGACGGCAGCATTTCTACATGGATCACGAGGTCATGCGCGAGTTTGGCGAGGCGCAGGCGATCTATCGCCCGATCCTCGACTTCCGTCCGATGAACAAGTCGCTGAACGGCACGCAGAAGGAAATCACGCTGAAGTACCTCACGCCGCACAACAAGTGGAGCACGCACAGTATGTATTTCGATGCGCAGCAGATGCTCACGATGTTCCGTGGCGGACAGAGTGTCTGGATGAGCGAGAAGGATGCGGCGGAGATCGGCGTGAAGGACAACGACTGGATCGAACTGTACAACCGCAACGGTGTCGTCGCTTCGCGCGTCGTCGTCTCGCCGCGTATCCCGCACGGTGCGGTCTTTATGCACCACGCGCAGGATCGCCACATCAACGTGCCGGGCTCGAAAATCTCGGGGACGCGCGCGGGCACGCACAACACGCCGACCCACATCCACATCAAGCCCACCCACCTCATCGGCGGCTATGGGCAGCTCAGTTACGGTTTCAACTACTACGGCCCGACGGGCAATCAGCGCGACTCGTACGTTGTCGTGCGGCGCATGGAGGAGGTAGATTGGCTTGAAGATTAAAGCACAGATTGCGATGGTCATGAATCTCGACAAGTGCATCGGCTGTCACACATGCTCCATCCTCTGCAAGAACGTCTGGACGAACCGGCGCGGCGCGGAGTATATGTATTTCAACAACG
>ERZ773014.2370-NODE-2370-length-11011-cov-3.949434_pt1 | contig 11011 bp, 6 predicted proteins | sample MGYA00580841_ERZ773014 | MGnify/ENA primary metagenome ERZ773014 (study PRJEB29015, sample SAMEA2737989) | human oral metagenome | biome: human oral; feature: human-associated habitat; material: dental | place: China | collected 2067 ...
GCAGATTCCTGCATCACCACTAGCTTCAGCCATTTTATTCATGACTTTTTTCGCGCGGGATTCTTTAACAATTGAGGCGGAGTCGTTTTTCCAGGTGAAATTCTCCATAATATTTTGTATCATAGTAGCTGAACTGGCAATCATTCCCAGTATTGCGCTTATTATACTTAATATAATAGAAATTATTGCAATTGGTCCGCGTTTTTTCAGTAAAGATTTAAATGTTACTGGACTTTTCTTTTTTCCCGCAGACGGCTGATAAAAACCGTTGCCTGGAATGGAAGATTCTTGATCATTAACAGCAGCGCTGGCGGAATCGTTTTGGCTAGGATTCAAGTCCGAATCTTTATTATCAAACTGAGATTCAAGGTCATTTATGGCATCTTTTTCGCGATCACTTAGTTCTGACCCGCTGTCATAACCAGCCGAGATTTGATCAAACTCAGCCTGCTCAGCAGGGTTTAATCTGCTGTCAGTTTTGGAATCTGTCGTGTAATCAACTCGTGCCATATTTTCTCGCTATTTTTCTACACCGTTCCGTAGCCGCCGATCGGTGAATCTGACGGTTTTATTTGTTGCGATACGGGATTTGTATTGATCAAGTTATATTCGGTATCGCTAGCCTGAATTTGAATGTGAACGTGATTTTGTCCAGCAAAGAATAATCCTTGCCCAACTGGGAAATTGGCTAGTCGTTTCTGCTCTTCATCTGTCAATTTAAACACTTGCGCCAAAACGTCAACGGCGCTGGCGGACTGTTTCAAAAGTAGCTGCATTGAGGAGTTGGAAACGATTGCTCGCCCCATTTTACTTCCGACGAAGTCTTCCACATCCTGCGTGATTGTTGTCAGACCTAATTGATATTTGCGGGCGCGCTTGGCTAATGAGAATAAGAAGTTGGCAGAATCGTCATATTTCATCAATTGCCAAGCCTCGTCAACAATCAACATACGTTTCCTCTGATCGGTACGCGTAATATTCCAAATGTGGTTCAGAACAATGTACATCGCCGTTGGTCGCAGTTCATCTTCCAAGTCGCGAATGTTAAAGACAACCATATTATTATTAATATCAATATTACTCTGTTGCGAGAATATTCCCGCAAATGTTCCAGAGGTAAACTTGCGGAGTCGCTGAGCCAGACTTGGGCCAGTTCCGCCCATGTGAAGCAGAGTGTCGTATAAGTCGGAAATCGTCGGTGGTGTAGAATTGTGCGTCAATGGATCCGAAGTAATACCAACGCGCGCGTAAGTGTCAATCAATGCTTGATCAATATCAGCTTCTTCTGCTGGCGATAATCCTGCTACGACTTGCCCGCCAGCTCCTACTCCTGCACCGCCCAGCATTTGCCTGAGTAGTCCGTGCAGCGTAACTAAGTTAGCTCGCAGTGCGTCATCTGCTTCATCAGTATCAATAACACGCGGCAAATCAAACGGATTGATTCTCGTGTCGCTACTTAAGCTCAATCGAATATAACTGCCACCAACCGCGTCGCATAGTTTTTGATACTCATTTTCTGGGTCAATAATCACAATATCAGCCCCGACCATCATACTTCTTAAAGCTTCCAACTTAACGGTAAATGATTTACCAGCACCAGACTTAGCGAACACGACCATATTGGCATTTTCCAGAGAGAATCTGTCGAAAATCACCAAGCCATTATTGTGCATATTAATTCCGTAAAGTACGCCCTTATTATCCGTCAAATCGGCTGAAGTGAACGGAAAGCTGGTTGAAATTGCGCCAGTGTTCATGTTGCGGCGAATCTGTAGTTCATCGGTCAATTGTGGAATAGAGCTATTCAATCCCTGTTCCTGCTGGCTGGAAGCCACTTTTGAGAACACCAATTGCTGACCAAAAATAGTTTCAATTTTATGCTGGATGAAGTTTAGCTCGTCCAAGCTGTCGGCGTAAAGCGTAATATATAAGCCGTAGCGGAAGAACTTTTCGGCGCCAATCTGCAATTGATCGCGCAATTCTTCGGCGTCTTGCAAAGCCGCTTCCAAGCCTGGATCGCGCACCTTTCCCTTTTCCATGTTTATATTCATGGTTGCTTCCAGCTGAGTAACTTTTTTGCGCAGGTTATTCAGGACAATTTGCGTATCGACTGGATAAATAAACATACTAATATCCAGCACTTCATCGATGTTAATGATTGAGCTAAGCCAACCGGTGTAGATTTGGCGAGGATAGCCATAAACATACATTGTGCGGCCGTATTTTGAGCCAAGTCGGAAATGGTCGGAATGAAGCTCAATACTACTTGGCGCGATAAAATCACGCAGAGTTCTAACACCAGTTAAGAAGGCCTGTTCGACTTCGGCTTGTTCCCTTGCTCGTTGTTGAGCAGCAATATCAACGGCATCTAATTTCTTCTTTGCCATTATGACCTTCCTCCTCTCGGTGATGGACCAGTTCCCTTAGTTACGTAAGTGGTCGTAAGCTCGCTTGGATCAATGTCCTCTAGCGATTCACGTGACGACGTGTCGGGATTATATGAAGTGTAGAACAGCTCACCCAGTTGCCTGGTATTTAATTGCCAGCTTTTTACGCCCATTTGGAATAGTCCGTTCATAACCGAATCAATGCGGTTTTTAATTTCATCTTTGGCTTTGGTGTAAGTAACTTGATCAATTTTTGTTACGGTTGCCTCTTTTTTTCCACTGAAGAAGCTATTGAACAATCCCTTAGTTTGCTGCTTGAAGGCATTTTCCTCGCCAGCTGGATAATATGGAACGACAACATAAAAACTCTTATCCATAATGTTTGCCTCTTGTGCCAGAATATCAATAAAATCCATATAATCGTCCATTAAGACGTTGAGAAGCATATTGTCTTGATTGCGGCGAATTTCAGCCAATCTGTCCAGATACGGACCAATGTCCACGCGGCGTGAACGGATAAGGACTTGAATTGGGAAATATAGAGAGTTGATAAAGTTTTGATAGCTGAACTCAATTCCCTCTCTTTCGCGTGAACTCATCAAATCAAAGTTAATTGACTCACACTCAATTACTGCTCGGAAACTGCCATCACTCATAATAATCATATTTTCACGCATTTCAGAAAACAGGAGAGTGTTTTGAGTGCTGATTGGTCCACTCTGTTTTTTATTTTCTGGTGACTTATCCGGGGTTAGTGTAGTAGCAGATCCTGCTATGTTTGTATTTACGGCGGATTGCTGAGGAACATTAGAAATAGCCGCATTGGTTTGCGGTAATTGCTGATTCAATTGCTGATTTTGTAACTCTGGTTGCATAAACCCCACCTAACGTAATGAAATCACCACTTCCTCTTCTGCTAATTTATTTTCTTGCTGAATTCGATTTGCCTCACGTGAAATCGTTTCAACCGAAAGGTCGCTGTGATTATTTGCCAAATCTATTATAGCAGGTGATACGTCGTTTAAGCTAGTTTGCGGCGTGGCAGTCGGTTGGCTATTAGTAGGTTTATTGTCTGATAGCGGATTTATGGTCGACTGGTGCATTGTTGGGTATGGATTAACTATGAGTTGCGCTGTTGGAATAGAGTTTGTCGATTGAGAAGCTGCTGCCGTTGTCGTTTGTGCTGTTTGCATCTTTTGAATTACTTCTTCTCTTCTGCGTATGTCTGATTGCCTCATTAAATTATTAATGTTTTGTGCCGTAGTGCTGTTTTCATCTAGTATATCATTGGCTGCCCGACCTTCATTGAACAGATCCGCTTGCATTGAACTATTTGGGTTATTAACTCCACGGATTGACCAACCTTGGCTATCTACCAGGTTTGCTAGATATGACAATCGCCGCTGAACCTCGGCTTGATCGTATTTATTGCCATATATCTTCTCCTCAGTTTTTGGTGCGACAACTTCTACTAACGTTTCAATACCGTCAGGTTGCCATAGGCGTTTTTTCGGTTTTAACATAAAAGAAATAACTGCCGCAAGGTATACTTCCATCGGTTGATCTTTTTTAAGAGGTAAAGCTAAAGCCCCAAAAAACAAAACAACCGGCATTGGAATTAAAAATAAGGGTAGCAATAATTGGCTCAAAGCGTACGCAATACCAATTCCAGCAACTGCGATAATTAAAAACACAAACTGCCGGAAACTAAATGGTCCAAGTAGCTTATCCTCCGCCTCAACATCCTGAGGAACTTTATATATAGACATACTGCTTATATTATACCAAAAATACGATGATTATAGCATGTTGCGAAGGTTTTTGAACTGATCTTTAGCTGCATCAATTACACTCGCTGACAATCTTTCGTCGCTGAGGATTGTATCGATAGTTTCCTTAATGGATGCGCGTTTTTCTTTGCTAATTATAGAGGTATTATTAACAGCTTCTATTAATAACTTAACACCATCAGCATCAGTGTTAGCTAAAGCTTCCGGTTTATATTTACCACCCTGTAGCCATTCAGCACAATAATTGAGCAAATCTTGACGGTTATTAATAGCACCCTTAACCATATCGTCAATTAATTTACCACCCATAAAGGAAGCTTTGTTTTTCACGCCAGATGATGCTAATGCTGCCGCCACAGAAGAATAGAATTCTGGCGGTAATTCGCTAACAAGCTGAGCCACTTCTGTAACGGTACCATTTTTAATCTGTTCTTCAATTGCGGCTTCCCGTACAAATATGTTATTACTATCCAGTACTGTTCCATCTGAAAGCGTCACGGAATTGCCTAAAGATATCTTTTGTCTTTGCCCAGAGCTCAGCTTATAATGCTTCATAATCTGATGAGCTTCATCAACAGACTTGGAGAATTCACTGCGGTTGGTCGATATAGCAGAGGCTAAGGCGGCATCCGCGCCAAGTAAATTACCTTTATCATCCACTAAGACATGGCCCCCAGCTTTTTCTCGAAGGTCCTTGTTGTTTAATAACTGATTTGCAAAATTACTATGTTGTTGACGTTGAGCGTTATTTTTAATCAAGCCCTCTGTTGCGATTTTAGTCTCCAGGTCGCTAATATCATTCATGAAGTCGGTCTGTTTTTTATGATCTTTCAAATCTTGCCGAATTGCATACGTAGCTGATACACCTCTTAAAGCGCGATCGTATAAAGGTCTTTTGTCGTACGTATCGCTCGGTGCGTGTCCTTGTGTTGCTTCAAGATAACGATTAGAATCTTGCTCAGATAATAATTCAGCGCGCCTGTTGGCTCGTCTAGCCTCTAAGTCTAACTTCTTATACATGGCTGTTTCTCTAAATGAATTCTCGGCATTTTCCTGTGAAGTTTCCAGATCTTTTTTGAGTGCTCTACCTTTATGATCTGCCCAACGGCGTAAACGATTTGGGTTGAATCGCGCCATATTGGGGTTAGCCAACTTCTTGTTTTTAATGATCTCACGACGATCTTTAGCATAGTTCTTAGACCTGTCGTATAATCCCTTATTCTTATCATTAACAAACCCAGCGAATTTACCCAATACTCCGCCACTGAGCTTCATAATTAGAGGAGTTATAGCCAAAGGTATTATTTGAACCAGCATGCCTAGTATGTGCATTATTGCACCATTTGGGCCAGCGGCATTTTGAATAATTATTATACCTGCCAACTGTGCTCCGCCAAACACCACAGCAAATGCTGGGAAAAATATTAGCATTGTCATGAATAAATCTCGCCATTTTTTAAACCACTTTTCTGTTCCAGGTAGTAAGTAGCAAACAAATGCTAGTGGTGAAACTATTATTAATATAATAATAAGCGCTTGACGAGCCGCCATAATTAGGAGTATGAAGAGTAAAGTTAAGCCAGCTAATGTCGCGGCAGGTACTAACATCGGTAATAGTTCAGTAGTAAGTACTAGCGATACGGCGTATCCTGCTCCTACCGCCAGCGCTCCATTCGACAGTGCTGTACTGATAACTTCCGACCACGTCCATGTGCTTGTATTTTCTCCTACGGTGGATATGGTATTTTTAATTCCCATGAAAGCGTCCTGGAAAGCGTAACCAGTTACGTTTGATAAGTCTAGTAGTACAGCACAAAACGTGAACGATAAATTGACTAACACTGCCGCAATTATCAGTCTAGGAAGCATCTTTTTAACGCCGTAATTACTAATTCCTACGGAGGTCAGTTGTGAGTAGATAATTACCAAAAACGCTATAATAAACGCCACATTGCTAATATTTCGCATAATAACCCACGCCAAATAAATTCCACTGTTTTGATTGGTTGTCTCTAAAGGCTTAGTTTTTAAGAATTCCTGAAGTGCACTGTACATATAATCTATGCCATCAGCTAACCAATTGGAGAGTGGACAGATAATCCAACCTATTCCCTGTACATCACAGGAAGTGCTGGTTGAATTTTCAGATGGCGATTCAATTGAAATAGTTGAAGTGCTGGTTTGCTCGTAGGTGTTTGGTGGCGTAAATGAATAAACCGCGTAGGTTGCCGAGCTTAGTGAAGATATTTCGCTTGATGGGAAATAAATAACCTTGGTTTCTTTTTTATTCTTATCTTCATTAATATAAACAAGCGAATTATCTGGTAGGTTAAATTGTTTGATTTTCTTATCATCGCTTATTTTTGTATATTTTTCTTTATTATAGGTTAAATTATGACCGTTCCATTCTGCGTCTACGGCATAAACAGAGGTTGAGTGTGCTAAGGTATTAAGAAAAATGCCCACCAGCATCCCTGCTATAAGCAATATAAACCACTGCAGCCACTTGTTAAGAAGCTGCTTACGGGAAATCAACCACTCCATCTGAGGTTATATTAGCATTTTTGATGGAAAAAGTCAAGAGAAGGGATTAAGCGCCAACTTTACGGAATGTGCTATCTAATTTTCCGTTTATATTCTTTGCGGTGTTCGGGTTAGATCTGGCTGTACTAGCTGTACTTTTAATTTTTAATACAGCAGCCGCAGCGTTTCCGTTGGCTCCATCTGTTGCCGCATTTATGGATGCTTCAACTAGCCATTCAGTACCCGCTGCATTTTGCACGATATGTTCTGCTTGTAAATTGCCATCTGCAGCGTTATTTATGGCTATATTCTCTAGATCAGTCATGTCTTTAATTTTATCTTCTAGGATAGCATCCCCAAATCCGTTACCTAGTATATTATTATCTCCCTTAGCAAATGAAGCTTTGATGGCACGATTCTTTATGACGGCGTCTTTCCCCGCTAAGCTACTGAGCACATTAGCACGATCGCTAAAGCCTCCATTAGCCATAGTATGGTCTATTGCGGCTGCATACATACTTCGTGAGACTTTTTTATCCGTAGAGGTTTTACCCGTGCTAGCAATAATAGCTATTTCACTCGATGTCATGCCTCTTAGGGCTAGAGCTTGACCCTTAACTTCATTCTCGAATAATTCGTCGGATATAGCTTGACTGCGGGCAGCACCCTCAGATAATCCCGTAGCTCGTCCGAGCCAACTATTGTCCAGTGCTCTCCTAGGATTGAGTATAATTCCTGCTCCGTGGGCTAACTTGCTGTCACTACCTCTGAGTGCATCAGCCTTCCTTCCGAGCCAAGTATTGCCAGATCTACGATTAGCCCGCCTTTTAGCAGAGTTTTTTTGCCAGCCTTTTTTAAGGTCATTTAATCTAGAATTACCAATAGAATTACCAATAGCTCCACCCAGCTTCTTATTAGCCAAACCGCTCAATCCGCCAAGTTTTCCTGCAAAACTACCTAATGAGTTTAATGAGCTCTTTAATACGAATGGCGTGGCGCCTAATGGTAAAATAGACGCTGCCAAGGCTGCAACCTGCATGGTTTCTTTCGGATTGTTTGGATCGTCTGTGCCGACTGCAGCCAATACGGCTCCCGCTAACTTTCCAGCTCCGTACAGAAGAGATATTACAGGGAATACAATTAACAACCCTCTAAACACTGATACCCATTTTTTGAATAAATTTTCAGTGTTTGGTAGAAGCCATGCTGCAAATGCCAGTGGAGAGACTGCTATTAATAATATAATAGCGGCTTGTCGAACGATTAATATAACTAGCACGACGAGTAAAGCCAAAAGTAGAGCCATGATAGTAGGTATACTTACGGCAAGGAATATGAACAGACCTATTCCAACTAGTGCTAGCCCGCCAACGATTAAGGTGTTGAAGGTGCCAACCTCTGCCGATTGAGTACCGGCTCCTGATGCCGCCCCCTCCAGAACTCCTTTAAGAGAAAAACCGAGGATATTAGATAAATCTACAGCTAATTGACATAGGTAAAAAGATAAGTTTACGAGCAAAGCTCCTATTATTAACCTTGGTAGAATTTTCTTAATTCCATAATTACTGACACCGACATTGCTTATTTGGGAGAATATTACCCACAGGAATATTACGGCAAATACGGCGTTTGCAATATCTCGGAAGAAATTCCAAGCTTGTTTTAATCCTCCATTTAGTTGGTCGTCAAAGATTCCTTTATCGATAGATAGAAAATACGATATTGCGGAGTAGGAGGCGTCTCCCAGGCTGCCAGCAAAACTCATTAAAGGACAGACGAGCCACCCTATACCGTCGACTCCGCACGAATTTTTCCCCTCTTCTCCGCCGCCGTCACCTTCCGATGGAGTCTCTATTTCAGCAGACTGACCTTGTTTACAGGCGCTTAACGCGCCCCCTGAGTAGTTTTTTTCGCAGTATGTAGAATCACCCTTATGTTCTATTCCGGCTTTACAGGCGGCAAGCTCTTCTCCTGTAAATGTTGAGCAGGCATTTTTTATTGCAGCGTCTTTTAAGGAATTAACATATGTATTTGCTGCTTTTTTAAGTTTGAGGGTGATTGCGTCACATTTAAACTGAGGATCGCCTTTATAGTTATCACCAGCACTCCACATATAGTCGCCACTACCTTTTGACCTATAAACCTCTGAGACTTTACCATCTTTCACAACGGAAAGTGTCCGTGTGTTACCAGAAGATGTACTTAGCTCGTTACCATCAACGCAACCCATAGACCAATCTAGATATTTACGATACTTTATGTAGGGTATTTTGTCTTCCGCATTATTGGGGTACCCTGTTAAATTCGTGAGGGCGTTTATAAAATTAACGTCACCAGGAGGGGCGGGTAAATCCTCAGTTTCGAAATCATTAGTTTTACCTAAGTTAATACATTCTTCGACGCTTGCGTTTTTATGCCCTTTTTTCTTATATCCCATCTGACACAGCAGTTCGTTTGGCTCTATTTGAAAGGTTTTAAATGCTTCTTTTTGAAAATCTTTATCCATACAGGAGACAATACCATTTGCATATCCTGCTATTGGGCTTCCACCGTATGCCTCCGACATTGTACCAATATATACAGAGTCATTTGTATTTGTAGGACGAGCGCCGTAATTGAAAACTATACCCTTAGACAGACTACCGTCAACGTTTCTATGGACTTTGAAATTCAGACTACTCCCATGGTCTTTGTGGGATTTGCCACTAAAACAATATGACATCGCTGTGGCATACTGGAAAAATTTGTATTTATCTCCGTCTGATAGGCTTTCGAAGTATCCTGTATTTTTAGCAGCCAGAGCTGGGTTAACTGACAGGATATTGGCAATTGGCATTATAAAAAATGCCAATAAGCATAAAAACATTACAGAATTCTTAAACCACCCTGTCCAGCTAGACGATTGTTTTTTGATAAACATAAGCACCTTCATTTAATCACACGTGAAGGTGCTTATGCAATAGTTGTTAAGTCTGGAGTTTAGTTTTCTTTGATATTGTTCCAAGCATTCCGTATCTCAGGGATTTCGCATGCTGGTACTTCTGCACCGTTTATAGTGAATGGCATCGGGCTTCCTTGTTTATAAGTACTACTAGGTCCGCTGACTTTTCGGACGCTAACTATCACAGGAGCTGCTCGAACCTCTACTGTGCGGCTCGCTGACTTATCAAGTTTTTGCTTCTCTGACGGGGGAAAGTTTAGATCTTCGGGACCGTTAGTTCTTATGTCGACAGTATTAACAACGGTCGTTATTTCTTTAACCCCATCTCCTGTTAGATAGGCTGCTTGATATTTAGGAATATAACCACTGTAATTTAGGCCGTTACATTGTGTAAGATCTCCTGTTTCTGTATAGACACAAGAATCCTCATTAAAGTTGTCTCGGACTAGCTTTGGATAGAGACCATTTTTTCCTGTAGACTCAAATATTTTATTTGGCTGTCCATCTAGTGAAAATAGGTCGAAATAGTCATATTGACGATATTTTGTCTCAGGGTATTTTTTATACCCTTCACAAAACCTACGTAGTATGTCTTGAGCATCTCCTGCAACCATGCTGCTTAGGTAGGCGTCGAGCATCTTGTCTGCTTCTTCCACCCTGCCTTCGTCGACTAGTTTAAAGTAGGATTTGGCTATCAAATTAATACTGTAGACGCTGTGCTCTCCGATATTTTTCATGACTTCAGGGAGTTCTTCGTCTGTTGTGGTTATCTGACCAAACTCATCAATATTTAATTTTGCAGATTCGCTGTTAACATGCTTGTTTGTATAATTAATGAAGTCTGCCCTCAGATCATTCGTGTCTTTTGCATTATCCAAAGAGCTTAGAAGATCATCCAGCCCCTCAATTTCTGGGATTTCTCTAACCTCTGATGATGGAGAGCTTGTCTCTTCTACTGAAGGTGTAGGATCTTGAGTTTCTTGCGCTGTAGATGTTGTGATGTCTGGAGTTGGCTCGATGTGAGTCTCACCACCGCACGCTGACAACGGAGCTGCTGCAGCTAAAAATGTTGCCGCTGTAGCCATGACTTTTTTAGCTATATCTGAAAGACTTGTTTTTGAATCGCTTGGGTTAAGTCGTTCATGATTTTGAACCATAACGCTTGGGATCCTTTCTCTGGCATTGCCAGGTATAACTTATAAATCTCCTTAGATTCATTGACCTAATTGCCGATATAATAACATGAAAATTAAATAAATGCAATAGGTATAGTTCAGCTATAATAAAAAATACCCTCTAAGGGGTGAATAATCTGTGGCGCGCCCGACCGGATTCGAACCGGCGATCTCCTCCGTGACAGGGAGGCGTGA
>ERZ773014.2377-NODE-2377-length-10964-cov-18.948941_pt1 | contig 10964 bp, 10 predicted proteins | sample MGYA00580841_ERZ773014 | MGnify/ENA primary metagenome ERZ773014 (study PRJEB29015, sample SAMEA2737989) | human oral metagenome | biome: human oral; feature: human-associated habitat; material: dental | place: China | collected 2067 ...
GAGCCTGCGACGCCGTTTTGCACCTGAAAGCTCTCAAACATCGCCATCGGAATCGCCGTCGTCGAAATCGTATAAAAGCCGTCCCAGAAGCTGTTGCCTACGACGCTACCCTCAAAACCGCGCGTCTGCGGACGTCCGACCGTGGCGCCGCCGCGCATCTGAATCTGCGCGGACGGGAAGTATTTGACCGCCTCCTCGTAGCCGGTGACACCTTGGTGATTTATGATTTCCTTGCTGATCGTGTTGATCTGATAGGGAAGATCAAGTGCGCGCTTGCCGGCAAGCATGCCTTGCTGCACGTTTTTGCTCAAAAAGCCCTCGTCGATGCCGCTCTCGCTGATATTATCGCCGACGGAATTTACCTCGATTACGCCCATATTCTGCGATTTTTCAGGCGCAGAATTACTGCCGCTTTGCACTGCAGCCAAACTGCTGCATAGTAAGCACATACATGCCGCTAATGAAATTTTAAATTTCATCGTTTTCCTTCGTTCCATTATTTTCCCTTCGTTATGGATATATTTAATATTATTTTTTTAGCATATTAGAAAAATTTTCCTAAATTTAGACTAAATTCGAGATATAAATTTATATATTTGTAGTCGTATTTTTGCAGTTTAAAATTTCATAGACAATATACTGCGATACAAAAGAAAAATTGCGCAAATTTATATGAAATTCTAAATTTTTAATGTAAAATCGCCCGTATGAAAAAACTAATACCGGCGCTTAAGCAAGCACAAAACCGACTTAAAAACTTCCACCGCCTCTACGATACCGAGCTCATGCACCATGCATCAAGCCTTAGCTTTCACACGATTCTGGCGCTACTGCCGGTGCTGATGGTCTCGCTTAGCGTTTTTATGCAGCTGCCAAGCTTTAAAGGCTACTACGACAAGATTATGGGCTTTATTTTTTCAAACTTCCTGCCCGCAAATCAAGCGAGCATGGCGCACTATATCGAGGAATTTATGGCAAACGGGCTAAGCCTTGGCGTAACGGGCTTTTGCGCGGTGCTAGTTACGTCGGTGCTGTTTTTCGGAGATTTTGAAGCGATAATTGCGCGCATTTCGCATTCGCCCGAGCGGAGCTTTTTTAAGAGTCTAAGCACCTACTGGACTCTGATGACGCTCGCTCCTGTGGGGCTTGGAGCGTCGTTTTATATCAGCGGCGAGCTTCAGGAGCTACTAAATAAAACTGAGCTTACGAGCTGGATAAATTTGCTTAAAATTCTACCCTACTTAATCGTTTGGGGGATATTTGCGATCACTTATGCTACGGCGATCAACCGCGAGATCCGCGCAAAAGCAGTGCTTGCCTCATCGCTCGTAGCATCGATTTTATGGTGGCTTTCAAGACTGGTTTTCGCGCAATACGTCTTTTATAACAAAACCTATCTTAGTATCTACGGCTCGTTTTCGGTCGCGTTATTTTTCTTTCTGTGGATCTACATAAGCTGGATTTTCTACCTATACGGCGTGAAATTCTGCGTATTTTTGGACGCTAAATTTAAAAGAGGTGGCGAGCGACAAAGCGCTTGAATTTCTGTGCAAGGCTGCGTTTTTCTATGCTTTTTGGATTAAAGCGCATTTTCTGCATGGGCTAGAAATTTAAATCGAAATTTTAAAATTCTATCGAAAACGAGCGGGAAGTTTGTCTTTGAATAATCGGCATATGCATAGAAATATAATTTTAAAAATTTATGAGGTACGGCAATGCTAAAATTTTAATCCCTCGCAAAGCGCCGTTAAGATAAAATTATGCGCGATTTTAAAACAGGGGAAATATTATGAAAGACTACGAGAAAGAGCCGATAATCATAGAAAACGACTACTTTTTCAAGCTTACTATATCAAATAAAATAACGGGCGTGCTTATATTCTTGTTTTTTGTCTTGCTAAATTTAACGCCGGAGCTGGATCCGCATAAAGAAATGATGAGAAGGGCGTCATTAACGCTAGGGATTTTCGGAATTTTATTTAGTATTTTTTGGGAGATAAAAATAGCTTATCAAGAATTTTACAATAAGTTTTTTACAAAATTTTATGATGATAAAATTTCATTCGACCATATAGACGATGAAATTTAAAACCGAAATTTTGCAAAAAGACGATCTCGTATCGGTAACTTGGGCGTTGATACCATACAATGAACAAGACGTAAATATATGGATCAAAGATATAAAAAATAGGAGAAAGAGAATGGTTAGGTATTTGGTAAGTCCAATATTCTTTTTAATCACCATGCTACATCATTTCATTTTCTTGGCGCTCAATGGATTTAAATTTAAAAAGTATATATTGTATAGGTTTAAATCGGGCATTATTGCGGTACCGAATAATAAATTGTTGAGCGACAAAGACGTTAAATTTGAGCTCTCATCTTTGTTCGGTCTGTATACGAGTGATTAAATTTAAATTATAGAATTTTTCAAGGAGGGCTAGATGGCGTTTGTAGCGGAATATATTTCTAAAGAGGACTTGAAGAAATATGATATTTTAAGCAATATGAACGAGCTATTGATGAAACACAATTACACATACCCAATCCAGGATAATGATACCGATTGGATGAATTGGGTTATCGATAAGCAAAGAGATGCTTGGCTTATTCATGTATGTTTGGCATCTATGCCGGATCCGCGAGATGGATTTACGGGTGAGGATATTTGGTTGCTTCACTATAAAGGTAGAGATATTGAGCTTGATATAAGACGAATTTATGACGAGACTACAAGTAAAATGCTAGTCGATAATCCGTTTTTTATCAAATATAAGCTAGAAAGTATAAATTCCAGCACTTACGGAATTTCACTGGACGAGCTTTATAAAATTTTAAAGGAAGCTCTAGCGGAATATGGTAATCGCGGTATTGATGGTAGAGAAAATTTACCAAAAGAACACGAAGTCGTAACTTTTTTGCACGATTAAAATTCAAACAGACGATGAGCTGCGTTTAAATACCTCTGATATTTCGCCATCCAAATTTAATATTTTCTACTGCGCTATAAAATGCCCCACTCTTTTTTATATTCGTTTATTATCTCATCGGGCGTTCTTTCTCCCTTATCGACCTTGATAAGATCGATTATATCTTGCTCGTTTGCAAACATACCCTCTATCGCGTGGTTGCAGATGATAGATCTGTTTTGCTCGTATTGTTCTGCGCTCAGCTCGTCTTTATATTTTTCAAGTATAGCCAAACTCTTTTCTAAACTATAAACTTCCGGATATTTTTGCATGCTTTATCCATAACAATATAGAAATTTTATCAGCTACGGCGTCCTATTAAAAAACAAAGCTTAAGCAGGCAGGCGCACTTTTCTGCTACGAATAGCTTGCAAGTAGTTCGCACTTCGCCGCAGCTAAAGCAGATAACTATTAGATGACGGGAAATTTTACCGCAAGTAGCTCACAAATAAATTTAACAAAGCCTTTATCAAGCAAAAAACGAAGGAAAAGCCGTCAAATAAAACTGCTACTCCCTTACGATGAAAGCTCCAGTAAACTTGCCATTATGCGCGAAATCTCTCGCCTCATCCTCGCTCTTAAATCCACTTAAAAAGACGCGATAAATCGGCGCGCCATCTATGCTAAATTCTTTGATAATCGCAGGATATCCCGCCGTGCCGTGGTAATCGCGCTGATAAATTTGTGCGCCGCTTCTGTTTCTGAACGCACCGATTTGCACCATAAAATTTCCGCCGACGATGGTTGCTTTCGGCGAGCCTTTAGCAATAGTGCGCCCATAAAAACCCACTACTTCGAGCTTTACAGGCGCCGTACCTTTGGCAAATACGCCCACTAGATTGGCAGCTGTTTTGCTAAGATCGATGATGCGACCATCTACGAATGGACCGCGGTCGTTGATGCGCACGGTTGCAGTAGCGCCAGTATCGCGATTCGTGACCTTTACCATAGTATTCATTGGATAGGTTTTGTGCGCGGCGGTCATGCCGTTCATATCGTAAATTTCGCCGTTTGAGGTGTATTTGCCATGAAAATTCGGCCCATACCAGCTAGCGATGCCGATCTGAGTATCGCCGACGCTTACTTGCTCGGGGTAGTAGGTTTTGCCGTTAATTTTATAAGGGCGCATGGTGGCGGGAGAGTTTTTGCCGATCTTGCCCGCACTACCCGCAGACGATCTAGACGACGGTGCAGTGCGAAACGAGCAACCGGCAAGAATCAGCGCAAAAAGCGCACTAAAAAGAGCGATTTTCTGGTACGACACCTACGATCCGATCTTATTTGTTGAATTTTATATTATTTAGCGCTATTTCATTTTTGTCTTTGAGGCTAAGCTCGTTCGCCAAACCTGCTAACACGCGTCCTGGCTTGCGCTGTTTCAGACGTGGTTCATACGCTTGAAACGCGCCCTGATTTACGACAAATTCTGCATATTTGCTTTGTGGGATATAAAAGAAGTACTTGCCGTTAAGCGGCGAAATTCCGTTTTTAATATGCGCGTTGTAATCCTGCATCTGCGATGGCGAAATTCCGATCTGTTTTGCAACCGCGCTTAGCTTTGTGCCCGGAGCTACGGCGATACGCTTTAGCCCCCACGGCTCGCTTTCAAAAAGCAGAATTTTACGCATATTTTCATTTTGAGCAATGTAAGCGTATTTGATAATGCGCTTGATAAAATTCTTAGTCTCATTAGGAAGTGCGGGACTTTTTAGCAAGCGATCCAGATCATCGCTGCCAGTAGCTGCAATCGCATTTTTAAGCTTTTGATCGCCACAATTATACGCCATTAGCGCTAAATACCACTTGCCAAAATTTTGCTTCAGATGCAAAATATACGAAAACGCAGCATCCGTAGAGGCTGCGGGATCGCGACGCTCATCTACTGCACTATCTACTCTAAGACCGAAATTTTTTGCGGTCGCCGGCATCAGCTGCCACATACCGCCCGCGCTAGCACCTGATGTGACCGTATTTTTAAGATGTGATTCGACCATTGCCAAATACAACAAGAATTCCGGAGCTTCTATGTTATCGACCTCGGATTTGACTAAGTAGGCATTGTGCGACTGCGAAGTCACGATATGCTTAAACTGCTTGCGATCGCTTGCATTGATCGCACGGAATATGCCCGCGACTACGTTTTTGCTCGATTCGTTATTTTCGATGCCGAATTGATTTAAAATATAATCGTGATTTGCGCGCATCAGACCGGGCTGGCTCGCAAACGCTTCGCCCATTAAAAGCAGGGCTAGCAGTATAAATTTTATGGCTTTCATATCTCTCCTTTGATTTTATCGCCAAAAAGCCTACAGGCGTTTTGAGTCGTTATTGCTTCAACCTCTTCTACGCTTAGGCTTAAAATTTCCGCGACTTTTTCTACCACGAGTCTCGTAAATGCAGGCTCGTTGCGCTCGCCGCGATGCGGATGCGGGGTTAGATAGGGTGCATCCGTCTCGATTAAGAGGCGCTCTTGCGGAATTTGCGGTAAGATCTCAGCTAAGTTTTTTGCATTTTTGAATGTCAAAACTCCGCCGATACCGAAGTAAAATCCGTATTCGCTAAGACCTAGCAAAAGCTTGCTGGCATTGAAGCAGTGTAAAACACCGCCGCATAAATCGCCGGCGCGATCTTTTAGAATTCCAAAGCTATCTTCGTTTGCTTCTCGGATATGGACTATAAGTGGTTTTTGAAGTTGTGTTGCTAGATCGATTTGTGAGATGAAGGCGTCTTTTTGGAGGGAGATTTCTAAGGCTTTGGCTTCCTTGCTCTCTTGATGCTTAAGTCTGAAGTAATCAAGCCCGCATTCACCAACGCCTACGCATTTGGGATCGTCAGCATACCGCTTCAGCACCTCCATATCGAAAGAATCTATCTCGTATGGATGCACCCCTACGGCAAAATACACATTATTCCGCGCGTGTGAAATTTTACATGCCTTATCTAGGTCTGCCATATCGGCACCGGGAATGATGATGCTGCGCACGCCTGCAATCGTGGCGCGCTCAATTACCGCGTCCAAATCGGTATCGAAACTAGCATCGTCTAAATGGCAATGTGTATCTATAATCATAAAACTCACTTGATAAAATTTTTCGAAGCGGATTTTACGTCGTTTTGCAAAATCACACTTAAATTTAAATTAAACGCGGTATTGTAGCAAAAAATTTCAGATTTAAACTTAAGCTTAAAATTCCTTCAGCTTTGTCTTAGCTTTTTAGCGAATTCCAGGGCTTCTGCAGTAATAGTCTCGCCGCTTATCATACGAGCTAACTCTGTTATTTTCTCATTTTCGCTTAATAACCTCACGCTAGATTTGCCGTTCGTTTTACTTACTAAAAAGTGTGACGCAGCCTTTGAGCTAAGCTGCGGCTGGTGCGAGATCGCAAAAATTTGATAAAATTTTGAAATTTTTACCAGCACGTTTGCAATACTCATCGCCTCTTTTCCGCTTAAATTTGAATCAATCTCGTCTAAGATCAAAATTCCCTCGCCGTTATTTGTAAGCTCCAAGCTCGCAGCAATAAAAGCAAGGCGCAGGCGGTTCGTCTCGCCTGAGCTTAAATTTTTAAATTCCGTCTTGCACAAGCTGACGCAAATTTCGTCTGTGCCGCACTCACTAAGCGCCGTAGGCTTAAAACTAAGCTCCACTCCGTCCATATAAAGCTGCTTTAGATAGGAATTTATCAGATCCTCGAGCCGTTTTTTAGTGCCCTTGCGAGCCTCGCTGATTTTTTCGGCAAGGGTAGCGGTGCTTTCGCTAAGGCGTTTAAATTCCGTTTGTAGCTTGGTTTTTTCAAAACTTAACTGCTCGTAATGCTCAAGCTCTTTCTTGCGCGCTTCAAGCGTAGCCAAAGCCTCTTCTATGCTTCCGTAGCGCCTATTTAGCGCGCTAAGAGCTTCAATACGATCTAAAATTTTCTCTATGTCAATATTTTCGAGCTCGTCTAAATTCAAGCTTTCTTGCTTTAGCCGCAGCTCGTTCATCGCATCCTCGAAAAACGCGCTATCCAGCCCGCTAAGACTTAGCGCTTCGATGACGCTGCGCTCCAGCTCAAAAACGCCCTGCGCCCTAGCCCAAAGTTCCTCGATCTTATCTTTTTTACTAAGCTTTTTTTTGATCTGCAAAAGCTCGTCGTATTCGCCGATCTTAGGCGATACGCGCTCGATTTTTTCAATCTCGAAGCGAGCAAATTCCTTTAACTCCTCGATCTTGCGCTCTTGATCCAAAATTTCATCCAGCTGCTTTTTTGTGCGGCTAAATTCCACAAAGGCGCCCTGAAGCTCCAATAAGCTTTGCGCGTGCGCCGCATCTTTTTTCGCGGCGATAAAATCAAGTAATTTTAGCAAGCTGTCGCTACTCATTTCTCCGGCGTTTTTCGCGCCTAAAAATTTCACGTATTCGCCGGCGATCATGCTTAGATTTTTTTTTGAGACCGATTGAGAATTTATAAAGTATCGCAAGCTACGCTCTTTTAGGACGCGAAAAATATTTGGCGTATCGTTTATCAAGCCGAAATTTTCCATATCAAATTGATGCTCTACGTCCGCTTCTATGAGCTCAGCCTCGCATTCTTTAAGACCGAACACCGCTAAAATCGCGCCTATTAATACCGATTTACCCGCGCCGCTGATACCTGTAAATACGCTAAGTCCCGGACCAAAACTAAGCTCGCTCTCGCAAAAACCTAGATTATTTTTAATATAAATTCTTTCTAGCATCCGCCGTGCCCCCATCTGAGTTTGGCTTTTAAAACGTCGAAATAATCGTAGCTTCTGCGTTTTATTAAATTTGCCTTTGCGTGCGAAATTTTAACGCTCACGCTGTGAAATTCCGCCATATCAAAAACATCTTGTCCGTCGATGACGACGCTAACTTCGGAGCTTCCGGCGTTTTTGAAGCTCGCGAGATATTCTTTTGGCAGGATCAAAGGCCGCTGCGTCAGGCTGTGCGAGCAGATTGGCGTGACGCAAAACACGTCGCACAGCGGATAGACGATCGGACCGTTCGCGCTCATATTATACGCGGTCGAGCCCACGGCGGAGCTTACGATCACGCCGTCGCCGTAGTAGGTGTTGAAATATTTTCTATTTAAAAACGCATCGATCTTCGCCATCGAAGAGATATGGCTGCGGGTGATTACGACGTCGTTAAATGCGGTCTTACGGACGATCTTGCCGCTGCCGTTTTCCAGTATCACTTCAAGCAAAAACGGGCGCTCGATCTCGTATTCGCCGCGCAGAAATTCCTTTAAAAATTTTGCAAATTCGCTCGGCTGCACGTCCGTTAAAAAGCCCAAAGTGCCCGCGTTGATACCCAAAATAAAGGCGTTTTTGTCGCTTAGTAGCCTCGCAAGCCCGATGAGCGTGCCGTCGCCGCCGAGGCTAATTAAAAAATTGGTCTTTTTTAAAATTTCTGCAAGCGTATGCGACTTAAGGCCGAAAAATTCCGCTCCGTCCTCTTCAAGCAAAAGCTCAATACCTTGCGCTTTTAAAATTTCGCAAATTTGCTCCACGACGGGGCGAATCTCTTCTGATTTTTTGGCTATTAGCCCCGCGAATTTAAGGTTTTTATGAATTTTGTTTTCCATAGTTTTATTTTATAAAAAATTAGCTTTGTAAAAGCAAAATTTAACTATACTTGCGTTTTACAAATAATTTTAAAGGAGTAAATTTGCGAAGTCATTATTGCGCCGATTTGAGTAAAAACGATATCGGCAAAAGTGTAACCGTGTGCGGCTGGGTAAATTCTTACCGCGACCACGGCGGCGTGATTTTTATAGATTTGCGCGACCGAAGCGGGCTTTTACAGCTAGTCTGTGATCCCAAAGATAGCCACTCGGCATACGAGGTAGCAAATACCGTGCGAAACGAATTCGTCCTAAAAGCCGTCGGCAAGATCCGAGCTCGCGGCGAGGGGCTGGAAAATCCAAATTTAAAAACCGGCGACATCGAAGTCGTAGTAGAGGATCTGCAGATCGAAAATCCAAGCAAACCGCTTCCTTTCGTAATCGGCGATAAAAGCGTCAATGAGGAAACGAAGCTGAAATACCGCTTTTTGGATCTGCGCGCCGATGGAAGCTTCGATAAATTTAAGATGCGTTCCAAGGCTGCGATCGCCGCGCGAAACGCGCTCGATAGGCTGGGCTTTGTGGAGGTCGAAACGCCGATCTTAACGCGCGCGACGCCTGAGGGCGCTAGGGATTATCTGGTGCCTAGCCGCGTCTATCCGGGCAGCTTCTACGCGCTTCCGCAAAGTCCGCAGCTTTTCAAGCAGCTTTTGATGTGCTCGGGCTTTGATAAATACTTCCAGATCGCGCGTTGCTTCCGCGATGAGGACCTGCGCGCCGACCGCCAGCCGGAATTTACGCAGATCGATATCGAGATGAGCTTCAATACCCAGTACGACGTAATGCGCGTAGCCGAGGAGGTTTTAAAGGACATTTTTAAATCCTGCGGTCGCGAGATCGTCACCCCTTTTAGACATATGGAGTACAAAGACGCGATGGAGCTTTACGGCAGCGACAAACCCGATCTGCGCTACGATATGCCTTTCATCGACGTAGCCGATATTTTTGAAAAATCGAGCAACGAAATTTTTTCAAATTTAGCCAAAGACCGCAAGGCTAATCGCGTAAAAGCGCTCAAAGTCGAGGGCGGCGATCTGAAATTTAGCAAGCGGCAGATGCAAGGCTTTGAGGAGTACGTGAAAAAATTCGGCGCGCAAGGGCTTGCGTTTATCCAAGTAAAAGAGGACGGTCTAAAGGGGCCGCTGGTAAAATTCTTTGAAAAAAGCGAGCTGGACGAGCTTATCAAGCGCTGCGAGCTTAAAGTCGGCGACGTCGTATTTTTCGGCGCGGGCAAAAAGAAAATCGTGCTTGATTATATGGGTAGATTTAGAATTTTCCTTGCAAACGAGCTTGGTCTCATAGATCCGAACAGGCTTGAGTTTTTGTGGGTCGTAAATTTCCCTATGTTTGAGCAAAACGACGACGGCAGCTACTCCGCGATGCACCATCCTTTCACTATGCCGAACAATCCCGACGAGCCAGATTTGGAGGATATTACCTCGATTGCCTACGACGTCGTGCTAAACGGCATTGAGCTTGGTGGCGGCAGCATCAGGATCCACAAAGCGGACATTCAAGAAAAGGTCTTTAGGTTGCTTAAGATCGAGCCTGCAGAGCAGAGAGAGAAATTCGGCTTCCTGCTCGATGCGTTAAGCTTCGGCGCGCCTCCGCACGGAGGTATCGCGATCGGCTTTGATAGGCTGATGATGCTGGTTACTGGCTCAAGCAGTATCCGCGAGGTTATCGCGTTTCCTAAAACGCAGCGCGCGCAGTGTCCGCTCACCAAAGCTCCTAGCGTCGTTACAGACGAGCAGCTTCGCGAGCTAGGTCTTAGGCTTCATAAGAAGGAGCAAAAATGAAAAGCCTTTTTTTAATCATCGGCGCTCCTGGCAGCGGCAAAACGACCGATGCGAGTATGATCGCTCAGATGAATCAAAGCATCGAGCACTACTCCACGGGCGATCTGCTACGCGCCGAGGTAGCAAGCGGCAGCGCTCTGGGCAGGCAGATAGATGGCTTCATTTCTAAAGGCAATCTCGTGCCGCTTGATATCGTCGTAAATGCTATCGTTAGCGCGATTAAAAGCTCACCTAAAGACTTCATCATCATCGACGGCTATCCAAGAAGCGTCGAGCAGATGAATAAGCTAGACGAGGTACTGCGAGGCGACGATGATGTAAATCTTAGCGCAGTCATCGAGGTGTGCGTCAGCGAGGAGGTCGCCGAGCAGCGCGTTTTGGGGCGCGCTCGCGGGGCGGACGATAACAAGGAAGTCTTTAAAAACCGCATGGCGGTATTTTCAGAGCCGATCGAGGATATCCGTAAATTTTACGGCGACGCGGGCGTATTTTACAGCGTAAACGGCGAGCGCACGGTCGAGGAGATCGTAGCGGACATAAACGCTATAATCGCCGCGCAGATCGAAAAA